>Ga0209501_10000299_pt1 | contig 62297 bp, 71 predicted proteins | sample ArcticOcean_MG_C_4_FD_187434 | JGI IMG/M metagenome (GOLD analysis project Ga0209501, IMG submission 187434) | Marine microbial communities from western Arctic Ocean - ArcticOcean_MG_CB4_134 (SPAdes) (version 2) | ecosystem: Environmental > Aquatic > Marine > Oceanic | place: Arctic Ocean...
CTATCCTGACCACATTGGCGACTATCTTGATGACGATACCGCTTACTTACCTACTCAGGAGCCCGCAAGGAGTTGCTGAAGAGGCGATATGATATGCTCTTAGAGAGTACTGGTACAATGCACCCCTCCACCGCATTTGCTTAGTTAATTATAGCATTAGGCTTTATTACACTAATATCTATCCGAAAAGTGGTCAGGATTTGGTAGACCCATTAGTAGACCCACGGGGATTAACAGTATGTTACGCGATGTTACAGATAACCCCTTGTGTAGCTACAATATGTTACGTACAGTTACTTGGTGTTACAGGGTGTCTCATTATTTACACGCAAGGGGGTCGGAGGTTCGAGTCCTCTATCGCCCACAACTGTATCTGTATGACGGTTATAATGAGGGAGCTTAACGGGGCTTTCCAAAAGAGGGTCACGGGTTAGAAATCAGTGGCACACAACTTTTTCCCAGAGGGTAGGTTTATGATTCGCTTCATCACTTTGCTAACCATAACGTTGCTGTTAACCATTTCATGTTCAGGCGGTTCTGATGCGGACCCTGCTCAGGTTGCCACGTTAGCACCAACAGCCACGGTTCTGCAGTCCACGCCTACACCAACTCCTGAAATAGTAGTTAATGAAGTACCTGTAAAGAATATAGTGGTGGTTACTGATACTCTAACACCGACTCAGGTACCGACTCAAGAATCCGCACTGTCAGCTGTAATTGAATGTTCCTCTATGGGAATGACAGGAAATCCTATATCTTGTTCTTTTTCATATGATGGAGAACTAAAGAGCAATGAATGGACCGGATCATTTTCTACTGATGGCTCTTATCAGAAACAAGGAGACCAGTTCTTCGAATGGACGTACAATGAACCTGGAATTGTTTCATTGGTACTGGTTGCATGTGGACCCTCGGAGTGTAAAGAGGTTAAGCATACTATAGAGATTGTAGGATCTGAAGGCAGCCAGAGTGGGACTGAAGAGGTACCATTTTCTAACGAGATAAGCTTACTTGAACCTACCGCTTTGCCAACTTCTACCCAAGTTCAGCAGCCAAACTCGGAGTCGCAATCACTTCTCAGAGAGGCAGGGCCTGAAGTGGTTTTTCATAACGGCGTGGTAGTGACAATGGTGAATGATAGGCCCTTGGAACAAGCTCTGGCCATTCAGGAAGGTACGATACTGGCTGTGGGTAGCAACGAGGAGATTTTGGCTCTGCGTGGGAAGAATACCAATGTGGTTGACCTCAATGGGAGAGCACTATTACCAGGCTTCGTTGATCCACACACTCATCTCTTGAACGAACGGATGTTTTGGAATATGACACTGGAAGAAGCTCAGGACCTAGCTCTGCGCGGCGGTATTACAACGATCGGAAACCCGTTTGCGAACCAAGCCATTCTATCCGAATTGCAAGGTCTTGAGAACCGAGGTTCCTTGAGGGTTCGGACCAATTTGTATCTGGCGTACAATGACAATTGCGGTCAAGTCTTTGGCCATTGGTATCAAGGTCAACCACCTATCATTGAGCATGACAGGATGCTGCGGATACCAGGTGTCAAGATTTTTTCTGATGGTGGGACGTGTGGACTCAGGCCAGCTATGAGTTTTGACCTCCCAAAGGACTATGTGCTGGTAGGACGGAAGGGTGACGCATTCCTGACTCAGGAGGAACTAGTCACAATACTGGTTGAGGTTCATGATGCAGGGTATCAGCCAGCCATCCATGCTATCGGCGATCGAGCCATAGAGTTGGTGCAAGACGCTATCGATGAAGCATTTGCTGGTATACCGGTTAGGGTTCGCATGGAACACAATCTTTACATCAGGCCAGATCTCCGGCAACGTTACAGTGAACTTAACATAATACCCGTAATGTTCGGGCAGATTGGCACTTGCTGGATAGACAAAGTTCAGGGTGGTGTTAGCACTATGGGAGAGTTGGTACATCCAGAAGAAGGACTCACTACGGAGGGCAGAACTTGGGTGAACCCCATCGGAACCCTCCTTAGAGAATTCCCAACTTTGCCTATTGCCTGGAAAAGTGACTCCCCATACCTGTCAGTTCGGCCTTTGGATCACCTTTACAGTCTCGTTACCCAAAGGGAACTTGCCGGTGACGACTATGTGTGGGCTTTACAGGGCCTTGCGAAAGGAACAGTTTGCCAGCCACCTTGGTGGCTCGAGAATGAAACCATCACAGTTGAACAGGCCCTTCCCCTAATGACAATCAACGGAGCCCACGCTCTTGGCATGGAGGAGTGGATAGGAAGCCTGGAGGCAGGCAAGTTTGCCGATCTTATAATTCTTTCTGAGAGCCCCTTGGAGACCGATCCAGACTCCCTGCCCAATCTCAATGTGTTAGTGACGATGGTTAATGGTAATGTAGAGTATTGTGCCCAGGAACATGAGGCTTTGTGTCCTTAGCGGCTAGCGAGCTTATAGGCAACTAGTGTAAGAGAGGAAACAGGTTCTCATAATGAGCAAATGATAGCACTTTAGGTTTTGAGATTCATTATGCGTAGCATTAGCAAGTTTTAGTCAAGGTTTCAGGAAACATATGGCTAGGAAAGAGGAAAGGGAAAAGTACTCCGTCTGGTAGACCCACTGGTAGACCCATTTGTAGACCCACGGGGATTAACAGTATGTTACGTACTGATACACTAAACCCCTTGTTTAGGTACGATATGTTACGTACAATTACTTGGTGTAATAGGTGACCTCATTATTTACACGCAAGGGGTCGGAGGTTCGAGTCCTCCATCGCCCACCATTACTTTAGGCACAAAAGAAGCCCTCTCGTTAAGTTGAGAGGAGTTTGTGATTCTCCAAGTCGCAGTATAAGTCGCAGTATGTACCGAAATAGTGGTTATTTTGCAGGGGCTACCCGCATACGGACTCTTACTTACAAGCAGGATCAACTATTGAAAGCAATCAGGGAACCTGGTCCTCAAGGAACAGGTAATGCAGTGGACTTTTAACGACGTAGATAGGAGTATAATGACAACCGAATTTGCCCAATTGGGTTTAATATCGCAACTGGAGCAGACCGTATCTGATCTTGGCTATATCACCCCAACGCCAATTCAATCGGAGATTATCCCGTTGATGTTGGATGGTCATGATGTAATCGGTCAGGCCCAGACAGGTACCGGGAAAACAGCCGCCTTCATCTTACCCATTCTTCAAACCTTGGAACAAGGCCGCTATGGCATACAGGCTCTTGTCCTGACTCCGACACGGGAACTGGCCATACAGGTAGCTAAGGCTGCAGATGAATACGGAAAGCGTCTGAATGTGCGTGTTCTTGCAGTATATGGCGGTCAACCGTATAACCTGCAGATCAATCGTCTCAGACATGGAGTGGATATTGTAGTAGGTACGCCTGGGCGCTTACTAGACCTTATAAATAAGGGGGAACTTGATCTAAGTTGTGTGCGCACCGTCGTTCTCGATGAAGCTGATGAAATGCTCAACATGGGTTTCATCGAGGATATTGAGGAGATTCTAAGTACACTCCCATCAGAACGTCAAGCCGCTCTCTTTTCTGCTACCATCCCACCGGAACTCGGCAGCATAGCTAATAAATACATGCATTCTCCAAAGTCGATCACCATTAAAAGTAAACATCTCACGGTTGATGCAATTGAACATCAATATTATCTGGTTAATAAGGAGGATAAATTAGCTGTTCTCACGCGCCTCTTTGAGATTGAGGATATCACCAGAGCGCTCATATTTGTTAGGACGCGGGTTGGTACAAGCGATTTAGTGAATGAGCTTATGGGACGCGGTTTTTCTGCAGAGGCTTTGAATGGTGACCTGAACCAGCAGACTCGAGAACAGGTTTTGAATCGTTTTCGGCGTAATCAAATCACTATACTTGTCGCCACGGATATGGCAGCCCGGGGATTGGACATTGACGATATTTCACACGTGTTCAACTATGACTTACCAGGGGAAACGGAATTGTACGTGCATCGCGTTGGGCGCACGGGGAGAGCCGGCAAAACTGGTATTGCCATTTCCCTATTGACAATGAAGGAACTGTGGCGCCTGCACAGGATAGAAGGATTTACCAAGCAGGAGATCACGCGAAAACAAATTCCAACAGCGGAGGAAATCGAGGAGCATAGGAAAACGCAGTTACTGGAGCAGATGATGATTTGGTTGCGGCGTGGTCGTTATCAAAAGGAATTACAAATGGTTAACCAACTGGTAGAAATAGGGCACGATCCACTTCAGATTGCTGCAATAGCCGTTAAAATGGCTCGTAGAGAGGAGAAGCAGCGCCCTATTGCGCAGATTAGCGAAGTACAGGAAGGCCGGTCCCAGAATTCCCGCCGCAAGATCAAATCCATTGGAAGAAGAAAAGGTCGCAATCACGCCAAGTGATGGCACTATCCGAGGGCATTGAAATAGGCGTAGCAGTAACCGCCACCTCTACTATCTTCTCAACTGTAACTTCTTTGACTACTACTTCAGGAGTTGGCACAGGATATGGTGTAAAAGTCGCTTGTGGAGTATAGGTGGGATATGGTGTTTGTGTTGGTACGTCTGCTGATTCAATACAAGCCAAAACAAATATAAAACTTACGGTTAGTGAGAGGATCAAGGTTCTCATAATGAGCAAATGATAGCACTTTAGGTTTTGAGATTCATTATGCGTAAACTACACCCGATTCGTAAATCATTTCAGGAAACATATGGTCAGGAAAACAAATGGGATATTCTTTTCCATGTTCATATTTTTCAACAGTTTCGCTATTAACATGATTCTTCAGTACAAAAAAGTTGGGCCGTGGCGGAATTATCTGTTTGGGGAATCCATGTATATTTTTTTAGTTTGGCTTCAAAATCAGCGTTAGTATGGCAAGTGTTCATTGGAACACTGGTACCAGAAAGCGTATAGAGCTGATTATTAAGAAGTAATACTACCCTAGAACTGGCTCCTTTATTATGATGGATCCAGTTTAGACAGCACAAATAGCCTATCTTTTGGTTGCATTGGATCTGGTTTATATAGGTATGATTCCTTTGAAATAAGTATCTCCTAGTAGAGTACCTATTCGTGATCGCCATAACTACTTGCCATAGATTACATGGAAACTTCACCACTTACACACGGTGGCATAGAAGTTTATACTCATAAAAAGAGATTTTAATAAACAGCCCTAGGTTAAAACCTAGAATTTTGACTGAAGTATGAGGACGGGTAGTTCCCATCAATTTCTTTGGCATCTGTGTACCATACGTCAGTTAATGTTAGGTGGCAAACCGTACAGGTGTATCTATAGCAACACATAGCAATGCCTTTTATATATTGGGGATGGTTCCTATTTAACACTATGTACTGTTGTCTCCAAGTGTGTCCGTATTTCCTGTCTGGGCAAACCTTAGCTTCTTCTGAAATTACGGCATCGGAAGGTGGGGATGTTGCATCACTCATTGTTTTCCAATTACCTTTGTAAACACGACGCCCCTTAAGTAGATAAATATCGCTTCTACCTTTGTAAGGGAAATTCCTGCGATGTTTATTAAGTAAGGTTTCTCTCATTCCCTCGAAGTCTTGGCTATCTATGTCTATCTCTGGCACGTTCTCTCTGTCGGTAGGACACTTAGGAAATGGCTTTATATTGCCAGACGTCAGTACATCAACTCTCGCCCACTGCCGATTTTCTGCGGCTACTAAAACATCAGATGCTCTAACTTCAAACCATGTAATGTCACCCAATTTCTCAGCCTTGGCTTGGTCTACTGCATGAGTTGCGACCACTTCTATAACAACCCTGATATTACCTTCTTCATTTAGGGTAGCTATGTCTGCTCTAATCCAGCTACCATCAGCTGTCCTTATTGTATGCTCTATGCTAGGCCTACCAAATATGGTGTCTAGAGAATAGACTGAATAATGGTATTCGCCGCATTGCTGGCAATCTCTGTTGAATATCACTTTTATAGGATACCCTTCCCCGGACAAGGCGGCGTAGATAATATGTTTCGCAGTCATATGCTCATGGGTTTCCTGACTGATAGTGCAGGGTCTGTCTGATGTCACATGGGCAAAATGCCGGGCTTTAACTTCACCAGCACGCAAGAATACGTTGACTGCACACTCAGGGCATGTGTACAGCGTATTAGGTAGGGCTTTGTCAGGAGTTATAGGCAGATGCCCAGCCATAGCATATGGCAATTCTAGACCATAAATGTTCATATAATTGCTAGTCCTGCCTCCATACTTCACCCCCCATATTTGGCCCATAAATTTAACGCTTCATTGATAGTGAAATGCGCTTGCGTCCCAGGTCTACCTCTAGCACAGTGACCATGACCTGCTGTTGAGGTTTGACAATCTCTGAGGGATTTCCTACGAATTTGTCGGATATCTGGCTAATGTGGACTAGCCCATCTTGGTGTACACCGATATCTACAAAGGCACCAAAATCTGTCACATTGGTTACCAATCCTGGCAGCTTCATACCCTTTGTTAGGTCCTCTATTTTGTTTATGCCTTCGGCAAAGTAGAATGGCTCAAACTCCTGACGTGGATCCCGTCCGGGCCGGGCCAACTCTTTAATTATATCATTTAATGTTGGTAATCCCACTGTGCCACTCACGTAGCGGTTGAGAACTATGTGTTCAGATATACTGGCGTCGCCAGTCACTTTATTCAACGGATAGCCAAGGTCTTTGGCGATGGCTTCGACCACCCAGTAAGACTCGGGATGCACAGCACTGGAATCAAGTGGATGCATGCCTTCTCTAATGCGCAGAAATCCAGCCGCCTGCTGGAAGGCTTTTGGTCCGAGGCGGGGAACTTTTTTCAGGGATTCCCGGGAAGCAAATGGGCCATAACTGTTCCGATATTCCACAATAGCCTTAGCCAAACGGGAACCCAGACCTGATACGTAGGAGAGCAACTCTTCGCTCGCAGTGTTCAACTCTACGCCCACATTGTTGACGCAACTGCCTACCACGTCGTCCAGACGTTCCTTCAGTGCTTTTTGGTCAACATCATGTTGGTACTGACCTACACCGATAGCTTTGGGGTCTATCTTGACCAATTCAGCCAGAGGATCCATAAGGCGGCGACCTATGGAAACAGCCCCACGTACGGTAATATCCTTATCTGGGAACTCATTCCGCGCTATAGCGGAGGCGGAGTAGATTGAGGCACCACTTTCGTTGACCATTACCACAGGAATACTAGGATCCAACTCAAGTCTCCTTAGAAAGGCTTCGGTCTCCCGGCCCCCTGTGCCATTTCCAACGGCTATAGCTTCTATATGATATTTGGCGCACAGGTGGGCCACTTTTTTGGCCGCATCCCGCTCCCTCTCTTCGCCTAGAAGTGGATAGACTGTATCGTTGTGTAGCAACCGACCTTGTCGGTCTAGGCATACCAATTTGCATCCGGTGCGGAATCCAGGATCTAGGGCCAGAATATTTTTCTGACCGAGAGCAGGGGCCAAAAGCAGCTCCCGCAGATTGTTAGCAAACACTCTTATAGCGGTGTCTTCAGCGCGATCTCTAGCTTCTTTGCCGATCTCCGTTTCCATGGAGGCTTTCAGTAGTCTTTGATAGCTGTTCTCAACTGCCAATCGGACCTGTTGCGAGGCCTCGGTTTCCCCGGTGACGAAGATACCCTCGAGAATCGCTATTGCCTCAGAGACGGGCGGGGCGATATGTGTCGAAAGTAGTGACTCTCTCTCACCCCTAAGCATAGCCAGTAAACGATGCGAAGGCACGTCACTTACCATCTCCTCACACTCAAAGTAGTCCTGGTACTTGGCTGCTTCCGAGGCCTTTCCTGAAACAACCTTAGAAGAAAAGATGCCCTGCGACCAGAACAGCTTTCGCATACTCCCGCGAGCTGTGGTTTCTTCGTTCACCCACTCTGACATAATGTCTCTAGCTCCACTCAGGGCATCCTTGACTGTTTCTACCCCAAATTCCCGATTTATGTACTTAACTGCGGCAAGATTGACTTCAAAATCTTGCTGATTCCAGAGGCGTAGAGCGAGTGGTTCCAGTCCCATTTCCCTGGCGATTGTGGCCCGAGTGCGCCGCTTAGTACGATAGGGCAAATAGATGTCCTCAAGGGTCGCCATGGTTTCGGCAGTGAGAACCGCCTTCTGTAATTCCTCGGTTAAAAGTGACCGCTCTTCCAGGGAACTGAGGATAGCTTTCTGCCGATCCCGGAGTTCACGAAGTTTGGACAAGCGATCCCGAATGTTTGTGATCGCCACTTCATCCAGGCTGGCTGTAGCCTCCTTACGATAGCGGGCAATAAAAGGCACTGTAGCTCCATCGTCTAGCAAACCAACTGTGGCTTGCACTTGACTCTGTGTCAGATGCAGCTCATGTGATATCTGAGGAATCGCAATGTCAATCATTGTCTAAGAACTATCGGAATAAGAAAGACCTTACTATTCATATCACTCCCACAAGCATTTGGCTGAAAAGCGTTTTCATTTCTGTTCCCCCCCTATGGCTCAACAAGTTTCCTTACTTCTTCGATGAAGCCTGGCAGTATTGTATTCCAGTCTCCTACGACTCCGTATCTGGCGGAATCGAATATATTAGCACGCTTGTCATTGTCAATCGCGACTATTACTTTGGATCTATTGCATCCAGCCATATGTTGTATAGCACCAGATATACCTATCGTTATATACAGGTTTGGTGTGATTGTTTTGCCCGTCAGTCCTACCTGGTGGGCCGCAGAGATCCATCCATGGTCACAAGCTGCCCGAGATGCTCCTACCGCTCCACCTAATAAGTCCGCCAAAACTTCTAGTTGTCTGAATGGTTCAGGTCCACCCAACCCGCGGCCACCGCCTACTACTATTGTAGCTTCTTCTAGTTTTATACCTTCAAATTTCTCTTTCACACGGCTTATCAATCTAGTTTTTGCCACTGAAGGTTTTATTTTGGTAGGATAGTTGATTATTTCGCCTTTCCTTTTGGTGTCTGGTTCCAGTTCTTCTATAACCTTCTCGCGTATGGCAGCTACTTGTATGGAACCCATTCCTACAATAGTTGCTATGAAGTTACCACCAAATACAGGACGTGAGCCAGCAAGCGTTCCAGAATCACTGTCAATCCAGAGATCCGTGCAATCTTGCATTAGGCCAGTGCCTAATCTGAAAGCCAACCGAGGTGCCAAATCACGGCCTATACTGGTTTTAGTAGATATAATAATTTTAGGATTGTAATCCATAATGATGTTTTCTAGGATTGAGAGATGGATCTCGACTTGAAAATCTTCGAGAACAGAATCATCAACAATGTAGACCTTGTCTGCCCCATATTCTATTGCTTCAGTTGGTGTAGTTCCTAAGTTGTTTCCAAGTATTGATATTCCAACTATAGATTGTGTTTGCTTTGCTAAGTTTCTGGCACAAGCTAGGGCTTCTCTTGAAACGGATGCTAGTTTGCCATCGCTTATTTCTCCTATGACAAGGATTCCATTAGTATTCTCCATAGTGCCTCCACACTCTAATTGATTACGCTTGGGATATCACTTTATCTGTTTGGATTATGGTTTTAGTGTTGATTTTATTCCTAATCCTGTAGTGTAAAAGGTCATACTGGCAGGCTATATTAGCTTTGCCTCTCTTAGGGTAAGTGCTAGCTTGCGACCTAGCTCACTTTCGTCCTCACTCTCTATAAACTCGCAGTCCTTATATACAATTGGAGCATAAAGTTCCTTTAGCTTGACTTGCGGTTCATAAAAGCGGAAGTCTATGTCTTGAGCCGTGACGATTGTCGGGGTTTTACGAGTGGCAGCCATAATGTTTGTAATGTTTGGGAACCTTGGTTTTCCAAGCTCATTGCTTACGATAACAACTGATGGTAGGTCGGCTTCTACTACTTCGTAACCGTCTGGGATTACCCTCTCAACCCTTACTTTTGATTGTGATATGTTCACATCCTTGGCCATAGTTATGCAAGGCAATCCTAAGATTTCAGCGACTCCGGATGGCACCTGTGCATTATCCCAATCTGAGGCCTGCCTACCGCCTAGAATTAGGTCGAAATGTCCAAGATTACCTATAGCAGTTGCTAAAGCTTGTGCTACACCGAAACTGTCTAGATCCTCAAATAACGAGTCTTGAAGCAGGACGAGTTCGTCACAACCCATAGCTAATGGTTTCTTCATGACATCTAGGGCGAACTTTTTCCCAATAGAGATTACAGTTATGTGAGTGTCTTGGGAATCTTTTAAGCGTAGAGCTGCTTCTACTGCTTGCTCGTCGTAGCCGTTTACAACTGGCGGCGAGTTACTTGATGCAGATACAGTAAGCGTTTCTTGGTCTAGGTTCAAATTTGATATCTGAGTGTCTGGGTCGATAACTTGTTTAATCATCACGATAACACGTAGTGCCATAGGTTACTCTCCTTGGAATAAATCTAAATAGTCTAGAACCGTGATTCGAGACTAGAAATTATTTGTCTATCGTCAGCATCTAGCTCGCTGAATAACCAATCGATTATCCATCGAGGGTTTTCAGATTCACTGTCGATCAGAAGATGTCTAGCTATTTCCATTTGTTGATCAACAGTCATATTTTCTCGCACCTGAGTTATGACGAAGGCCTCTTCGTTCTCAAAGTGGTCGAATTCTAGCATGCGGAGCGCCATTGCTTTTCCATAAAGGTGTCTCCTGGTTCTTGCTACTACCCGTTCTTCCCCGATCGCTTGTTTGAGGTATTTTTCGACTTCCTGAATGCTCAAAGAAAACTCATTATGCTGTTCTTCATCCAAGGCCTGCATAACTGCATTTACGTACCTTGAAAGTCCATAGGTATCCCCACCAACTAAGATACCCTCCATGTTGCTCGCACCTTCTCGTAACTCTTCATGCTCAGTCTCGTTTTGCCTCGCTGATTGGCTTTCTACGAGAGGTGTTGTCATATACCTGTCCTCTGTATGCATGTGGTACCTAACCAGCTTTGCCCATTGCTCAAATGATTCCTTAAATGCTAGCAGGTCACCGCCATCGACGCTATCTCTTGCAAGATTTTCGGTTCTGACGGAGTGAGCCATGAATGCCTTATGGACCAGGTGCATAAGGTCAATCGGGTTATCCAGGTAGATTTCATTGTGAATCATGATGCTGTCTCCAAATGGCTATATATCTTCAATCTGGCTTTCAAGTTCAGCCAGTGCAGAGTTGCTGACTGGATCTAAATGTTCGGATAACCACTCCACGATCCATCTACGATTATCAGACCCCTCGTCTATCAGAAGATTCTTTAGGAGTGACAGTTGATCAATCCTATCCATACTATCGGCTAGAATCGGTATTATTAGTAGGTCTTGAGTTTCCAGATGGTTCGTTTGAGCTATCTCCATCGCTAATATTTGCCTTTGAAGATGCTGGATTGTTCTGGTAATTGGGCTAGTATCTCCTATTTCACCGTAAAGAACAGCAAAGACATCCTCTATCATACTCATCTGTTCCTCGCGGCCGACCTTAGAAAGCGCCAATATTACGTTGACATTCGTTTGATTTAGATTGCCGTTTTTGCCAGATAATGTGTAGCGTAAGGATGGTTCTACATGATTTTCCTGTTGGGTCATGCTGAATATTAGCACTGTAATCCAGTTAGTAAATGCTAATGTGAATCCCTGCAAGCTATGGACAGTTCCAAGTTGATCGGATATTTGTTTTACTTGGCTAGCTGCTGTGCGAAGAGCTTCATGAAGAAAGCGGATTTCGTCTATGGGGTTTGCATGACGGTTGTTTTCGGCACTCATGGATATGTACGGCCTACTATTGCCCAATCAATTTATTGATTCCTATGGAGTGTCACTGAATTATACTAGCAGGGCACTATGCTAAAGTCTAGTGAACCTCTGGTCTGGAGTCCATGCACAACATTTCGTTGTTCTTATTACTATGAACAATCAATAATTCACGTTGCTAATATGATAACTTCAATAAAGTCCTACTGTTTGTATGGAAATGGGTTGTATTCAATCTTTTTCAACAGGTGTGCTGAGCCCATTTATCGCTTTTTCTTGCATACATACCCTGACGGGATATAATTGGGGCAGGGTTCCTTGAGAGGCGATGAAATGAAGCTGCAATTCATACTATTGCTACTGCCAACACTCATTTTGTTGGTGGGTTGTGGTGAAGACAGTAAGACAGTTGATACTCCAGGATTTCCTGTAACTACCCCTCTAGTCACTACGTCGGTGCTATCTACACCTGTATTAGATAAACCAGAAGAACGTGGAACTTGTACTTTGACCGGTGGTGAGATAGTTAAAGATGGGTGGTCTGGAAAGGATACTGGGTCTAATTATTGTAATCAGTGTATGTGTCTAAATGCTGGTTTGGCATGTACAAAGAAGGCATGTCCGTCAGTGAAATTACCTGCTACTTCTACCCAAGTGCCTCCCACATTCGAAGTTCTGAGCAAACATCCCCAACTAAATTGTTTAAATGAAACTATGGATGTATTTATTGATGTTTTTGGCGTATGGGTGATATCCACGAAATCAGCACCTGAGAACTACGTGTTGCACACCGCTAATGTATTGGCTGAGTTTATCGATAACGATTCAGATGGAATACCTGATGATGTTGATGTATTAAAATATTTAGTTGAAGGCAATTATGTGGTTCCAGTGTGGAGTACTAGTGCAAGAAGTGACTTTTGGCAAAAAACTCGAGGAACATATTGTGAGGATAATATAAGTATGGCAGCTAGTATGTATTACGATGAAGAGCAATGGGCACTCGGAGGTATTAAGAAAAATGGAACTTGGGATACAAACCTTGAAGAGGTTTGGCACGTAATAACAAGAGGTTGGTCAGCTATTTATCCTGAAGTTTTTAGTGTAGAAAACCCCTCTCTTTTAACAGATGCCATGGATGTTGCTCGAGGTGGTTATTTTAAAAAAGTGCCTTCTAAATATCCTGCTGAAGCTTGGTATAAGTATTACGACGAATCATGTGAATATGAATGCCAGGCGTCCGAATACATATACTGGGCATTAATGGCAAACATTGGTGCTTTGGATCCAGAACTAACTGGTAAATGTGCTGACAGTGCAGATGAATGGAATATTTGTACTTCAGATGATCTTGGATATAAAGATATTTTGATTAGTAAGCTTTTAAATGATATGGGGTTTAAGCTTCCAACTCGTATACCTGACGGGATTTACAGATAGGTTACTACTCTGGATACCCTTGACGATTTAATTTCTACAAAAAGGGGTTACTTCATACCGAGATCTTATATCCTGTACACTCATACACAGGAAACTGAGGATATTTAGGATACTTGCGATTCTCAAAGTGTTTCTGGCATCGGAGAAAGGATGAACCTTTTTTTGAAATAATGTAGTCTCTGTAGTGACATGAAAAACACAAGCTACTCTTCTCAGCCAAACTACTCTTTTCATACATAGAGACATATTACTACAAATTAAAGCTAAGGCTTCATAAGTTGTTACTAAGGCGTACGTTGTAGCCAAAACCTCAATAGATTAATGATTGCTTTTGTTTTCTGTTGTATGCCTGTGGTTGTGCGTGGTTGGTTGTTTTTCTGGTAAATGAAGTGTTATCTAACCCCTACTACGTCACATTTGTGCCTAGAAATTGGAGCCACCGAAGAGAGTAGAACTCTTATATGAATGGCTGGCGTCCAGCGAAGCCAGTGTCAATCTCGTGCCAGAATTGTATGCTAGATTCCCCCAAAAGCCAGCACAGATACACTTCACGGCCTTCCCAAAGCGTAGGGAAATCTACTAGCCCTCGTTCTAAGTCCTTCAAGATTATGCCTGAGTCGTTTATCTCCTGCGCAAGGTTTCTTAATCTGTCAACTGCAGCGTCAGTTTCTTTGCGGTTGTCCACCACACTTTGGTCGGTGTCGCCGTGGCCATTGCTGTTTCCCTTGCGCAAAATGTTATCGAGGTCTAGCCTAAGACGTCCAATGTTTTTGCCCAATGAAACTATGTCTTGAAGCTGTACTTCAAGCCAGGGAATCTTCTGATTGGCCTCGGACACTGTAAAATAGGTATGCTTTTCCAAAAACCCACCTCTGGTCTTCTTTTGTTACCTAACCCCTACTACGTTACATTTGTGCCTAGAAACTGGAGCCACCGAAGAGAGTCGAACTCTTGACCTACGGTTTACGAAACCGTTGCTCTACCACTGAGCTACGGCGGCTTTAAATAATCTCAGACACTTCTATTTGAGGACATACAAGTCATCCGTGAACGAAGTGGTTTGGTTCTAGGCAGTAACCTCATAATATCCTATTAGCTACTCTCCTGCAAAATATAGCAGATAGGAAGATTAGACCAAATTAGAGAATAGTGTATAGCATTAATATCATTGACTCCAAATACATTTTTCGTTAAACTTTGGCTACAGGTAGATTGGTTCAGTCCATATTTCCTATGCTAAAGACTAAAACAATCCATCCAACGGAATCGCATTAACGTGGACCTATCTGCCCAAAATAATAGTTGGTGGTCTAGATACCACATATAAATTGGAGGTTGTTATGGATTTTGGATTGGACTACACTCAGGAGCAGGAATCGTTTCGAAAAGAAGTGCAATCGTGGATTTCAACCAATGTACCAGAAAATATGAAAGAGCCTGTAGATGGCAGGGATTTCAATGAAGATCAATACAGATTCTGGCGAGAGAAGCATAAGGAATTAGCAGCTAAAGGCTGGCTGTATCCCACACAACCCAAGGAATACGGAGGCGGTGGCCTCACTGGGGACCACGAAAGTATTATCCTTGAAGAATTCCGAAAAGGTGGGGTTGTAGGGAGTTTTAGTGGGTTTCTAATTATACCTCCTCTACTAGTATGGGGAACAGAAGAACAGAAACAGGAATTCTTGGTACCTCTTTTAAAATCCGAAATGGCCACATGGCAAAGGCTCACTGAGCCTCAATCAGGAGCTGATCTGGCTAATGTACAGGCCAAGGCTATACGTGACGGTGACGATTGGATTATATCTGGACAAAATGTCTTTATAAGTGGTAGACCTAGGCCAGAGTGGAGTCCACATGGACCAGACTTATTACATGGTATGGCTGTTACAGATCCAGATGCACCAAGGCATAGAAACCTGGGTTTCTTCTTAATACCCGTTCCATCTCCAGGACTGGAGATTAAAGAGATGAATCTGTTACCAGGGCATGATCAACACGCCGTTTTCATGGATAGTGTGAGAATACCTGGGAAGAACCTCATAGGAGGAGAACATCAGGGTTGGCAAGTGTTCCAGACACTGGGAGAAGTTGAACATGGTGGTGGCGGTACTGCATTCCCGATAGATGATACAGTAAACAGCATGCTCAAATACTCTAATGATACATACGTAGATGGAGTATCAATAGCGAATGATCCTGTCTTACAACAGGCGTCTATGACAGCATACATAGATGCAGAAGTGGATGGACTGCTTGCTAAGAGAACTTACTGGATGTATCAAAACAAAATGGACATAGTCTATGAAGGAAACGTTGCCAACGTACACAACAGAGAATATGAATGTCGCAACTCTACTCGTTTCAGAGATGTCATGGGGATGTATACGCTCCTAGGCACAAAAGAGGAGCGAGCACCTCATCGAGGAATCCAGGAGGTTTATCAAAGGGATAAAGCTGGCCAGCGCCATGCTGGAGGCAGCACAAACATCGCAAGGGTTATCCTATCTCGTAGAATCGGAATAAGTAGGACACAAGAGCGTCCTGCCCCTACTCCGTCTACTACAAGCGCTTAAAGTCAATTGTATCAATAGGAAAGAAGAGTACAGCAGTTCTGCTGGACTCTTCTTTCCTAGGTTTAGTGATTCTATCTAACTAGTTACTGAGGAAGTCAAAAACCTTACCAAGAGGCCCACCGCTGCCGAGCCTGTAAAATTCCACGTAGGTACATTTCTTACATGTTATTGCAGCAAATTTTTGATTTTGCATATTAAGAAATCTTGAAATACCGGACCCAGTAGTTCTTATCTCATCTACATCATATTCATTGCCAGAACACTTAACGCAGACATACCCTTTAACACTCATGTTTCCTACCTCCATAGTGAAATTAACTAGCAAACACGTCATATGTTCACTATCTCATAATACCATTCCCTGTATTATAGCAACATATAATTCTGTAACAAATAGACTAATGCATAAGGAAATTGAAATAAGTATAGCCATATATTTACTGTAATTGGTCTGGCTTACTATTGTATAATTACCTGTTAAGATAGATCCAAAGATTTGGTTAAAATACATGAACTTACAATCTATAATTGTGTCCTTAGTAGTAATGGCTCTTATAGTTTTTGTTAGTGCTCCCCTGCATATTCTGACACGCAAGCTATCATTCAAAGAGACATTCACTGATAAACGGTTTTGGGCATATACTATTTCAATCAGTATATTTTTGGGAATATTGGTAAGCCTATATGGATAAGTCTATGGAGGTGTTTTATGGCAAAAAGTGAATCTGCAGAAAAGATAAACCCACAGGCCTTGGCAGGCATCCGTGTTCTGGATTTCACTTGGGTTAGAGCCGGGCCATGGTGTACAAGATGGCTTGGTGCTTTGGGTGCAGAAATAATAAAAGTAGAATGGCCTGACAAACCTAATACTAGGGGTATAGGTCTTGTAGGTACTACCCCACAAGGAATGACAGTAGACCTAAATAACAGTGGTCATTTTAGCGACACAAATGCCAATAAACTTAGCATAACAGTTAACACCAAGACCAAAATGGGGATAGACCTAGTGAAGAGATTGATATCCATATCGGATATAGTAATTGAAAATTTTGCATATGGAGTTCTAGAGAGTTGGGGATTGGGATACGAGGATATGAAGAAACTACGACCAGACATAATATATATGTCTATGTCCGGATTTGGACATACTGGTAGGAATAGAGATTATCAAACCATGGGACCTATAGCCCAAGCCCTGTCTGGACTCACTTATACATCAGGATTACCAGACATGCCTCCTGCCGGCTGGGGATGGTCTTACATGGATGATACCGGTGGCATGTACGGGTTAATCTATGCTATGTCTGCTTTACATCATAGAAATGTAACAGGTCAGGGGCAACATATAGATAAGTCCCAGTGGATTACAGGAGTTGGCCTTAATGGGGCAGCCTTTTTAGATATGCAAGTTAATAACAGGACTACTGAAAGGCCAGGGTATCCCCCAGGAAACAGATCCCAGTGGCCAGGTTCTGAATCTATAGATAATTACAGAGAAAGAATAGCCGCCCCACATAACGCTTATAGAACTCACCCCTTGGGATATAACGATTGGTGTACCATAGTTTGCTTCACGGACGAAGAATGGGCCACATTAGTAAAATTAATGCTCTCTCCTGATTGGGCAAAGGATAATAAATTCAGTACTCTGGATGGCCGGATTAGGAATCAAGAACAGCTTGATGAGGGCATAGAGGCATGGACCAAAACAATGTCGAAATACGAAATTATGAGGATATGCCAAGAAAATGGTATAAGATCTATGCCAGTGCAAAGCCCATTAGACAGGTTCGATAACGATCCTCAACTCAAGCACAGGGAAATGTACAGGGATGTAGTGCATCCAACTATGGGAGCCTGGCCGTTGCAAAATGCACCTTTCAAAATGTCTGTAACTCCTGCATATAACAGTCTATCCGGACCTCTCATTGGAGGTCACAATAAGAAAGTATTCGAAGGGTTACTTGGTATTACACACAAGGAGTTGGTTGATGGATTTGAACAAGGTGTGTTCTGGCCTAAGGATTTCAGCATGGATGGCTATCCCTACTTGCAAGATATGATTGAAGACGAATCTCCAGCAATTTGGGATGGTAAACCACCAGAGGCCATGAAAGCACCGGCGCCTACAAATAAAAATTCATCTCCTCAAGACGGGCCATTGCAAGGACTAAGAATATTAGAATTGGCTGATGAAAAAGGTCAATGGTGTGGGAAAATAATGGCTGACTTAGGTGCTGATGTTATAAAAATTGAACCCCCAGGTGGTCAGACAACAAGAACCATAGGACCCTTCTACAACGATAACCCTGACAAAGAAAAGAGTCTATATTTCTGGCATTACAATACTTCAAAACGAGGAATAACCCTGAACCTAGAAACAGAAGAAGGTAAATCAGTTTTCACAGATCTGACAACAAAAGCAGACGTAATACTAGAAAGCTTGGGACCAGGTTACATGGACTCCATTGGTTTAACATATGAGTACCTCAACAAGATTAATCCCAAGTTGATAATGTGTTCCCTCTCACCATTTGGGCAAACTGGTCCCTGGAAAGATTACAAAACTAGTGACCTGGTGCATTTAGCTGTTGGAGGGCAGATGGCTTGCTGCGGCTACGGAGATGAGTATCCAGATGCACCTCCCATAGCCCCAGGAGGTGGGCAAGCATGGCATACGGGTAGCCACTATGCTTGTATATCTATATTAGCAGCACTGGTCTATAGAACTGTTACAAATATTGGACAGTATATAGATGTATCAGTGCACGAATCTCTGGCTTTAACCACAGAAGCCCATATAAACAGGTACATATATACCGGTGAAGTGTCACGAAGACAGACGGGTCGCCATGCAGCTTCAAACCCTACAGATGAGACTCAACACATTTGCTCAGATGGTAAATATGTAAACGTTGCTGCACAAATTGTCAGCAGGCTAACTTCTGACAATCTTGGTATGCTTGGCGAATGGATGGATAGTTTAGGTCTAGACAAAGATCTACTCGAAGAGAAAATCCGTAATCCAGACGCAATTACAGATAATGAAATTTTCCTATACATTATTAATAATATGACCAGGGATCAAATCTACCATGGTGGCCAACAGCGAGGTTTCAACATGGGTGCAGTAAGATCCCCAGATGATGTAATGATAGACCCTCACCTAGAAGACAGGGGGTTTTGGACCAATGTAGAGTATCCTGAAGTAGGAATAACTCTGAAACATCCTGGGCCAGGTGCCAAACTACTTGGATCACCGTGGAAGATATCTAGGAGAGCACCCCTGATAGGTGAACATACCATGGAGATCCTGAATGAGGAATTAGGCCTAAATAAAGACCAAATTAATAGATTCTATGATGCCGGCATAATCTGATCTGGCCACACTCAGATATGAGACAATATCGTCTAAATTGGAGTTGAAGTTGATCATCTACATGAACAACTTGACTATCCTACTGGGCTTACAGATTTACGTCTGCCTTCAGCAAAATCTTGAGTGCCAAGATCATATTCCTCAGATCGACGTATCCTCTCATAGTAGATCCCTTCTAACTGCAAAGCTTCATTCAGAGGGAGGGCATGTGCTTTGTATAGGAACTCCTTAGTATTGCTCAATAAGGCAGAACTGACAGAATTCATACGATCTGCTAACGCCAAACACGTATTCAGAAGATCTTTTTGTTCAACCACTTTGTTAACTATACCTAAGTCAAGAGCCCTTTTGGAGTCGATAGAATCTCCAGTTAAAGTTAGTTCCATGGCCCAACCCATAGGTATATTATGAGATAATCTGGTAGCTTGGCCTCCTCCCGCCATATGAGAATATTTGACTTCACTACAGCCGAATATAGCATTTGGAGAGCAGTAAAGTATGTCACATGCAAGAGCCAATCCGAATGCAGCACCCAAACAATAGCCATTAACAGCAGCTATAACAGGTTTATTAATCTCCAATCCTTGCATTACTGCCATTTGAAGGCTACCTGCTCCCTTTATTGGGGAAATCCATGAATCATCGTTGCTACCACCTTTATATATTTCCGCTAAATCATTTCCGGCACTGAAAGATACATCTCCAGAACCAGTTATTATTGCCACATTTGCATCTGAATCGTCCCTAAATTTAATCCACGAATCAATGATACCTCTACGGGTCTGTTCATTCATTGCATTTCGCTTTTCGGGACGATTGATAGTTATAACTGCCGTCTTTCCTATTTTTTCGTAAAGCACATCAGAATTCTTCGCCATAACTTCCTCCTAAAAGAACAATTGGGGATATTAGAAACACACCCACCATCAGACGATAACCCAGTAGATCACAGAGGTCAATCCATTAATTGGATTAAATACTAAATTGTCAGCGAGGATATATAATAGCATTGTAAAAGTACTCAATCTTAAGGAATTTGACTTCGTGCATTTATCAAGACTAGCATTAACTAACTACCGTAATTACGAGTATTTAGATATTAGGCTCCCTACCGGTTTGATAGTATTCCAAGGTGATAATGCCCAAGGTAAAACGAATATATTAGAGGCCGTTTACTTGCTCTCTATAAGTAAGGCGTATAGGGCGAAAAGCGATAGAGAAACAATAAACAAGAATGCAAACGGAAACTTGACTCAAGTCTTAGGAGTCGGGCATAGGAACAATGACGATATACGCATACTAGTAAATATACATCGACAGAATACATATAACGAAAGTCCACAAACCCGTATACGTAAAGACATCATGATTAACGGCGTATCAAAGCTTGCCTCAGACCTTGTAGGTACTCTTAAAACCGTTTTATTTGATGCGGATGATATAAGAATAATCACCGGTTCACCAATGAACAGAAGGCGTTATCTAGACATAATGATATGTCAATTAGATCGTTCTTATCTTCGGTCGCTGCAACGGTATCAGAAAATTTTGTACCAACGAAACCATCTTTTGAAATTATTACGGGATAAAAAGGCTAAGCCTTACGAAATAGAGTTCTGGAATAAGGAGCTCATATCTGAAGGAAGTTATATAACCTTTACTAGGAATAATGTGATAGATTCAGTGACCAGTATAGCAAAAAATATACACTCCCAACTTACCGATTCCAAAGAACAATTAGAAATACAGTACGTATCTAACTTGAATTTATTTAATCCCTCACAAAATGATATCGCCATGGTTTTTGCTTCGGCTTTAGAAGACAATATAGGGAAAGAAATATCATATGGCTCCTCAATGCTAGGTCCTCATCGGGATGATATAGTTATCAAAGTAGGTGGATTGGAAGCTTCCACATATGCATCTAGAGGGCAGGCAAGGACTCTAGCCCTGGCACTAAAATTAGCTGAAGGGGAAATACTCACAGAAGATACAGGAGAAAAACCAATCTTGCTATTAGACGATATTCTATCTGAATTAGATGTATTCAGAAGGAGAAAACTCCTAGAACACGTATCTGAAAGTCAACAGGCTATGCTTTCTACTACAGATTTAGACGTTATAGAACCACAACACCTAGCACATGCGTCGATTTACTTGGTGAACTCAGGAAATGTTAATCTCCTATGACTAGTATATATACTCAAATAAGAGAATTGACGATGTTGGTATATTAGATCTGCATATCAAGTGCAGGATGGAGGATACAAGTATGCCTAATAACGATAACATATTAGAGGAAGCTCTCGACGAAGCAGCAAAATTGATATCAGAATCAAAACATCTTATAGCACTAGTTGGGGCTGGTATGTCAGTAGAAAGCGGGATACCTCCTTTCAGAGGCAGCGGTGGACTCTGGACCAGAATAGGAGAACCACCAATGAATGGATATCAAAAATTCCTAGCAGACCCGGAAGCCCATTGGAAAGAAATCATAAACCCAGATGATTCTGGACCACGAGCGGAATTCAGATCAGCTATTGAGAAAGCGTTACCAAATCCAGGGCATTATGCACTAGCCACATTAGAGCAAATTGGGATATTAAAATACATAGTTACACAAAATGTAGATGGACTTCATTGGGATGCTGGGAGTAAAAATATAGCGGAGATACATGGAACTCGCCACAAGGTGAGGTGCATAGAGTGCAATCTTAGGTGGATGCGTGCGGACTTTCCAATCCAAGAGTTACCACCAAAATGTCCGGAATGTGGTGGCCTTATAAAAGGAGATACAGTTTCGTTCGGTGAACCAATTCCACAAGATGTGTTACATACTTCTTTCAAAGAGGCTCAACAATGTGATTGTATGTTAATCATTGGCACGTCTGCTCTCGTGTATCCCGCAGCTGGATTGCCAAGCGAAGCTAGTATGCGTGGTGCGAAACTTATAGAGATAAACACAGACGAAACTCCATTAACACCAATATGCGATTTGGTTATTGAAGGACCATCAGGAGAAATATTACCAGGTATTCTTGAACGCATTAAGGAAAATAGGCAGAAATAGATGGATTAACTTGACGAATATTGACCCATCTCATTTAGTAGGTCACGAACCTTATCTCTTACTTGATCTCTAATTGACCTAACCTTGTCTAGATTCTGTCCATTTGGGTCATCCAATCCCCAATCCTCCGTAATTACCATATTTGCTGGGCATGCATCCTCAACGTTGCAACCCATAGTAATTACCTTCTTGGCAACATCTAACATATCATATGTAATCAGCTTAGGTTTATTATTAGATATATCTATACCTATTTCTCGCATGGCAGTAACAACTGCCTGATTTATCCCTTCACCTGGAAAAGTACCAGCCGAATACGAAATGAATTTACCGGCTGCAAACAGGTTGAAAAATGCCTCTGCCATCTGGCTGCGTCCTGAGTTATGGATACAGACGAACAGTACTGTCGGAAAATTATTCATCACATGTACATTAAATAAGAAGCATAAAATTATGTGTGCTATTTTGCTAGATATTACTCTGCCAGCACTATATTTACTAATCTGCCTGGAACATATACCAAATGTTTTACAGCTTTCCCATCTATATAATGCTTTGTGCGCTCACTATCTAGTGCCAGTGACTTAGCGTCAGTTTCTGACACAGACGCCTCAACTTGTATCTTATCTCTTACTTTACCATTAACTTGTATTACTAACGTTATTTCATCATCACGAGCCAAATTTTCATCCCATTTAGGCATGGTTTGATTATGTATACTGTAGTTGCCCCCGATCTTTTCCCACAATTCCTCTGTAATATGAGGTGCTATGGGGGCAAGCAATACCAATAGAGTGGACACTGTATTATTCCAGGAATCGGGACGAATATCCTTTTGTTCCCATGCTTTATTCATATAATTAGTAAGTTCCATCATTGCAGCTAAAGCAGTGTTGAATTTGAATCTATCTATATCCTCTTCAACACGCCTAATGGTTTTGTGAAGAATCCTTAACAAATCTCTTTCAGATTTATCAGATACTTGGTTACCATGCAAGGTGGTTGAATTTCTGTTAACAATGTCCCAAACACGATTGAGCCATCTAGCCATACCATTTATTCCACTATCAGACCATTCGCCACCCTGATCCCATGGTCCAAGGAACATTATATAGCTACGGACAACATCCGCACCTAATTTATCGACATATATATCAGGATTAATTACGTTACCCTTAGATTTACTCATTTTTGCATTTTGGGAGATGATAATACCTTGATTGAAAAGACGAAGATACGGTTCATCGCAATCCACAATGCCAATATCCCGAAGAGCCTTATTAAAAAACCTAGCGTACAACAAGTGCATTACTGCATGTTCAGCTCCACCTGTATATTGATCAACTGGTAGCCATTTTTTCATCAATGATGGATCGACTGGGCCTTCATGGTAGTTTGGACTTGTATAACGCAGATGGTACCAAGAAGAATCTATAAACGTATCCATTGTGTCCGTTTCCCGCTTAGCAGGATTTCCACAAGATGGGCAGCTGGTATTCAAGAAACCATCGTGATACTTAAGAGGCGATTCACCTGTAGGTCTAAACTGCGCATCTTCTGGAAGCAGTACAGGTAATTGTTCTTCTGGAACAGGAATAATGCCACATTGTTGGCAGTAAATTATTGGTATTGGGGTTCCCCAATACCTCTGTCTCGATATAAGCCAATCTCTGATCCTATATGATATAGTCCTGTTACCCCAGCCATTACTTTCAATATAATCTGCTATATCTTCTTTCCCTTGGATACAATGCAGGCCATTAAAATCTCCTGAATTAACCTGCATTCCTGTGTCTATATATGCCGTTTCTAAATCTTCGCCATTCCAATCTGGAGGAGCTATCACTACCCGTATAGGTAGATCAAATTTTTTGGCAAACATAAAATCTCGAGTGTCATGGGCTGGAACTCCCATAACTATACCTGTTCCATAACTCAACAAAGCATAATCAGCAATGAAAAGAGGAATCCTGTCGCCATTAAGTTTATTGACACAATAAGATCCGATGAAAACACCTGTTTTATCCCTATCTGTAGAAAGGCGTTCAACTTCTGTCTGTTTCCTGGCCTGTTCTATATAAAGAGCGACTTCTTCTTGTTTCTCAGTTGAAGTAAGTTTGCTTACGAGTGGATGTTCAGGCGCCAATACCACAAATGTAACTCCATATATGGTGTCTATCCTAGTTGTAAAGCTTCTAATTTCTTTTTCTTTCAAACCATACTCTGATATATCGAAGCTAATATGTGTACCATGGCTCTTGCCTATCCAATTAGACTGCATAGTTTTTATTCTGTCTGGCCAATCTATTAGACCTGAAAAATCTAACAACTCATCAGCATATTTTGTTATACCTAAAAACCATTGTTCTAAGTCTCTTCTTGAAACTGTTGTTTCGCATCTCTCACATACGCCGTCCACTACCTGTTCATTTGCTAGTACAGTCTGACAAGATGGACACCAATTCGCTGGTGCGTGCGCCCTATATGCCAACCCAGCCTTGTAGAACTGGAGAAAGAACCATTGATTCCAACGATAATATTCGGGTAAAGCACAGATTATTTCTCTGTTCCAATCATATATAGTGCCCATAGAATTGAGTTGCTTACGCATATTCTCTATATTGGACATAGTCCATTCATAAGGGTGTATACCTCTGCGTATAGCTGCGTTCTCAGCAGGGAGACCAAAAGCATCAAATCCCATTGGGTGAAGGACATTATATCCCTGCATTCTACGAAATCTTGCATGTGCGTCAGCAGGTGCCATGGCATACCAATGACCTATATGCAAGTCACCAGATGGATATGGGTACATAGTTAACTCATACCACTTAGGTCGAGGATCATTGTCATCTACAGCGAAGAGATTATCATCGGCCCAGCGTTTTTGCCATTTTTTATCCATAGACTTGCCGTCGTATGTAGTATCGTTATTGCGTATAGTCATTTTTGCATACAGGTCTCCATCTGAAGCTTAGTGTCATTGCATTTATTAGTCAATCCTAGTAGTGTCGTGTGTATATAATGTCGACTTTTGTTCGTTACATTCTAGAAATGATATATTAGAAAACATCTCAAACCAAGAATATCAAAATTAGCCGTATGTTAAATAAGAATTTCGACGTAGCAATCATTGGATCTGGTCCTGGTGGATACGTAGCCGCGATCAAAGCTAGTCAGCTAGGTTTATCAACAGCCTTAATAGAAAGTTCTGCTATTGGGGGTATATGTCTTAATTGGGGTTGCATACCAAGTAAGGCACTTCTTAGAAATGCAGAAGTACTAAACTTATTTAGAAGATCCGAAGAATTTGGCATTAGTTACACGGACCTGAAATACGATTTTGGCAAAGGTATTAGTAGAAGCCGCAGAGTGGTAAATCGATTAACCAGAGGGATTAATTCCCTGTTGGAAAAAAATGGAATAGCAATTATAGATGGGTATGCTCAATTCAAAGATGCCCACACGCTAGAAATAGAGAACACATCCAACATAGTCAAAGCAGAAAATGTGATAATAGCCACAGGTGCCCGACAAAAAGCTATAGCTCACATGGAAGTCGACGGATCGATCATCATTACTAGTAGGGAAGCACTAGAACTGCCTACTGTACCATCATCACTTCTCATATTAGGTGGAGGAGCAACCGGTGTTGAATTTGCATATCTATATGCATCGTATGGAGCTGATGTCACTCTGGTGGAGTTAAAAGACAATCTACTTCCAAACGAAGACGAAGAAATTAGTAAACAATTGGCTTATGCATTGACTAAGTTAGGAATAAAGGTGCATACAAATACAACTGTAGTAGCAGTAGAAAATGTGTCTAGTAAGGTCAAAGTCACCTTAGGAACCCCAACTGGAAATACGCAGCTGATATGCGAAAAGGTTTTAGTAGCTGCCGGGATAGAAGGCAATACTGACAACATAGGACTAGAAAACATTGGAATAGTAACCAATAATAGTTTCGTAGATGTTAATGAAAATATGCAAACAAATATACACACTATATACGCTATCGGAGACGTAACTGGTAAAATGCCATTGGCACATGTAGCCTCTGCACAGGCAATATTAGCAGTAGAACATATAGCTGGCATTCCAACAAACCCTATAAATTACAAGAATATGCCAAAGGCTACATATTGTAACCCCCAAGTAGCCAGTTTCGGTTACACCGAAAAGGAAGCACAAAGCTTGGGAATAGAGGTTCGCATTGGTAAATTCCCATTTCGAGCAAACGGTAAAGCTTTAGCCATAGGAGAAACGGATGGGATGATTAAAATTATCTTCAATGCCAGAAACGACAGCATAATTGGAGCTCATATGATAGGCTCAGATGTAACGGAAATGTTAGCAGAGATCAGTATGACTAATAAACTAAACGGTACATTCAGGGACCTCGGGTACATGACTCACTCTCACCCTACGCTATCAGAAATGCTCAAAGAAGCAGGTTTAGATGCATACGGAGAAAGTATACACACGTAAAGGCGAAAAATATCAGGGAAACTCATATATAGAATACCCTGAACAAAAGGAGTGTTTGATGATAATCAACCCAAACAATTTTGAAGGGTTTTACTATGTACTTACAGGTTTAGTAGTACCACGACCCATAGCCTTCATATCTACAATCTCTCCAGATGGTGTAACAAATTTAGCACCGTTTTCCTTTTTTAATGCAGTGTCAGGAAACCCAGCGACTGTCATTGTATCAATAGGACGTTATACAGGCACCAAATCTAAAGATACACTCGCTAATATTGAAACAACTAAGGAATTTGTAATAAATATTGTAAATTATGAAATTAGCGAAGCTATGAATAGCACCGCTGCAGAATTTCCTGAGCATGTAGACGAATTTGATGTCTCCGGTCTTACAAAGCTACCATCTGAAATTGTTGCTCCACCTCGCGTTGCAGAGTCACCAGCTCAATTAGAATGTAGATTAAACAAGGTCGTACAAATAGGTAATGGAGATAACGAATCCGGTCTAGTTATTGGAGATGTGTTGTTAGTGCATGTTAAAGATGAAATCATAGACGGCAATCGCATTGATATTAATAAACTAAATGCTATCGGCAGACTCTCTGGCAGTATGTATTCTAATATTGGTGAAACGTTCTCATTGAAGAGACCAATTTATCAAGAAAACGGATAGCATAGCAGTTCGGTTTTTTGCACGGGCATTGTTAAGCAATATGCGGTTTTCGTTTTACTTATACCATCGCATTACATATAGCATTGATATTTGTTGTAATATATACGTTTTACGTAGCTCATGTGGTTTGCAAAAATAGCAGAACAATGCCGACAAATTTGTTGATAATCGTTGCGAAAACCTGTACTATATCGGCCATAGGCGTAAATAACTAGTCCTTAGGATAGAGATCAATCTCTATCTTTATAGGACTCCTCCGCTCCGCCGACACACACTACTGATATGATAGGAGAATCGCGGCACCATGCAACCTGACAAGCAAGGTAGCTCGGCTTTAAACGGACCTTTAACAAATCAGGAATTCTCTACCGCATTAGACGAATTAGTAGCAATAGCAAAGAAGGGCTACGATAAGAATAGCGAATTCTTCAACCCTTCAGATCAGTGGATACTGGGTCAAATGCGCATCTTCCAAAGCCTTCCAGAAAATGATAGAAATGCTTTCTTGGCAGAGGCTGAGGAGTTGGACAAGCAAGCCAAAATACTAAATGCAGAAGGAAAAGCTGCACCTAAAGTATGGCCAGATACCGCCATAAGATTAGATAGTGGGGGCCTAGCCTTTTTTAGCCAACTCGGAGTTGCAAGGCGCCCTGACCTTACAAAGTATTTCATAGATGGGTTCGATAGAAACCGAGATGCTTTAGCATTCGACGAAGAAAATCAAGACCTGTTCGCAGATATACTACCGATTATTACAACACACTTGAGAAATAGCATATCATCTGAATCTGGTGTCATCCAGACAGATAGACAGATAGGCGATGTGCCTGGTAAATCGTTCCACGCAAGGCAATTATTATTTGGGACTCGATATCCACAACTTCCATACATGTGGAAACAGTTAACATTCGAATTACCTGAAGACGAATTGGCAAATGAACCAGACATATTAGAGATATCTATACCGAATTGGCTACAAGACCTATCGTTACCAGAAGCTTTGAAAGAAAAAGTCCTGGCAGCAGGTTTAGATAGACTAGTATTTAAGGCGCCGACTAAAGGTTTATCTCTACACCTAGGCTTTGACTACATGGGAGAGCACAAGATGGGCCCGCTTTCAATAGCTATGTTTAAGGTCAAGGAGTCAAATGGTTTGGCTTTGCAAGCTGCCCTCAGCATGGCTCATGTTAAAACTATAGCTGACGATATGAATAGAACTGCTATTATCACTACTGGGCCATCCCTGCACGGCAAGAGTACATTGACTGTTATGCTGGAATTCGCTAAAGAAGGAGTTAGCAAGCTAGTAGGATTACAGCTTGATCCACATGAGGGTGTGTACCCAATGAACGATGATATAATCCTGCTGCAACCAAGTACAGACGCTAAATCGTCCAAACAAATTCCATATGGAATATATGGAACTGAAAACAGCTTCTACGCTGTACCTTTCGGGCTTACAAAAGAAGACGATCCTATCACTTACGATGTCTTAAGAGGTTCACCTAACTCTCCAAACGCCCAGGAAACCTTAGAAAATGTCCCGGTAAAGCCAGATGGAGGTAACGACGCTACTCCTGACTTCATGAGGAACCCTGTGCGTAATATGAGAATGGTGCTTTCACGTGCAGGCTTACTGAAGAGGAAAGGTGTAGACAACCTGCTGTCCCACATTACTGGTGGTGTAATGAAAGACGCTGTCCATGTACCAATGGAACACACAGATAAGATATTATGGCAAGGGGTAATGAGACAGAACACTGTAGTCCCGCCGCTTGTTAAACTCAACGCTAAACAATACATAAGGTCCCTAATGTATGGTGAGGCTGTACAAACAGGTGCCTCTACTGGTGCTATAGGCAGACCTTACGTAGAATACTTCTCAGACCCTTTCATCATAGGCCTCGAAGATGATAATGCAAATTTACTCTATAAAATTTTAACTGAAATAGATGAATCCGGGATGAGTCAAGGATTTTATATGTTCAATACTGGTGGCCTAGGTGCAGATACAAATGACGAAGCCTCTGGAGCTACCTACAAGAAGATAACTAGAGAACTTACGTTGCAACTTCAGGAGGCGCTACTACGAGAAGCAATTAAGTTCGAATTCGACGAAGTGTTGGGAATAGAGTTAGCATCTGCGATAATAAATAAAGATGGGAAAGAAGTTGTTGACCTTAGAAAAGACTGGTTACCCAGAAACATATATGAAAATAAAGAGTACAACAACAAAGTTGAGAACCTGAAACATAAGCGATATTACGGAGATAGTCAAAATGATAAGGCCGGTATACTAAGGTACACTAGGGCGAATAATGATATTTTTGACATAGATGATATCCCCTTGCCTTCGAATGACAGAGAGGCTGCTTGGCTTGTATCTTTCTACTGGTCACTAGAACAGGCTTACGAATCTATAGAATTACTAGGGCAAAACACTTCAGAAAGTAGCAACCCAAATCCTCAGGCCTTATCCCAAGTGAACGCCAAGCTTCTATCAGCCGCGGAAAATGGCCTTGTATTTAACCTTCGTGATAAAGAGATATTAGGAAAATTTGGCATAGATCTTTAATACAAATGGATATTAGGAATATAAATTCGAGATTTATCTACGAAGTGGATTGAGGAAATTATGTCCACGATAGGTATAGTATCCCCAGATAAGGATAAAGCTCGTCACTACATCAAGGCGATATCCAAACGAGGATCTGACTGGGTTCTCATAGAATCCGAATATGCAAATAAGATAAATAAAAGCCTCTCAGGCATACATGGAATAATCATGACTGGCGGTTTGGATATAAACCCTGAACGATACGGAGAGATTCCAGATCCCACAGCCTCTTTACATATATCTAAAGACAGAGATGAATGGGAGATACCTATCCTTAAACAGGCCCTAGGTAAAGATATGCCAATATTAGGAATATGTAGGGGCATGCAACTACTGAATGTAGTTTTCGGAGGTAAACTAATCCAGAATCTTCCTGGTCACAAAAACGAAGATCTTGACTATGATACAGATAAAAAATCCAGCTTTCATCAAATATACCTATCCCCAGGAACCAAACTTGCTGCTATAATGGGATCAGGTGGTTTCATAAGGGTTAATAGTAGGCACCATCAGGGATTGGGCGAACCGCAGAAAGCTCCAACTCTAATGGCCTCTGCATACTCACTTGAAGATGGGCTAATAGAAGCGATAGAGAGCCCAAAACACGACTGGGTCATTGGAGTTCAATGGAATAATGAGTTCGAGGAGGAATTGTATAAAACTTTTGGTAACTTGTTCCAAGCGTTCATAGAAAGATCAGATAGATTCGAAAATATAACTAGTCCATCCAAGTAGTATATTGGATTGGATTCATAATTCACCTCATGGAAGAGAGGGTATAGATATGGTCATAGCTAGTGAAAACATTAAACCAGTACGTATAGAAGAGGAGATGCGAAGTTCGTACCTCGACTATGCAATGAGCGTGATAGTCGCTAGGGCTCTGCCAGATGCACGAGATGGTCTCAAGCCTGTCCAACGAAGAATTCTCTATGCAATGCACGACCTCGGAATGCGCCCTGGTACACCTTTCCGAAAAAGCGCCCGTTTAGTAGGCGAAGTATTGGGTAAGTATCACCCACATGGAGATAGCCCAGTTTACGATGCGCTTGTACGAATGGCTCAGGACTTCAGCTTACGTTACCCTTTGATAGACGGTCAAGGAAACTTTGGTAGCGTAGATGATGATCCCCCTGCAGCTATGAGATACACAGAATCCAGGTTAACGGCTATAGCTCAGGAGATACTAGCAGATATAGACCGTGACACTGTAGATTTCAGTCCAAATTTTGATGACTCCCTTCAGGAACCACTTGTATTGCCATCACGATTACCCAACCTCCTACTTAATGGTGCCTCTGGAATAGCCGTTGGTATGGCTACAAACATACCTCCGCACAACCTTAAAGAAATATGCGAAGCATTGATTCAACTTATTGACCACCCTGAAATCACGTCGGAGGAATTAGCTGCATTTGTTAAAGGCCCTGACTTTCCCACTGGGGGTATTATATTGGGCCGAGATGGCATACTGAATGCATATACTACTGGAAAAGGTAGAGTAATAGTTAGAGCCCGTGCAGTTATAGAAGACATGCCTAGAGGCGGGAGACAGCAAATAACAGTTACAGAGCTACCATACCAGGTTAACAAGGCTGCATTAGTAGAAAAAATAGCAATGCTGGTTAAAGACAAGAAGATAGATGGTATAAGTGATATAAGAGACGAATCCGATCGAAAAGGTATGCGCGTGGTCATAGAATTAAGAAGAGATTCACAACCACAGATAGTATTGAATAATTTATATAAGCATACCTCTTTGCAATCTGCATTCTATGTAAATGCGTTAGCACTTGTAGATGGTCAACCTCAAGTTCTACCTCTCAAGAGATTGCTTCGCAGTTATGTGGATTTTAGGCGACAAGTCATAACCAGAAGATCCCAATATGAGTTAAAGAGAGCGCAGGACAGATCCCATATACTAGAAGGGTTAAGAACAGCCCTAGGAAACTTGGAAGCTGTTATAAAACTCATCAGGGAATCTGAAAGTGCAGAAACAGCGCGTCAAGGTCTAATTGATGAATTTGCACTTACACAAATTCAGGCACAAGCAATACTGGATATGCAACTAAGAAGAATTGCAGCGCTGGAAAGAGAACGCATCGAAGAGGAATTTCAATCTCTACAGAAAACTATATCTGATTTAGAAGGGTTGCTAGCTGACACCAATAAAATAATGGCAGAAGTCAAGAAAGAGACCAAGAAACTTAATAAAGACTACGGAGACCCCAGAAGAACAGAAATATGGGACGAGGCTCCTGACGACCCAACTAGAGAAGACTTAATCCCTCACCAAGAGATGGTTGTAACCCTTACCCAACGTGGGTATATAAAACGAATGCCTTCCAGTACCTATAAGGCCCAACACAGAGGTGGTCGAGGGATTATTGGTATGGCTACTAGGGAAGCAGATTTCTTACAACACCTCTTAGTAGCAGACACACATGATAGATTATTATTCTTTACTAATCTTGGAAAAGTTTACTCAATTCCATGCTACGATCTGCCTCAAGATGCTACCAGATCTACTAGAGGCTTATCGATGGTCAACCTCCTCCCAATAGCATCTGCAGAAAGAGTTACGGCAATAGTAACAACTGAGAAAGATAACAAATCTGGATATATTGTACTAGCAACACGCATGGGGGAAATGAAGAGAATGTCATTCTCCGCCCTATCAAACATACGGAGCAATGGACTTATAACAATGGACCTAGAGCCTGAGGATGAACTAGTTTCCGCATGGAGGGCACAAGAGTTTGATGAAATAGTCATGGTAACAGAAAGCGGTATGGCAGCCAGATTCCCTGTCACAGACTTGAGAGTAAGAAGTAGGTATGCAGGCGGAGTCAGAGGGATAAGATTAGAACAGGGAGACAAAGTGGTATCAATGGATGTAGTTCTACAAGGAGCTCGACTCTTGGTTATAAGTAAAAATGGTTTCGGTAAACTTACACCCATACAGGCGTATAGAAGAACTGCAAGAGGTGCCAAAGGAGTAAGGACTTTACGTATTACAGACAAAACCGGGCCTGTAGCAGCAGCCCATTTAGTTGTAGACGTAAACGAAGTTATGCTTGTATCAGCTAAAGGTAACATAATAAGAATGCCACTTTCAGATATACCTGTTAAAGGCAGAAACACTCAAGGTGTCTGGATGATGAGGCCAACTGGTGGCGATTATGTTATCACTGTGGCCAGTATGAATAATTACGTAGATACCAATCAAGTAGATACCAATGAAACTGAAACTGAATTATAGTAAGACAAACCACCAAGTCTGAACATATATCTTGAGAAATAGAATGAACCCTGCCTCATTTCTGATTGAACTAGGCAGGGTTCATTCTTAGAGTTTACCCTCAGATATATTCATCTTGTCAAGAACTTCTGCCAACGTTGCCTTGGCAATGACCCTGGCTCTAGCAGCACCATCTCCTAGCACTTCTCTTAGAAATTCCTTCTTGCTAGCCAGTTCTCTTCTGCGTTCCCTGAACGGTCCTAGCACTCTATTTATTCCAGTGGAAAGCAATTCTTTATCTTCTACACAACCCATCTCTGCCGAAGTACATTTCTTGTACACTTCAGCTAGTTTATCTGAGTTGAAATACTTATGTAGTGTGTATATATTACATACCTCGGGCCTACCGGGATCTGATCGCCGTAATCTATTTGGATCAGTAAATGCAGTCTTTATCTTGGCAGTAGTCTCTTCCTCGGTATATGCAAGCTCCACATGATTTTGTAAGCTCTTGCTCATTTTGTGTTTACCATCTACACCCAAAATCACCGGATCATTAGTTAACTTTGCTTGTGGTTCTGGAAATGTATTGCCATAGAGATTGTTAAATCTCCTTACTATTTCCCTGGCCAGCTCGATATGTGGCAATTGATCCTCTCCAACAGGTACTGTGTCAGCCTTATACAAAATAATATCAGCAGTCATTAGTACCGGATACCCAACCAAACCATAACTTACAGTCTCTTCAGTCTCGTGCATTTGCCTTATTTTTTCCTTGAATGTGGGTACTCTCATTAGCCAACCCATAGGAGTAACCATACCCAACAAGCTATGAAGTATCATTACTTCTTGAACATGAGATTGTGCGAAAATTATGCTTTTGTTGGGATCAACTCCAGCAGCCAGCCAATCCAGCACCATTTCTCGAATGTTTGGTTGTATATCCTTGGTACTATCACCCTGCATATCTGTCAAAGCATGGACGTCCACAGCAGAGTATATACAATCGTAATTAGATTGAAGTGCAACCCAATTTTGTAATGCTCCTAGATAATTACCAAGATGCAGCCGACCGGACGGGCGCATACCTGAAAATATTCTACCTTCCATAAATCACCTTCTAATTTCGTTGGAAGTCTAGCACAAAATTAGGATTACATGAAGGATTAATGAATAAATCTAAATCTACATCTATAACTGTCACGTAATAGCAGTGTTAATTTCTAAGCACAAGACACAAACGCAATACATCTTAGGAACTTATTTAAGTGTAGCTGCATCAATGTATAAATCTGTGAACAACTAAAACCATTACTGAAAAGTATTGACAAATTCCTCTCCAATATATATATTCATAGTTCTTGCGAGGCGGCCAGATCGCATCGTTAATGTTGAGGTTATGTTACATATGCCTACGGTTAATCAGCTAATTAGAAAGCCACGGGTTCGGGTAGTCAAAAAGGCTAAGGCCCCTGCTCTACGCTTTGGCTTCAATTCGCTCAAGAATCAAATGAAACGTACTGACGGTTCACCTCAAAAACGAGGTGTGTGTATTCAGGTTAGAACTATGACACCTAAGAAACCAAATTCAGCCCTTAGGAAAGTAGCAAGAGTCAGGCTAGCTAATGGCATGGAGGTCACAGCCTACATTCCGGGTGAAGGACATACGCTTCAGGAGCACTCCGTTGTACTTATTCGCGGAGGAAGAGTAAAGGATCTACCTGGAGTTCGTTACCACATAATACGTGGTGCCTTAGATTGTACTGGTGTTGCCGACAGGAAACGTGGGCGCAGCAAATACGGAAGCAAAAAGTTGCTGGTTGTTGGGAGATAAATGTAATGGCACGCCGCAGACCCGCTACTAAGCGAATTATAACCCCAGACCCTAAGTACGATAGCGTATCTCTAGCTCGTTTCATAAATCGGCTAATGATGCGAGGGAAGAAAACTACTGCTCAGCGAATAGTCTACCAAGCATTAGATATAATAAAAAATGATGGATCTTCGGACCCACTTGATACATTCAATCAGGCTATTAGGAACGCGACACCAGGTTTAGAAGTAAAGCCTAGAAGAGTTGGTGGCGCTACATACCAAGTCCCCGTCGAAGTAAGGCCCGAAAGACAAGTTGCCCTTTCTATGCGTTGGATCCTAAGAGCTAGTAGAGCCCGAACCGGACAGCCAATGGCTCAGAAGCTTGCACAGGAACTGTTAGAGGCATCTAGAGGACAGGGAGCAGCTGTGAGAAGAAGGGAGGAGCTCCACCGCATGGCCGAAGCCAATAGGGCTTTCGTGCACTACCGATGGTAACTTAGGACCTTCTGTACCAATGTGTGGTTGTTTATTGTTATGCCAAATTCTTCTATGAAAAATATACGTAATATTGGTTTTATAGCACATATAGACGCAGGTAAAACTACGGTATCTGAGCGTGTATTATTTTTCACTGGGCGGACTCACAAGATAGGCGAAGTACATGATGGAACGGCTGTAATGGACTGGATGGAACAGGAAAGGGAACGAGGGATAACAATCACATCCGCTGCAACCACATGCCAGTGGGGTGATTACAAAATAAACATCATAGACACTCCTGGGCACGTAGACTTCACAGCAGAAGTGGAACGTAGTCTTCGTGTTCTTGATGGTGGGGTAGTAGTATTCGACGCAGTAGCTGGAGTACAACCTCAATCTGAGACAGTATGGAGACAGGCTGATAAATACAAAGTTCCTCGTATTTGCTTTATAAACAAATGTGATCGCCTAGGCGCAAACTACCAACGTGCGATAGACATGATTCAGGATAGACTTAAGTCGAATCCAGTAGCTATACAAATACCTATAGGACTTGAGGATACATTTATAGGCATGATTGACCTTATAGAGGAAGTAGCAATCACATACCCTAAAGATGGTGACTCTATCCCAATTGAGCAACCAATACCAGATGACATGCTTGAGTTGGTGTCAGAATATAGGGCTAAATTACTAGAAAAAGTAGCTGAGACAGACGACCTGCTACTCACAAAATATTTAGAAGAATCACCTATATCAAAAGAAGAGTTGAAGAACGCACTTAGGGCGGCTACTATTGGCAATGTACTTGTACCAGTGCTGTGCGGTAGTGCGCTTAAGAATAAAGGTATTCAACCTTTATTGGATGCTGTAGGTGACTACTTACCATCGCCACTAGATGTTGTGGCAATAGAGGGCTTACACCCTACAAGAAAAGAGACTATAACCCTTGAGGCAGATGAGTCTTCTCCATTTGCTGCGTTGGCATTCAAAGTGATGACCGATCCATACGTTGGTAGGCTAGTTTTCTTCAGGGTATACTCTGGTGAAATAAAAGCCGGATCTTCAGTGTACAATCCAAGTAAAGGCATCAAGGAACGTATGGGCAGGCTTTTGTCAATGCACTCTAATAGAAGAGAGGAAGCAGAATCTATATCCGCAGGTAATATTGCTGCTGCGGTAGGGCTTAAAAATACTTTCACCGGAGATACTATTTGCTCAGAGGCATCACCTGTACTGCTCGAAAATATAATTTTCCCACTGCCTGTAATATCGGTGGCAGTTGAACCTAAGAGTAAAACTGATCAAGATAAATTGGTTGACGCTCTAGTAAAACTTGCAGAAGAGGACCCCACGTTCAAGGTTAAGGTTGATGAAGAAACCGGCCAGACAATCATGGCTGGCATGGGAGAACTCCATCTTGAAATACTTGTAGACCGTATCAAGAGAGAATTTCAGGTAGCTGCTAATGTAGGAAGACCAAAAGTATCTTACAGAGAATCCATAACTCAACCATCTAAGGCTGAAGGAAGGTTTATAAGGCAAACAGGTGGCCGTGGGCAATATGGACACGTTGAGCTACGGGTAACCCCGCAAGAAAAGGGAGCAGGCAACGTTTTTGAAAGCAAAATTGTTGGAGGCTCCGTGCCTAGAGAATATATTCCTGCTGTACGCAACGGAGTTCTCGAAGCTTTGCAAACCGGAGTACTTGCAGGATATCCTTTGGTTGATGTGAAGATAGAGCTTGTGGATGGTAGCTTTCATCCAGTTGACTCTTCAGAGATGGCATTTAAAATGGCAGCCTCAATCGGTGTCAAAGAAGCGATAAGAAGAGCAAAGCCAGTTTTACTCGAGCCTATCATGGAAGTTGAAGTAGTAACTCCTGGGGATTTCTTAGGCGATGTTATGGGAGATCTAAATTCCAGAAGGGCCCAGATTAGAAGCATTGACAACCAGGGCGATACACAAATAGTAACTGCATATATACCATTAGCAGAGACTTTTGGTTATACAACCCAACTGCGCTCTCTAACCCAAGGTAGAGCGAGTCAGTCTATGCAATTCGATCACTATGAAATAGATCCACAAGGAGCTGCTAGAGAAGCAGTTAAGGTTTAGTATATTATGCCTCAACAGAAAATCCGTATAGTACTAAGAGCTTATGACCACAAAGTACTGGATGTATCAGCCACTAGAATAGTCGAAGCTGCAGAAAGAACCGGTGCTGGCGTTGCCGGACCAGTTCCTATGCCAACTTCTATAAAAAGATTTTGTGTGATACGCTCACCTCACGTTGATAAGGATTCACGAGAGCACTTTGAACTTAGATACCATAAACGGTTAATAGACGTACTGGATCCAAGTTCTAAAACTATTGATGCTCTGACCCGGCTTACTGTTCCTGCTGGTGTAGATATATCAATAAAGCTATAGTAAAAGGAATCAAGTTTTGAAAAACATTTTAGGAATGAAAAAAGGTATGACCCGTATTTTCGCTGACGATGGAAGCGTACAACCTGTCAGTGTAATAGAGGCTGGTCCCTGCGTAATAACACAGGTAAAAACCGATCAATTAAACGGCTACCAAGCAGTTCAGCTTGGTTACCAAGAGGCAAAAAAGCTTAACAAACCTCAGACAGGTCACTTAAGAAATACCTCTCTAGTAAGGCATCTTCGGGAATTCAGGATAGATGACCTGGGTGATTTACAATTAGGTCAGAGGATTCAAGTTGATACATTCCAAGTTGGGGATCTAGTAGACATTACGGGCATATCTAGAGGCAAGGGTTTTGCAGGTAGTGTAAAGAGACACCACTTCAGTGGAGGACCCAAGACCCACGGACAGTCTGATAGATGGAGGGCTCCAGGTTCTGTAGGAGCTGGTACTACCCCTGGAAGAGTCTTCAAAGGAACCAAAATGGCTGGTCACATGGGGAATCGTAGATCGACTGTCACAAACCTACGAGTGGTACATGTAGATGCTGAGCGAAACTTGCTCTTGGTAAAAGGTGCCGTGCCAGGTGGTTCCAACTCTATATTGATTATCAAGCAATCGAGGAAACGGATCTAAGGCTATGCTAATACCATTACGAAATTCAGAAGGAAAGACTGTTCAAGAAGTAGAAGTACTTGACAGTCTGTTCGATGTTCCAATGAACCAAGCTCTGGTTCATCAAGTTGCTGTGTCTCACATGGCAAACAACAGGCAAGGGAATGCTTCAACTAAGACCCGAGGCAAAGTTGCCGGAGGAGGAGCGAAACCATGGCGGCAAAAACATACTGGAAAAGCCCGTCAAGGAAGCAGGCGTGCACCACAATGGAAGGGTGGTGGAGCTGTATTCGGGCCACATCCTAGAGACTATTCTCAAAGTATACCGAAGAAAATGAATAGAGGAGCCATAAGGTGTTTACTTTCACAAAAGGTAAGAGAAACTAAATTGACATTGCTGTCAGATTTCAATTTCGATGATATCCCGACTACAAAACAGATGGCAAGCGTCTTAGGAAATCTGGCTCTAGAAACGTCTACGCTTATAGTTACTATGAATACTGAAGAAAAAGTAGTCTTATCTGCTCGCAACATTCCTAAAGTTAAAACTCTCCCAGCCCAGCAGATAAATGTTGTAGACTTGTTAAACCACGACAGAATTCTTATGACCATGGATGCCGTACGCAAGGCAGAAGCAATGTGGGCATCCAAAGAAAATACTTCTGAGGACGGTAACTAGATATGGATATTCACCCATTTGAAGTTCTCCTGAAGCCATTAGTGACTGAAAAGAATGCCATAGTTCAGGATGCATACAACCAATATGCTTTCAAGGTAAACACAAAAGCAAATAAGAACCAAGTTAAACATGCTATCGAATTAGCATTCGATGTGACAGTAACTGGTGTGAACGTATCTGTTGTAAAAGGCAAAATGAAACGATTCGGACCTCGTATAACTCGTAGGCCGTCTTGGAAAAAAGCTATTGTGAGCCTAAGAGTTGGCGACAAAATTCAAATTTTTGAGGGAACATAAATTGCCATTAAGAGCTGTAAAGCCTACATCACCAGGAAGAAGAGGCGTAGTTCTTCCATCTTTTGATGAGATCACTAGGAAAGATCCAGAAAAATCCCTATTGCTCCCTTTGAAAAAGAGTGGCGGCAGGAACTCTCAAGGCAGAATAACCGTCCGTCATAGGGGAGGAGGGGCTAAAAGAAGACTGCGTGCGATAGATTTTAAACGGGATAAGTTTGGCATCCCAGGCAAGGTCTTCTCTATTGAATACGATCCAAATCGCTCAGCACGTATAGCTCTCATCCAATATGTTGATGGTGAAAAACGATACAACTTGGCGCCGCAAGGGTTAAAAGTAGGAGATATAATTGAATCTGGTCCTAAGGCAGAGATAAAATTGGGCAACTCATTACCACTCAGTCTCATGCCTACGGGCATACAGGTACACAATGTTGAAATGAATCGTGGTAGAGGTGGTCAACTGGTTAGGGGTGCTGGATCATCTGCTCAAGTTTTGGCAAGAGAAGAAGGCCATGTACTAATAAGAATGCCTTCCGGGGAAGTGCGTAGATTCGATGGGGCATGCGTAGCAACAATTGGTCAGGTAGGAAATGTTGACCATAAGAATATTAAACTAGGCAAAGCGGGTCGTAGCCGACATATAGGACGAAGGCCAACAGTCCGTGGATTAGCAATGAACCCTAATGACCATCCTCATGGGGGGGGTGAAGGTAGATCCGGCATCGGTATGCCCGGACCAAAAACTCCTTGGGGAAAGCCAGCCCTAGGATACAAAACGCGTAGGCGCAAAGATCTAAGTGGATCAATAATAAGACGTAGAAGTAAAAAGAGATAGAGGAATAGTTTAATGTCTAGATCAATAAAGAAGGGCCCTTTCGTACATCCTAAACTTGCGAAAAAAGTTCAGGCATTACAGAATAGTGGAACAAAAGTTGTTATACGGACTTGGTCTAGAGCTTCAACAATAATGCCAGACATGCTAGGTCTAACTATAGCAGTTCATGACGGACGCAGGCATGTTCCGCAGTTTATAACTGAAAATATGATAGGGCATAAGCTAGGAGAATTCGCACCTACTAGAACCTATAGGGGTCATATATCGAAGTCTGAACGGACTACCTCGGTTAGGAGATAATTAAATATGTCAATTAAATCAATATCTAAAGGTGTAACTATATCTCCTAAAAAAGTTAGGAGGATATTGGGTAATGTCAAAGGAAAGAAAGTGGAAACAGCACTTGAAATACTCAAGTTTCTGACTACTCCTGCTGCCAAAGAAGTAGCTAAAGCTATTAAGTCCGCTGCAAGTAATGCAGAAAATAACAATATGCTCTCCATGGAAGACTTGAAAATAGTTGATATACGAGCAGATGTTGGCCCAACTCTAAAGAGATTTAGGGCTAGGGCAAGAGGCAGGGCGGGTCGCATCATAAAGCGCAGTAGCCATATAACTGTACTAGTAGATGAAGAAGGGGGGGCATCTTAGCATGGGACAGAAAACGCACCCCGTAGGGTTTAGGTTAGGTATAATCAAAGATTGGCAATCCAGATGGTATGCCCACAAGGCAAGTGAATACAGGGAGCTACTGCAAGAAGATATCAAGATAAGGAGAATCATACTATCCAAGCTCAAAGAGGCTGCCATATCTAAGGTTGATATCGAAAGAGGAAGCCAGGAACTAGTAATAACTATATACTCTGCAAGACCAGGGATTGTAATCGGCAGGGGTGGTCAAAGAGTAGAAGAAATAAGGCATATTCTAGAAGAAATAACTAGTAAGAAAGCTCGCTTAAATGTCCAAGAAATACGTCAACCTGAGCTAGATGCTAAGTTGGTAGCCACTAGTGTAGCTGAACAACTTGAACGCAGGATTGCATTCCGAAGAGCCATGCATCAAGCATCTAATCGTGCTATGCAGGCAGGTGCACAAGGTATTAAGATAATTTGCTCAGGTCGCCTAGGTGGGGCTGAAATAGCTAGGAAAGAAAAGGTAATGCAAGGCCGAGTACCCTTACATACACTAAGAGCTGATATAGATTATGGCCTCTCTGAAGCAGGTACTCTTATGGGTAGAATAGGTGTAAAGGTTTGGATATATAAAGGTGAAATATTACCAGAACCAAAAGAAAGTGAAATTCCGGAAGAAGAAATGCAACTAATTGAAGTAACAGTTGGTGCACAACAAGAAGGAATAGAGGAAGAGGGCGATGTTTCAACCGAAGCGAGTTAAATATCGAAAAACGCATAGAGGCAGAATGTCTGGGAAAGCTTCAACTGGTAATCAGATAGACTTTGGGGACTATGCACTTAAGGCTAATGCTGTTGCTTGGGTTACCGCACGCCAAATAGAGGCAGGTCGTCGGGCTATTACTAGACATTTACACCGTGGTGGTAAGGTCTGGATCAGAATCTTCCCAGATAAACCAATTACAAATAAACCTGCGGAAACTAGAATGGGTAAAGGTAAAGGGAATGTAGAGGGATACGTAGCAGTAGTAAAACCCGGCAGAATTATTTATGAGGTTGCAGGTATAGAAGAGGATTTGGCAAAGAAGGCATTATGGTTGGCCTCTCAGAAATTGCCAATGAGTACGATTATACTTACAAAAGATGAGAACCTATCTTCATAGGGATTAGAGTGATAAATTGGACATACTACAAATTCGTAATTTAAATGATAAAGATCTCCGTACTGAGATAGATAATTCTCAGAGGGAGCTTATGAACCTTCGGTTTAGATTAAGTACCAGGCAAATGGAGAACTATCACGAATTGAAGAATGTTAAGAAAACTATCGCCAGACTGAAAACAGTCATACGCGAACGCGAAATTATGGAGATAAAGAATGGTTCGTAGTAATAGAAAAGTCCGAGTAGGACGCGTAATAAGTAATAAAATGGATCAGAGTGTTGTGGTTGCTATTGAATGGCGCCAACAACATCCTATATACAAAAAATCTGTGAAGAGGATAACCAAACTTCACGCACACGATAGTGACAATAAGTGTCAGATTGGCGATCTTGTCAGCCTTATGGAAACTCGACCACTTTCCAAAATGAAAAGATGGAGAGTTACCAATATAATCAATACAGATCACATTCAGATAATCGCACCAGAACAGATTGAAAACTTGGAGGAGCCTGCAGAGAACAGAGAAGAAAGTTCAGAAGCTCCTGCAGAAGCAGAGGAGACAAATTGATTCAGGAATACTCTAGACTAACTGTGGCAGATAACTCCGGAGCAAAAGTTATAATGTGTATAAACGTCCCAGGGGGTACTAAAAAAAGGTACGCCGGTCTGGGAGATGTAATTATAGCCTCTGTCAAAGAAGCCACCCCAGCAGCCGGTGTAAAATCTGGAGAAGTTGTGAAGGCCGTGATTGTACGTACAGCAGCACCCCACAGAAGGAGGGATGGTTCGTACATACGATTTGGAGAAAATGCAGCAGTTATAATAAATGACAATCTAAATCCAAGAGGGACACGAATATTTGGACCAGTAGCAAGGGAACTAAGAGAGAAGAACTTCATGCGTATAGTGTCACTAGCACCGGAGGTTCTTTGATGAATATAAAGAAAGAAGACAAAGTACAAGTTATAACTGGTAAGGATAAAGGTAAAAGAGGATCTGTCCAGACCGTATCTGTCAAGGATAGATTGCTAACAGTAGAAGGCGTAAATATAATAAAACGCCACGTTAAAGCTAATCCAACAGTAAGACAGTCAGGTATCATACAATATGAAGCCCCTATATCAGTTTCTAAGGTGATGCTTGTATGTGGACATTGTGACAAAGCTGTTAGAGTAGGGAGCAAAGTTTTAGAAGATGGTAAAAAAGTTAGGATATGTAGGTCATGCCAAGAAGTAATGGATTAAATAAGGAAGAATCCACAGAGAATGTGAGCACTGACAACTCACCAACTGATCAAACCAAACCAGTGGAAGAGAGTGTTAAGGCAAAACCAACTCGTACTAGACAAACGCGTTCTACTGGCACTGCGGCAAAACCTGCAACAACAGCAACTAGGGCTAGAAGAACTAGGAGTACGAAAGTCACTGAGGAATCTCCAAGCCCCCAAAGTGCCTCAATGGTTTCGAAGGTGTCTCCTATGTTAATGCGCTATAGAGAACAAGTTAAATCCCCTCTAAACGAGGAGTTCAGTTATAAAAACGTAATGGAAATACCTTCAGTAAAGAAAGTTACCCTCAACATAGGACTCGGGGAAACTAAGCAAAATGCTAAAGCAATGGAAAGTTCTATAAGAGATATATCCATAATAACTGGGCAAAAGCCAATTACTACCAGAGCTAAGAAATCCATAGCCGGGTTCAAGCTACGAGAGGGTGAGCCAATAGGCGTAGCCGTGACACTTCGTGGCAAGAGAATGTATGACTTCTTAGACAGATTATTTAACACAGCACTTCCAAGAATTCGAGATTTCAGGGGAGTGTCAAGGAAGGCATTTGATGGGAATGGGAACTATTCGTTAGGGTTAAGAGAGCAAATAATGTTCCCAGAAATAGAGTACGATAAAATTGATCGAATCAGAGGAATGCAGATATCGATAGTAACAAGCGCAAAAACTGATCAGGAAGGCATGCGACTATTAGAATTAATGGGCCTGCCATTTTCTAGGATTGAAAATTCTTGAATCAAGGAAGGATTCTAAATGGCCAAAACGTCTAAAATAGCAAAATGGCTTAAGCCACAAAAATTCGCTGTGAGGCATCACAACAGATGTAACCTCTGCGGGCGCCCTAGGGCATATATCAGACATTTTGGTCTTTGCAGAATATGCTTTCGTACTCTCGCACTTAGAGGTGAAATACCAGGAATACGGAAGGCAAGTTGGTAACAAAATATGAACATTACTGATCCAATAGCTGACATGCTAACTCGCATAAGAAATGCAATGATGGTGCGCCATGATCTAGTTCTCATGCCAAGTTCTAAAACTAAAGTATCTATAGCCAAGATTTTAAAAGATGAAGGCTTTATATCAGATTTTGAGACTATAGCAGGCAAAACCAGAATTGATATTAAGATAAACCTGAGGTACAGAGACAGAAAACAATCTGCAATATCTGGACTTAAAAGAGTTAGTAAGCCAGGATTAAGAATTTATGTGGCTAAAAATGATATACCTCGCATATACGGAGGTATGGGAATAACCGTAATATCTACGTCACAAGGAGTTATGACAGGAAAGGATGCTTGGAGTAGAGGAATAGGTGGAGAATACCTCTGCTACGTATGGTAGAAAACAATGTCTAGAATAGGTAATAAACCAATACAACTTCCTTCAGGGGTAGAATTTAATATCGATGGGAGTACAGCTACTGTAAAAGGTAACAAAGGTACTCTCACGCAGGTATTGAACCCAGATATAAGTGTTGAAATAGAAAACGGATCACTAATAGTAAAACGACCTAGTGATGCCAGAGAGCATAGAGCATTCCATGGCCTTACTAGAGCTCTTTTGGCAAATATGGTAACTGGTGTAAGTGAAGGGTATAGGAAAACACTGGAACTGATTGGAGCTGGCTATAGGGCACAACAATCCGGCAACGGAATTTCACTGCAGGTGGGATACAGCCATCTGGTCAGCGTTATGCCACCAGAAGGGGTTTCTATAGAAGTTGAAGGAAATAACAGAATACATGTATCTGGCATTAGCAAACAATCAGTTGGCCAGATCGCTGCGAATATCAGAAGAATACGTCGTCCTAACGTTTATACAGGTAAAGGCATAAGATATGAAGGTGAAATTGTACGTCTTAAGCCTGGTAAATCAGCCGGAAGGAATTAAATATGGGGAAAGAGCGTAATAATAGAATTTTGAGGCATAAGAGAGTCAGGAGTAAAATAGTTGGCCATCCAACTAGACCTAGGCTAGCTGTATTCCGGAGTGCTGGTCATATATATGCCCAACTTATAGATGATAGCCAAGGCCATACTCTTGTAGCAGCATCAAGCTTAGAAGACAAAAAACCTTCAGCCAGTAGTATAACGAAAACAGAAACATCTAAATTGGTTGGGGCTTTAATAGCACAAAAAGCCAAGAAAATAGGGGTAACGAAAGTGGTATTAGACCGCGGAGGTTATAAATACCATGGACGTGTAAAAGCATTAGCGGATGCAGCCCGAGAAGAAGGGTTGGTATTTTAATGACTTCTAGAACAGATTCACAAAATAGAGGTTACGGCGAAGATGGAGAAATTTCCGAACGCGTAGTCAAAATACGAAGAGTAACCAAAGTGACTTCAGGTGGAAGACGTCGTGGATTCAGTGCTATGGTGGTTGTAGGAGATGGGGATGGCAGGGTAGGGATAGGCATCGGTAAAGCAGAGGCTGTCCCAGACGCAATACGCAAAGGTGTATCAGTTGCCAAAAAGAATATGATAACAATAAATAGGTACGGTACTACTATTCCTCATGAAATATTAGGACACCACACTGCTTCAACTGTGCTTCTTAAACCAGCCGCACCAGGTAAAGGTGTCATAGCTGGAGGGCCCGTAAGGGCAGTAGTAGAATTAGCCGGTATTCGCGATATATTAACAAAATCTCTAGGTAGCTCAAATCCGATAAACGTAGTTAAGGCTACCATAAGTGGTCTGGCACAACTTAAGATACCATCCGAAGAAATTGCTAAACGCAAAGGACCAAAAACCAAGTAGGGAAACTGATACAGAGGAATATATGTCTAAACTTCATATAACATTGAAAAAAAGTACTATTGGTTACTCTGGGAACCAATCAAAGATAATTCAATCTCTTGGATTGAAGCGACTTAATCATTCTGTTGATCGAGAAGATACTCCAACGATACGCGGCATGATCTATAAAGTTAGACATTTAGTACAGGTAACTGCAGGAGAGTAATGAGAATAGATGAACTGAAGGCGCCCCCTGGGGCTCGTCGTAACAGGAAAAGAATAGGACGTGGTAATGGAAGCCAAGGAACGTATTCTGGTAAAGGCATGAAGGGCCAAAAAGCCAGGTCAGGTTCTGGTGCTCATAGAGGTTTTGAAGGTGGTCAATTGCCACTTATAAAAAGGCTACCAAGTCAAAGAGGATTTACTAATATCTTCAAAAAAATATATGAAATAGTTAATGTGGACACATTAGATGAGAGGTTCGTACCGGGATCTGAGGTGACGGTTCAATCACTTAAGGACGCTAATATTATAAATGGTAAAAACCCCTCTATAAAAATATTGGGGCGTGGAGAGATAACAAAGTCACTGACAGTAAATGCCAATAAATTCACATCCGAGGCAAAAAGGAAGATAGAGGAAGCTGGGGGAAGGGTTGTGGAAGCTTAAAATGCGTCAATCTCAGGTCGCCAAAGAGGAAAACGCTCCTCGACTACTTCAATCTGTCGTAGATGCGATGAAGATACCTGATCTTAGGAACAGGCTACTATTCGTGTTTGCCATGCTAGCAATATTCAGGTTCTTGGCTCAAGTTCCTGTCCCTGGTGTAGAGAGGGAAGCTCTGGCCAACTTCTTCAGAGATAATGAGCTTTTTGGGTTCCTAGATGTCTTCAGCGGAGGTGCTCTGCGCAGTCTAAGTGTTGTGGCTATAGGAGTTTTTCCATATATAACAGCATCAATAATCATGCAACTTATGGTTCCAGTTTTCCCACAACTCAAAGAAATAAGCAAAGAAGGTGAATCTGGTAGACAACGTATCAATCAGCTAACTCACTGGCTTATGATACCCATCGCTGCCGTACAAGGATTTGGTCAGTTAACTGTACTCCAGCGAGGTGGAGCAATAAGCAACGTGGGTTTGTCTGGTGATAGTTTACTGCCTACTATCGCTATACTGTCTTCTTTAGTAGCTGGAACTACTCTGTTGGTATGGATAGGAGAATTGATTACTGAGAAGGGTATCGGCAATGGTATATCTATAATTATATTTGGGGGTATAGTATCTACACTACCTCAAATGGTGGGTCAAGGGTTCCTAGAACGTGATAACGCTGCCGGATTAATCCTGTTAGGAGTCTTGGGTGTCTCACTGATATTCCTAATAGTAGTATTCGGCGAAGCTGAAAGAAGAGTCCCTGTCCAGTATGGTAGGTCAGTATTCCGAGGTGGAAGAATGTATAGACAAGGTGGTAATTCCCATATACCAATTAGAGTTAATTCGGCCGGTATGATACCGCTTATTTTCGCTTTCTCGATAATGATGTTTCCTAGTATAGCGGCAAGCTATTTTGTGAACCCAGTAAGTACATCATTTATTAATAAACTCGCAACTTTCATACAGAACCTTTTTGATCCTAGTAATTTTGTGTACTATATATTTACATTTATATTGGTTGTAATGTTTACATTTTTCTATGCTCTATTGATGTTTCGACAACAAAATCTTGCAGAAAGTCTTCAGCGTAATGGGGGTTTTATACCAGGTATAAGACCAGGAAAAGCTACAGATGAATATTTGAACAGATTAGTTATGCGTGTAACTTGGGCTGGGGCCATTTTTTTAGGATCAATTGCCGTACTCCCTTTCATTATTACCCAACTGACAGAGGTGCGCGCGCTGCAACTTCCTGCAATAAGTCTATTAATCATGGTTGGTGTAGCTTTAGACTCAATGCGCCAACTTGAAGCGCAGCTTCTAATGAGAAACTACGAAGGATTTATAAGATAGGAATTTTAAATTGCGAATAGTACTTCTAGGCCCTCCTGGGGCAGGTAAAGGGACACAGGCTAAAGCCATATCTGATACTTTATCAGTAGTACATATTTCATCAGGCGACTTGTTGAGGGAGCATCAAAACAACGGTACAGACCTTGGTAAAATGGCTAGGGAATATATGCAAAAGGGATTACTAGTGCCAGACGACGTAATAATTGGTATGATTCAGGACCGCATAGGCCATTCAGATGCCGAGAATGGATATGTACTGGATGGTTTTCCAAGAACACTAGAGCAGGCCCACTCCTTAGATACAGCTTTGAATGGACAGGGTCAATATATAGATAAGGTTTTGAATATAAAAGTATCTGAAGAAGAACTGATAGACAGACTATCTGGCAGATGGATATGTCGTGATTGCCAAAAACCGTATCATTCAGTTAACTCAAGACCTCAGAAAGAAGGTGCCTGTGATGAATGTAACGGAGAACTTTACCAAAGAGAAGATGATACCTCCGGAGCGGTTGTAAAAAGAATACAGGTTTACGCTGAACAGACCAGCCCGTTAATCGAGTACTACAAAGGAAACGGCAATCTCGTAGAGATAGATGGAGGGCAAAGCATAGCCGAAGTTAGAAAGGATCTCCTAGAGATAATATCCTAAGGAATATCGAAAATGGGAAAGAATTCATTATTTACAGAATCTCTGAATAGAGAAAGGGGTATTACAATAAAATCCCCAAGAGAACTAGAATTAATGCGCCAGGCAGGAAAAGTTGTCGCGAGCATTAAGGATTCTCTAATAAAATCTATCAAACCAGGAATGACAACACAAGACTTGGACGATATTGCTGTAGAATGTATAAATGCCATGGGTGCCAAGCCTTCTTTCAAGGGATATCTTGGATTCCCACGTACTATATGCGTTTCTATAAATGATGAAATCGTACACGGTATACCAGGCAATCGAATTATACTGGATGGGGACTTAGTAAGTATGGATGTCGGAGCAGTAGTGGGAGGATTCCATGGTGACTCTGCAATAACCGTTGGAGTAGGTAATGTATCAAAAGAAGGTGCTGATTTGATATCAGTTACTCAAAAAGCACTTGATATAGGTATTGCACAAGCCAAGAATAATGCTCGTGTTGGTGATATTTCGTTTGCCGTTCAATCCTACATAGAAAGTAATGGATACTCTGTGGTAAGACAATATGTAGGTCACGGTATTGGTAAGGCACTACACGAAGAACCACAAATTCCTAACTTTGGTAATCCTGGTACCGGGCCTCTGCTCAGGAAAGGCATGGTGATTGCCATAGAACCTATGGTCAACATCGGAGGATGGGATACTGAAGTTATGGAAGATAACTGGACAGTAGTTACAGCAGACCGGAGCCTTTCAGCACATTTTGAACACACATTAGCAATAACAGACGGTGATGCAGATGTACTCACGGAATTATAATCGGATTGGCAGTATTTTCAAAGAGGGGTATAATAGCGTACGTGGCTAAAAAAATCGGATTAGAAATAGAGGGTACAGTTGGAGAGTCGCTCCCTAACGCCATGTTCTGGGTGGATTTGGCTAATGGTCATCGTGTATTGGCTCATGCATCTGGCAAGATAAGAGTACACTTTATACGTGTCCTTCCTGGAGACAGAGTTCTGGTTGAACTGTCTCCATACGATTTGACTAGAGGAAGGATAACTTACAGATTCAAGTAGGAGAATTTTATGAAAATACAGGCATCAGTAAAACCAATGTGTGACAAGTGCAAAGTGATCCGAAGGGAACGAGTAGTCCGGGTACTTTGTGTCAATCCAAAGCATAAACAGCGTCAAGGATAGATAAGGAGGTTATATGGCTAGAGTAGCAGGAGTTGATATACCTGATAACAAAAGACTAGATTTCTCTCTACGTCGAATATATGGCATCGGGCCATTAATCTCAAAACAAATAGCATATAAAGCCGGAATTGATGGAAATCCTAGAGTCAATGAACTCAGTGAAGATCAGTTGACCAAAATCCGTGAAATTGTTGATAAGGAATACAATGTTGAAGGGGATCTTCGACGCGAAATTAATTCTAATATAAGACGGCTAATAGACATTGGTTCGTATAGAGGAAGCAGACATAGGAATGGACTGCCTCTAAGAGGCCAAAGAACTAAAACAAATGCACGTACAAAACGTGGTGCGAAGAAAACAGTAGCTGGACGACGCAAGGAGACTAGGAGATAAGGAGATATAGATGACCACTAGGAGGAGACAGCAGAGAGGTAGGAGAAGGGAAAAAAAGTTTGTTCCATCAGGAAAAGCTTTCATTTTATCTACCTTTAATAATACAATCATATCCCTGACAGACCCTCAAGGGAATGTTATCGGCTGGGGTAGCGCTGGGACTGTCGGATTCAAAGGATCTCGAAAGGGAACTGCCTTTGCTGCACAAAGAGCATCCGAAACAGCTGCGAGGAAGGCTATGGACCATGGGTTAAGACAAATTGAGGTCTATATAAAAGGGCCTGGAGCAGGTAGAGAAGTAGCGATAAGATCCCTACAGGCAGCGGGGTTGGCCATTACTGGTATTCGTGACGTCACACCTGCCCCTCATAATGGATGCAGGCCACCAAAAAGTAGACGAGTATAAATAAAATTTAATGTCAAGAAATATAAAATCAAGGCAAGATTCAAGGAAGATATATGGCAAGATACACAGACGCAGTATGTAGACTCTGCCGGAGGGCCGGCGTAAAACTCTATCTGAAAGGAGAACGTTGCTACACGCCACGCTGTGGCGTAGAGAAACGTAGAAAACCTCCAGGTAGTCAACCATTGAGGCGTCGGAGGACCTCAGATTGGGGTTTGCAGCTCAGAGAAAAGCAGAAAGCTAAACAAATATATGGAGTACTCGAAAAGCAGTTCGTAAGGTACTACTCCGAGGCTCAACGTAGGCCTGGGATGACAGGTCCTTCTATGCTTATACTCTTGGAAAGACGCCTAGATAATCTAGTTTACCGCCTCAATTTTGCAGACTCTAGGAGTCAGGCAAGGCAATTAGTAGGACATGGGCACATAACGGTTAATGGGAGGAAAGTAGACATACCGTCTTACAGGGTTAAGGCACAAGACATTATAGGATGGAAAGAAACTAGTAAGAAAACCGGTATATACAGTCTGATAACAGCTGAGATACCAAAACGAACACTTCCAACTTGGATCACTTTGAATCAAACAGATATGACAGGTACTGTGCTTTCATTGCCAGAACCAGCAGATATCGATACCGCTGTAGAAATGAGGTTAATTATAGAGCACTATGCTAGATGATACGTTAATGTATTTCAATGAAATGGATACTGTCCCAGTCATTGAAGAAGAAATAAGACGACCAGCAATACGAGTAGTTGAATCAGATAACAATTACGGTAGGTTCGTATTAGAGCCATTGGAACCAGGATTTGCTACAACACTAGGCAATCCAATGCGTAGAGTTCTGCTAACATCTATCCCTGGCACAGCTATAACATGGGTGAAGATAGATGGATCTCTCCATGAATATTCTACAATTCCTCATATGAAAGAGGATGTATCGGAGTTTCTACTAAATATAAAATCTATACGAATCAAGGCATTAGCAGATCGCCCAGGAAAACTACGATTGGATATATCAAGAGAGGGTGTTATATTGGCCTCAGACATAGATGTTCCAGCTGATTTCGAAATTCTGAACCCAGAACTTCATCTAGCTACATTGGATTCAAAAGAATCAAACCTATCTGTAGAATTCAACGTTGAACAAGGTAAGGGCTACGTGCCAGCCGGTTTATCGGACGGCCTGGCAATAGGAGTACTGCCAGTAGATGCAATCTTTAGTCCAGTGAGAAGAGTGAATTTCAATATAGAGAATACTCGTGTGGGACAAATCACAAACTACGAGAGGTTAGTACTAGATGTCTGGACAGATGGAACTGTAACTCCAGTAGACGCAGTCAAAAATTGTGCAGAAATACTTCTAGAGCAATTTTTCTTATTTGCAAATGCAGATAAAGCTGGCGAAGGTACTGCAGAAAGGCCATCTTTCACTGCTACTATGCCTATTGAGCAATACAATACACCTATAGAAAAATTAGATCTATCTTCTAGGACACTAAACTGTTTGAAGCGTGGCAACTTGAACAAAGTCGGCCAAGTATTAGAAGTTGAAAAAGCAGATCTATTAAAGCTAAAAAATTTTGGAGAAAAATCCCTTAATGAACTTTTCAATAAACTTGAAGAATTTGGTTTCCTAAAGAAGGAATCTGAAGAATCTGATGCTATAGATAATGAAGAATCAGAAGCGTTAATTACAGGTGAAGTATGAAACACGGAGTATCTGGTAGAAGATTAGGACGTCCGACAGGTCACAGGCTACTTATGTATAGAACTATGGTCACTGATTTGCTACGTCATGAGCGTATACGCACTACAGAGGCAAAAGCTAAAGAGGTGCGAGGCATGGCTGAGAAAATGATAACACTTGGCAAAAAGGGATCTCTTAATCATAGACGTCAGGCTATAGGATTTATTACTGATGAAAATATAGTTAGAAAAGTTTTTGATGACCTCGCACAACGTTATGCAGGCAGGAATGGTGGATATACAAGGGTCATAAAAATGGAACCTAGAAAAGGTGATGGTGCTTCTATGGCAGTTCTAGAATTGGTGTGATGCACGATAGATTTGGTATGAGTAATATAACTACAGAAAATAATCATAGAAGGATAGCTTTACTCGTTGAATACGACGGGACTGCGTACAATGGATTCCAATACCAAAAAAATGCTCCATCCGTTCAAGGAGTACTAGAGTCTGCCATTTGGAGTCTGACTGGAGAAAAAGCCCGCATCAAATCAGCAGGTAGAACAGATACTGGAGTTCATGCAACAGGTCAAGTTGTATGCCTAGACACATACTCAAATCACTCCGTTCAGATATTCAAACAAGCTTTGAATCACTACCTTCCTGAGGATATATCTATTAGAGATGCCTCAGAGGTCTCTCCTGACTTTGATCCTCGTAGATCCGCACAGAGCAGGGAGTATGTATACAAGATATTGAATGCTAAAACTGCTTCTCCAATACTGAGACAATTCGTGCATCTCGTGAAAAGAGACCTACATCTAGAGCTAATGAAAGAAGCCTCGGCTTCTTTGTTAGGTATAATAGACTGTAGCCCATTTTCAGGACCATTGGGCTCCCGCAAGAGTGCGGTGAGAACCATATATCGTTGTGATGTAAGTGCAGAAAGAAACTTTATTATTGTATCCATGAAAGCAAGCGGGTTCTTGCACCAGCAAGTGCGTAGAACTGTCGGGTCTCTAATTGAAGTAGGCCTTGGCAATCTAACCGTAGATAAATTTAAGTCACTGACTGGATTGGGTGCAGCCAGATGGGTGGCTCCGGCTAAAGGATTGTTCCTAGTAAAAGTTAACTATCACGACAATCTATTTAATAAGAGTTCGATTACAAATGAACATAATGTGAAGGAAGTTGGTACCTTAATATGAAAACCTACATCACCAAACCATCCCATCTGCGACCAGAATGGCATGTGTTTGATGCAACTGACAAAACTCTAGGACGGTTAGCAACGGAAATTGCTTCTTTGCTAACTGGGAAAAGAAACCCTAGGTATACAAATAACTTAGTCACTGGTGACTACGTTGTAGTTGTAAATGCAGAAAAGATAAGCGTCACGGGTAATAATAAAGCTGAGCAGAAAAAATACTATAAGCACAGCTTATATCCTGGCGGGCTTAGGGAAATTTCTTTAGCCAGAATGAAAGAGAAGCATCCTACCCGCATCCTGCGTTCCGCTGTAAGAGGCATGTTGCCAAAAACAGTTCTTGGCAAGCAAATGCTTAGCAGACTAAAAATATATGCTGGTGGTTCTCACCCGCACGAAGCGCAAATTAAGGTTTTCAGCAGACCTACTACTCCAAAATTCAGAGCTCCTACCGAGTCCCGTGAAATGGTACAGCAAATAGAACCTGAAGTAATTCAACAAGTAGTTTCAGAAGAATCAAGTAATATAGATCCAGGTGCAGATACTGAAATAAGGACTGTAGAGGAGATTTCTGAGGAATTAACCAGCGAACCAGAATCCTCTGTTGTCAACGAAGATACTACAAAAGAAATCACTGAAGAGTCAGCCTCTGAACCTGAAAACTCCATAAGTGATGAAAAAACTGCAGAAGAAACCACTGACAATGAGAAAGTAGAGAAATAAATTGACTGAACAACACTACTACTACGGAACTGGAAAGCGAAAATCCGCGGTCGCCCAAGTAAGACTTTATCCTGGCAAAAGCGAAATAGTTGTAAACGAAAAACCGCTGGATCTAACATTCCCACTGGAAACTTGGCAATTATTCATATTGGAACCATTGAAACTCACTAACACAGAGGGTAAGTTAGGAGTAACTGCTAAGATACATGGTGGAGGAGTGGTTGGACAGGCAGGAGCATTAAGGCACGGTATCTCTCGAGCCCTTTTAGCCTACGATTCCAACAATAGACCAAAATTAAAAGCGAACGGACTTCTAACAAGAGACTCACGTATCAAGGAGAGTAAGAAATACGGTCTTAAGAGAGCTAGAAGAGCCCCTCAATATACCAAACGATAAATGTAGTTTCATACTATAGATTCGTGTATAACCCGATGCTAAACGAACTAGAGGTCGACTCTATCGCAAGAGAATATATTTCTGAGATGGGATATGTAGAATATTTCACTCACAGACTTGGACATAGTCTGGGTCTTGAAGTATATGGGAATGCAGTAAATTTAGATGGGCGGGAAACTCAAGGCACACGAAAATTAATACCATGCATTGGTGTAACTATATGGCAGGTATATATCTACCAGAATTCGGCAGGAGATCTGAAATAGACATCTTCTTGAATGAGAGTGGTTCACAAATTACATCTAGGCCACAGACAGAAATATTTGCAATAATATAATAGTTATTTATAAAGCTGCCCTGGCCCGTTCCAAATCATAGGCAATGACTACTAGCCTAGATCTTGTTGCCATGTATACCATGTCTATGTTTACTCCTGCGGCAGCTATTTTGCCTGCCACTTTTCCAAGGGCACCTGGCTCGTCATCCATGTCTACAGTAAGGACTTCTCTTTGTTGACTTACCTGAAGCCCAATCTTCTCTAATGCATCCCTGGAAGAGTTAGGGTCTTGCACAAGAATGTGAAGATAGGATTTCCCTCCGAAAACTATAGAACAGTAACCTTCTATATTTATTCCTGCGGCGCCCAATGCTTTACCAACATTTGCTAAAGAACCAGGCAAATCATCAATTATCACTGTAATATCGTGTGGCATATCAACTCCCTTATATATCTTTATGTAATTAAATGGGATATTTCGATTACATAAAGAGACTAGATCCAAAACACAAATGGACTGGACGTACGGTTGCGTTTGGCAAATTATATCATAATAATGATTTAATAGTTTGTTTGATTATGAATACTCAAAAGACGTAATCTACGCCTGAATAACATCTAATCCTACATAATTACGCAATACGTCTGGAACAATTATAGATCCGTCCTCGTTCTGATAATTCTCCATTACCGCTATCATAACCCTAGGCAATGCGAGTCCGGATCCATTCAGAGTATGCAAGAACTTAGGCTTCCCTTTCTCTTCACTTCTATACCGGATATTCGCTCTCCTCGCTTGGAAATCTGTACAATTTGAGCATGAACTAACCTCTAGCCACTCTTCTGAACCAGGTGCCCACATTTCGATATCGTATGACATGGCAGAAGGAAACCCCATGTCTCCAGCACACAGTTGTAGTACACGATGGGGTATCTTTAGGAGGCGACAGATCTCCAAAGCATCTTGTAATAACTTTTCAAGCTCTTTTGCTGATTCTTCAGGCTGAACCAATTTGTACATCTCTACTTTATCAAATTGGTGTACCCTTTTTATCCCTCTAGTGTCTCTACCAGCAGCTGCTTTCTCACGTCTGAAACAAGGCGTATGAGCAACATAGTATATTGGCAAATCTTGTGCATCCAATATCTCATCTCTGTGCAGGCCAGTAAGTGGAACTTCAGCTGTAGGTATAAGCCATAGGTCATCTTCATCATCATGGTAAATATTTTCTCCAAATTTTGGAAGGTTACCGCTACCCAACATAGTTTCCTTCCGAACCAAATAAGGAACATACATTTCCTTATATCCATGTTTTTCTGTGTGAAGGTCAAGCATCCAGGATATCATCGCTCGCTGGAGCCTTGCGCCTTTACCTGAAAGTGCAAAAAATCGTGACCCAGACAATTTTGCGCCCCTAGAGAAATCTATTATCCCTAATTTCTCAGCTAAGTCCCAATGAGGCATTGGTTCAAAATCAAACGTAGGAATATCACCCCAGACCTCTAGTACCACATTACCAGATTCGTCTGTTCCAGAAGGCACACCAGGAAGAGGTAAATTAGGCAGTTTCAGAAGTTCCAATTCTAGTGTAACCTCTATATGCTTAACTTTTTCTTCTAATATGGTTATATTATCTCCCACCTTCCGCATATCTTCTATCACTTCTGGTGGTCTTTCTGCCATTTTACTTATCTTCTTACTAACACTATTTCTATGAGCTCTTAAGTTCTCCAATTCAGAAAGTTGCTGGCGCCTATTGCTATCCAAAGAGAGTATTAGGTCCAACGGTGCATCCTCACCTCTTTTTTCCAGGGCAGATCTTACAGTTGCCAGATCGCTTCTAATAAGTTCTATGCTAATCATAATCCCTCAATATTATCTTCTTGTATGGGTTTGGGCACCTTAGAAATATTTACAACTACGGCACCAATAATATATACACATGATAACATCAAGAATGCCAAGACATACGATCCAGTTATGTCGAACCAAAACCCAGTGCCAATCGGCCCAGCCATTCCGAAAATAATCGTTACAGGCCTACCCAAACCTCTAATTGATGCGATATGACGTCTTCCAAAGTAACGGCCCCAAATAAATTCGCTGATAGGTATTGTGCCACCAAAACCAAATCCGTACAGGAAGAATCCAAGCATCAGTACTGCTGTATTCTGCAAGGAAGATGCCAAAACCATTATTAGCACACCTGTTGCAGATGTACAAAAAGCAATACCAGCCAATCTACGAGGATCAAAGCGCTGTAGCCCCCACCCCCATATAGTCTTAGATGTAAGATTCCCAAGTCCATTTATGCCCATACCTGCTGCAGCTACAGACCTTACAAATCCTACACTTGTAGCAAATGGTATAGCGTGCAACGCAATTGAACCCAGGGCTGCTGCATTCAATCCGTATCCTAAAGTTATTAACCAAAAACTCGAAGTTCTTATCGCCTGGCTTCTGTTATATGTCTGTCGATCGTCAGAGGCTATAGCAGATCTAATAAGATCCGCATTCCCATCAGTTTTTTCCTCAGTTATGCCATCAGGAAGAAGCCCCATATCTTCTGGTCGACGCTTCATTATCATTGATACAGGAATTATCACGAATACAACAACGATAGCCATAGTCAAATATCCTGTTCTCCATCCGAAGGAATCGACTATAATAGTCATAGTAATCGGCGTAATCAAACCTGCCAGAGAAACACCACTCGAGCTTATTGCTAATGCCCATCCTCTTTTCGCTACAAACCACTTAGTTACAGTAGCATTTATGACAAGAGGTCCGAATAATGTCCATCCCAGAGCACTGCTTATAAGCTGAAATACAAAGAATTGTAAGAAAGTAGACTGCATAGATAACGCTGTTAAACCCACACTACAGAATAAAGCTCCAACAAGCATCATCTTGCGAGGACCAACACGATCCACAGTTGGGCCTACTATCAATACTACAATTCCTCCACAAGCTTGAGCGATAGATACAGCTAAAGCAAATTGCCAAACCCTCAATCCTAAACTCTCAACAACTGGGCCCAAGAGTACCCCTGAAACCATGGATCCAGTGCTAGTTGCAATAAACTGAGTTATGAGAGCCCCGCTTAAGATGTACCATCCGTAATACACTTTTTTATGTACCTTCATAATTATCACATTATACTATTTATATGTGTCTCTAATGCATTATACTAGTAGAGTGCATCAATTAAGTATCTTTTTACTTTTTCTATCGTGAACAAGTAAGGCAGGTAAATTTATCAACTAGAGAGTCAAATGTATAATGTATATAGATGAAATTGCGTACTTAGTTAAATGCCTGATAGTCACGGTAGTCATATTACTGATGCTAAATATAGGGACATTTATCTATTTCAATAATAAAATATCAACTTTTAACAAAGACATCTCATCGATAGGAATCCAAGTAGAAAGCAGATTTGAAGCCATTCTAGATGACTTCAATAAAAGATTATCCGAGATGCAATCGACACAGAGAGATAATTCTAATAGCATCAAGAGGCTTGAAGGTGTCACAAATAATAATTAATGTATGCATATGCTTATACGAAAATGGGAGGGGCTTAGCCCAACTAAGAAACTATTACTATCTATTGCGGCTTTATGCGACGTAGCCTTGATAATAATTTTAATCAACTATTTTTTGATATGAAATGCAGCCCCTATTTTTCTTTAAGGGGCTGCATTTCAACTTTCCTGTAACGTAATCCTTCCATAGATTGATCGATGGCAATGATATCTACTTTGGACTATTTATCCGAAAAACCTTGGTGTCACATTGAGAGCATACACCTCGAGTCGCAGGTCTCCCATTTTTTAATGTAATACTCTCAGGGTTCTTAACCTCTCGCTTCGTCTTACACTTAAAGCAATATGCATCCATAAAATAAACCTCTATTATTCAAAATTCTATTATTTTTCCACGCAGTTAAAGATTAGGCTGGGGAGTTGTTCTAAGATAAGGCTTGATTACCGTATGTCCTTTCGGGAATTGTGCTGGAATATCTTCAGTTTTTATTGCAGGCAGTACTACACAATCCTGGCCATTCTGCCAATCTGCCGGTGTAGCTACTTGGTGATTTGCTGTTAACTGCAGTGAATCTAATACCCTTAACACTTCTTGGAAATTACGGCCAGTAGATGGGGGGTAGGTAAGACTTAATTTAACTTTCTTGTCTGGACCGATCACAAATAAAGTTCTCACCGTATTTGTATTTTCAGCATTAGGATGAATCATATCGTAGAGTGTTGCTATCTGTCGTTCAGGATCAGCGATCAGGGGGAATTTCACTTGAGTATTCTGTGTTTCATTAATATCTCCTATCCACCCAGAATGCTTATCTAACGAATCTACGCTAATCGCTATAGTCTTTGTATTTCGAACCTGAAACTCATCATACAATGAGGCAACTTTGCCAAGTTCAGTTGTGCAAACAGGTGTAAAATCTGCTGGATGAGACATCAGAATTCCCCAAGAATCTCCGAGCCAAGAGTGGAAATCTATCTCTCCCTCTGTAGTAGAAGCTCTGAAATTCGGCGCCTCATCCCCTAATTTTATAGACATATAGTTCTCCTTATACTTTCAAAAATAGATAAAAAAAAAGACCCATAACCGGGTCTCTCAACTGACTATCAATTCGCTTGTATCCTGTCATTCACTTCATCTGCATCACCTCCTCAGTAAAGTTGGAGCACCCAGCAACTATATTTATGATGTTACAACAACAACAATGTAGCCCTATTTCCATATTACTAAGCCTAGATGTTGTAGACATACCGTTTTAATAACTCCTGAATGCATTTGATAGGCAAACAAAACGAAAGTAACCCATTGATAATACCAAAACTGCCTTGATAATACTATAGATGTTCAGACCAGAATAGAAAGCATTAATCAACAAGATATGTTATCTTCCTGTGAAATCCTTTATACTTCTTTGGCACTATAAACCTATATTACATTTATTACATCTACGAGAATTGGTCGTGCAAATTGGAGGTATTTCTCAATTTAATGTCGTATTCAACCATTATGGCCAGTCCAATGTTGGCGGACGGTGCCATACAATTCTCTAGTATAGTCTCTGCAACAATCGTTGGATTGATAATTGGATTACGTCACTCTACTGACGGGGATCACATAGTAGCCGTGGCTACTATGGCACGGGATAACAGAAACGTATTCAAGGGTTTATGGATAGGAGTGTCCTGGGGACTTGGCCATTCTACACCTCTACTAATACTCGGGGTGTTCATACTGATCTTCAAAGAAGCAGTACTGGACATATACGAATCAGTATCATCTTTCTTCGAGTTTGGTGTAGCGATCATGCTTATATTTCTGGGCATACAGGTATTCTGGAAAATGAAGCGTGGAGATTTTCACGTACATGCACATGAACACGATAAGGGACCACATAACCATTTACACGGCACGCATAGTCACGAAGAAGTGCCAGAAAGCCCGCATAAAGGGGAATCACACGGCTTATTCCCGCAACTCATACCATTTTTCAGGTTGAAATCGTATTTGATTGGTATAGTGCATGGTTTGGCCGGAAGTGCAGCAGTAATGCTAGCAATATTGCCAACAACAAACGATTTCGTATCAGGTATCCTGTTCCTAATGTTTTTTTCCATAGGAACCATGATTTCAATGGCTTTATTCACAATACTGATAGCTATACCTTTCGCCATGCCATCAAGATCTGGGAATACTGGCAACATATTGATATCTATTGCTGGCATTTTAAGTATATTACTAGGCCTAGCACTGGGTTCAGACTTAGTATTAGGCACTGATTTTACTGGCATACTCTGGTATTAATCCACAGATCATCTGGGACATTATTCAATGCTGTTTATATTTATTTAATTTCGTTTAATGTCAAGGACTAAATTGTAGACATTCATAGCTGAATGTAATATCATTTCCGTTATGTTCACACGTATAGTCCGGTCAATAACTTTTGGTTTATTATTAATTATATTAGCTGCCTGTGGAGGTGGAGGTTCAGATCCAGTTCCAGTAGTTCCTACTGCCGTGCCGCCTGCAGCCACAGCCACCCCAACAGCAACAGATGTACCAGTTGTGACTGCTACAGACACACTGGCTGCACCAGCACCAACAGACATACCAGCTACAGCCACACCGAAGCCTACTGCAACAGCTATACCGGCAACGGCTACGCCTAGTGTACCTACACCAACTCCAGAACCGACGGCGACACCTGAGCCTACACCTACACCTACACCTACACCTATACCTACAACTGTTGTGAATGAATTTGGATTCACATTAAGCCTGAATGGAGATATAGACATCAAAAATTCAGGGCTAACGTCAGCAGATGCGACGGCAAATGAAGGGTTAATATCCTTCGAATACGGCGGAACCAAATCTATACTGATGTGGTTTGAAGATGCTGCATCAGAAGTAGACGAGGTTTTATCAGATAGTTACACACAACTAGTATCGTCCCAACCAGACTCAACATTCACTCTTATAAATCAGAGCACTATGCCAATTGACTCAGTAACAGCCGAATACCTCACCTATGTAATGGCAAACTCTAATGGGGAAAGTCAGGGCGGTGGAATATCATCTGCATGGAGATGTACACCTTCACAGGTTGCATCACTAACGGTTACTGGATCAGATGCAGCAGTATTACAAATTCGTTTCAAGAGAATCCTAGATGGATTTACTTGCAGCTAAAAATATTTTTACCACTATAATAAATCTTAGGAGGCCATTGTGAGAGCAATTAGTATATCAATAATACTATCCCTAGTTCTTACCTTTTCTATACCCATGTCAGTTCTAGGTACTAACCATGACATGCAGAACTACGATCCTCCGCCGAACAACGATCCTCCGCCGAACAACGATCCTCCTCCTGAACCGGATCCTGAACCGGCTGCACCGGGACCGGCACCGGCTCCTGCACCGGCTCCTGCACCGGCCTCTTCACCGAGCAATAATTCGTCGAGCAATGATTCACAGGCCAACAATGATTCACAGGCCAACAATGATTCACAGGCCAACAATGATTCACAGGCCAACAATGATTCACAGGCCAACAATGATTCACAGGCCAACAATGATTCACAGG
>Ga0209501_10000302_pt1 | contig 62094 bp, 58 predicted proteins | sample ArcticOcean_MG_C_4_FD_187434 | JGI IMG/M metagenome (GOLD analysis project Ga0209501, IMG submission 187434) | Marine microbial communities from western Arctic Ocean - ArcticOcean_MG_CB4_134 (SPAdes) (version 2) | ecosystem: Environmental > Aquatic > Marine > Oceanic | place: Arctic Ocean...
AATATTTCATGATCATTATTAATTGCCTGATATGCATTTGCTAAAGTTTGAGCTTCAACGCCTTGAGTTGAGTCTACAATTAAAATTGAACCCTCGCAAGCCGCTAGAGACCTTGACACTTCGTAAGCAAAATCAACATGACCAGGAGTATCCATTAAATTTAAAATATACTCTTTATCATCATTAGATTTATATTTTAGGCGAACAGTTTGTGCTTTAATTGTAATACCTCTTTCTCGCTCCAATTCCATAGAATCTAAAACTTGCTCCTTCATTTCTCGGTCAGTTAAACCACCACAAAATTGTATTAATCTGTCAGCTAAAGTTGATTTCCCATGATCTATATGAGCTATAATGGAAAAATTTCTGATTCTGTATTTGATAAATCTTTAGAATCAGAAATTATTGCATTTCGAAATTTAAACTTTTCAGTTTTCATTTGATTAAAAGTAGAAATATTATTTGTATGTTATATATTTTTTTAAAGAGTATAATAATCCTTAGTGTTTATAAATGCTTATACTGTAACAGAAAGAAATTTAGATTAATTTTAGATGTTTCTCAGCCCTAATTTAATTAGAATAGTAAAAATTTCACTTAGAAATAATAAATATGATTTATTGTTAGCATTTATTGCAATATTTTTTGCAGCAGGATTGCAAATGTCAGTCCCATATTTTTTAGGTTCTGCAATCGACAAATCACTTATTGCAGCAAATTCCTCTGATATATCCCTTATGCCGTTTATTCAAATTGGATTATTAGTATTTGCATTATCATCTGCAAGAGGTATATTTAGTTTTTTTCATGTTTATCAAGGTGAAAAAATAGGCCAATCTCTAGCATTTAATCTAAGAAAATCTTACTTCAATAAATTACAAAGACTTTCTTTTAAGTATCACGATAATGTCCATACTGGTGATTTAATCACTAAGGGCATAATTGACGTTGAAGGTAGTAGGATGTTTATAAATACAGGAATATTGAGACTGATGTTTTTATCAATTTTTATTTTAACAGGAGCTTTCTTAGTTATCAGTGTAAATTTTTGGTTGGGATTATTATCCCTGTCATTTATTCCATTCGTTGCTTTTATTTCTACTTTTGCAAGACTAACTTTGAGAAAAAACTGGTATAAGCTACAAGAGCAATTAGGTATTTTGACCAGAGTAATGGATGAAAATTTATCTGGAGTTCGGCTGGTAAGATCGTTTATGAAACAAAAATATGAATTAGAAAAGTTTAATATTGCATCAGACATTGTTAAAAAAACTACATTTAAACAAATTACTATTCGTAGTAGATCTGTTTCACTGAATACATTTTCTTTTCTTATAACTATGAGTTTAGTAGTTTATTATGGTGCAGTTGCAGTTCTAGAATCCACAATTACGTTAGGCGAACTTACATCTTTGATAGCATTCATGAGTATTTTACAAGGTCCAGTTAGACAAATAGGTCAGCTTGTAAATTCTTTTGCAAGAGCTTCAGCGACCTCTGCAAGACTATTTGAAGTTTTAGATCAAGAAGAAGATGTAAAAAACTTAGAGGGTTATAATTTTAAAGAGCCAGTAAAAGAATTAAAAGTTGTTAATCTTTCATTTTCTTATGGTTCTTATAAAGTTTTAGATGATATAAGTTTTACAGCATCACCAGATCATTCCATAGGACTAGTTGGACCTCCTGGTTCAGGTAAAACTACTCTCTCCAGGCTTTTGCCAAGATTTTATAACCCAGAGTCTGGGACAATTGAATTAAATGGCAAAGATATATCTAAATTAGATCTGTACGATCTAAGAAAATCTGTAAATCTTGTAGATCAAGATAATTTTTTATTTTCGGATACGCTTACTGAAAATATAAGATATGGTGACCCACAAGCTAATATAAAAACGGTTGAATGGTCAACTAATAAAGCACAAATCTATAAACATATTGATAGTCTACCGTCAAAATTTCAAACATTAATTGGAGAACGAGGTGTACAGCTATCAGGAGGTCAAAGACAACGTCTTTCAGTGTCAAGAACTCTTTTATTTAAATCAAAAGTTGTGATTTTTGATGATTCTACATCTGCTATAGATACTGAGACAGAAAGAAAAATCAGAAAAGAAATGTCAAGCTTAGGATCTGAAATTACATTTATTGTAATAGCTCATAGAATTTCATCTGTTATGAACTTAGATGAAATTTTATATATTAATAATGGGAAAATTATTGAAAGAGGCAATCATTCTGAATTGATAAAATTAAAAGGTAGATATTTTGAACTTTATAACATGCAAATCAATCCAGAAATGAGTATAAAGTAAATGGTTTCACTATCTGAGGATAATATAAGATCTAGAAAATTTGACTATAATATTTTCAAAAGGTTTTTACCCTATGTTTCTATATATAAGAAGGAAGTTTACATAGGTTTTTTCTTTATATTAGTTTTAACTATTTGCTCATTATTATTACCTTTAGTTATTAAAAATATTATTGATAAAGCTGGTTGTTTAGTAGGTTCATCATGTGAAAATGTTGATGAGATTAAATCATATATTTTTATTGGCTTATTACAATATTTAGGTCTTTCAGCTTTAATTAGTTTTTCAATTTATATGTCAGATTCTATTATAGAACGAGTAGGGGAGAAGATACTTTTAGACTTAAGAAGAAAAATGTTTATGCACTTACAAGATGTTTCAATCGCATTTATGGATAAAACTGATGTTGGCAGGCTGATGTCTAGACTACAAGGCGATGTTGCTGCAATGCAAGAAGCTTTACAAGTTTCAGTATTTGCTATAGGTGATTTAATTCTAATCATAGGAATTATAGGTGTTTTATTATCTATGAATATACAATTAGGAATATTAACAATCCTTGTAATGCCAATTTTAATTGTTATAAGATTATTTTGGCTTCCTAAAGCTAAAGCAGCTTTTTTAGATGCAAGAGTAAAAAGCTCAGCCGCTACTGCTTATTTGGCTGAAAATATTAATGGTGTTAGAACTACTCAATCTTTTAACAGACAAGAATTTAATATGAAAATTTTTGAAACAAAAGCTAGTGCGCTACTTCAAGCGCAATTAAGAGCAGCAAGATTTTCTAGTATTATGTTGCCAACTGTTGAAACTCTTACAGGCATTGCATTTGCAATAATTATAGTAGTTGGAGCAAGTTTAGTGATAAATGATAATATAACAGCTGGAGTTATGGTAGCTTATATAATTTTTGTACAAAGATTTTTTGATCCTATTAGAACTATTTCAATGCAATATAATGTAATGCAAAGAGCCATGGCTTCTGGCTATAGAATTTTTGAAGTTCTTGATATTCCTGTAACAATAAAAAACCCGATTAAACCTTTAGACTGTCCTTTAGATGGAAGTATAAAGTTTGAAAATATCTCTTTTGCGTATATTGATAAAAACTATATTTTAGAAGATTTTGATTTTGAAATCTACAATGGAGAAAGAATTGGAATAGTTGGGCCAACAGGCGCAGGTAAATCTACTATTTCAAATCTTATACACAGATTTTATGATACTAATAAAGGGAAAGTTATTCTTGGAGGAGTTGAAATAAAAAAATTATCTCAAGAATATATAGGTAAAAAAGTAGGAATGGTTTTGCAAGACCCTTTCTTATTCTCAGGTTCTATTTTAGATAATGTTAAATATGGGAACCCTACAATTACTATAGAAAAAATAGAAGATTCTATTAAATTATTAGGAATCGAAGAATTTATAGAAACTTTATCTGACGGCTTAGAAACAATAATTGGGCAAAGAGGATCTGATTTATCAATGGGTCAAAGGCAATTACTAAGTATTCTTAGAGCATTGCTAGCAGATACTCAATATCTAATCTTAGATGAAGCAACTTCATCAATAGACTCATATACTGAGAAAAAAATTCAGTCTGCACTAGATATATTGCTAAAAAATAGAACTTCAATTACTATCGCACATAGATTAGCTACAGTAAGAAAATGTGACAGGATTATTGTACTAAATTCTGGGAAAATAGAAGAAATTGGAAGTCATAATCAATTACTTAAAAACAATGGTCTTTACAGCAAACTTTATAGTTTGAACTATTCCTCTTTTGATGATTGATTTTTAAATATTGTGGCCAGGCTCTGAATCATCATAGTCATAATCATAATTCAATTTTACGAAATCATTTTGATCTTCAGGTACATCTTCTTCAGCAAATATAGCACTTTCAGGACAAACAGGCTCACAAGCGGCACAGTCAATACATTCTTCTGGATTGATAAATAGTTGATTGTCCCCAGGTTTAGAATAAATACAATCTACAGGGCAAACATCCACACAAGCTCCATCCGTTACATCTAGACAAGCTTTACCTATAATATAAGTCATAATTCAAACAACCTTTTAATAATTTCTAATAATTTCTAATAAATAATACACAAATAAAAGCCTTATAATCTTAAAGGACTCTATAAAGGGTTAAGAAAATTATCCTTGGCAGCAACCTTGTCCTGCAGAAGCTCCGCCACAACATCCACCTTCTTGAGCTTGTTGCTCTGAAGAATTTTCTGCTTGACCTCCACCGCAGCCACATGATCCTCCACCACAACCTCCACCACCTTGTTGGAAATTAGGGTTAGAAATAACAAATCCTGAACGTTGAAAACCCTCAACATAGTCAATATTTGAACCTTCAACAAATTTAACACTTTCTGGGTCAACTACAGTTTTTATTATTGAATCAACTACGATATCGTTCTTTTCAGGAGCTTCCACAAGTCCAAATACATACTCAAAACCACCATTTGGATTTTCAGTTATTGAGACTCTTAAATAGCTATCTTCACTATTTTGCTCTTTCATAATTGATTTCAACTTATTACTTGCAACTTCTGTAAAGTTCACTATTTGCTCTTTTTCTTTTTGCTCTTTAGAATCTAACAAAACGCTCTCCAGTCTTATTTTTTAATAAATAAATTATTAATTTAAATTTTACTTGATTATTTTAAATTAAATCAATGATTACCTATCAAAAAAACAATTTATTATCAAACATTCATGCTTTTTTTCTAGGTATAATAATTTATATGTGTTTTAAGAAGAAGCTTTAAAATGGATATTATAGATAAAAAAATAGTTTCGATGCTAGGACTCGATGGTAGATTGTCAAATGCTCAAATGGCTAGAGAGTTAGATGTTAGTGAAGGAACAATACGTAGAAGAGTAAAAAATCTTTTAGAAACAAAAACTATATCAATAGTAGCAGCTTCTGACCCTAAAAAACTTGGATTTTTATCTGAAGCATTAATTGGAGTTCAGTGTGAACCAGATAAAGTTGACGATATATCTTCAGAATTAGCTGCTCTTTCTCACACTAGGTGGGTAATTGCTACAACTGGAAGTTATGATATATTTTGTTTAGTAGCACTTGAAAGTGCTGAAGAACTTGGAAAATTTATTAGAATTGATATTGGTTCTATTAATGGTATTAGAAGAACAGAAACCTTTGTTAATCTTTCAGTAGCTAAAAGAGAGTATGGGCACATTTAAGTGTCTATTTTCATTATATTGAGGAATTATGTATAGAGATTTAATGTGTGGCAAAGTATCTTTGCCAAATCTAGATAAAAAAGTTAAACTAGCAGGTTGGGTTAGTAAAAGAAGAGACCATGGCCAGCTTATTTTTATAGATTTAAGAGATAAATCTGGAATTATGCAAATAGTTTTCAATCCTGAAGTTTCTCAAGAAACTCATTTAAAAGCAAAAGAATTAAGATCAGAATGGGTGATTTCAGTAGAAGGATATGTGAAAAAACGTCTAGATGGAGCAGAAAATACAGAAATTCCTACAGGCGATTTAGAATTAATAGTTGAATCTATTGAAATATTATCTAAATCTAAAACTCCTCCGTTTGAAATTACAGATTCTAATGAAATCTCTGAAGAAATTAGACTAAAGTATAGGTATTTAGATCTAAGAAGAAACTCTATGCAGAAAAAAATCAAATTAAGGCATGAAGTCACTCAATTTATGTGGGATTATTTATCAAAAAAAGACTTTACACATATTGAAACACCTATCTTGATAAAAAGTACACCTGAAGGTGCTAGAGACTATGTAGTTCCTTCTAGAATTAAAAATGGTGCCTTCTATGCATTACCTCAATCTCCACAACAAATGAAACAAATTTTGATGGTATCAGGTTTTGATAAATATTTTCAAATAGCAAGATGCTTTAGAGATGAAGATCTTAGGGCGGATAGGCAGCCAGAGCATACCCAACTTGATTTAGAGATGAGTTTTGTACATCAAAATGATGTAATGGAATTAGTTGAAGGACTATATATAAGTTTGATAAAAAATCTTAATGAAAAAATATCTATTGAAGATTCTTTTGTGAGATTAACTTATGATGAAGCAATAGAAAAATTTGGATCAGATAAACCTGATCTTAGGTTTGATATAGAACTTGTTGAATTATCGGAAGTAGCAAAAAATATAGAATCTAATGTTATTCAAAATTTATTAAAAAGCAATTCAATTTTAAAAGGACTTGTAGCTAAAGATTGGCATAAATTAGGCAGAAGAGATTTTGACAGATTAACAGATCTTGTTAAAAAACAAGGTGCAGGTGGGCTTATTTATATAAGCATACCAAAAGGCTTAGAAAGCAAAATAAAACTCGAAGATACTTCTGGTCCTTTAAATAAATTTTATACTCAAGAAAATTTAGACCAAATTATTACTAAAACTGGAGCAAATCCAGGAGATGTAATTTTTATGATCATAGGAGATAAAAAAATAGTTAATACCTCTTTATCTTTTTTAAGATCACATATAGCCAAAGAGAAAAATTTGATAGATCAAAATTATATGAAATTTGCTTGGATAACTGATTTCCCATTATTCGACAAAAATGAAGATGGCTCTTGGCAACCAGCACATCATGTTTTTTCGTCCCCGCATGAAGAAGATATTAAGTTATTAAATGATGACCCAGGAAAAGTTCGTGCTAATCTTTTTGATTTAGTTTGTAATGGTGTAGAATTGGGTTCTGGCTCAATTAGAATCCATGATAGACAAATGCAAGAAAAAGTATTTGATATAATTGGATATTCTGCTGATGAAGTTAATAATTTATTTGGCCATTTATTAGATGCTTTTGAATATGGTGTCCCTCCACATGGAGGAATGGGTTTAGGCCTTGATAGACTAGTAGCAATGTTATCCTATGAAGATTCAATCAGAGAAGTAATTGCATTTCCAAAGACTCAATCTGCTTCAGATTTACTTTTTGGTTCTCCTGATTTTATTTCTAAAGAACAATTAAACGAATTAAGTATTGAAGTTAATGAAAATAATGAATAGGTAAAAAATGATCATAGATGTTAAAAAAGAGAAAAACAAGCAAATTGATATAGAAATAACTATTGATGATTTTATAGTTAAGAAGCATTTAAAGATTGTTGCTACTGATATCTCAAAAAAGGCAAATATACCAGGATTTAGAAAAGGTAAAGTTCCATATAATATTATTGAGTCACAGTATGGAAAAGATTATATTTTAGAAAATAGTCTAGATCCTATCATTCAAGAAGTAATTCCAGGTATTTTAGAAGAACAAAAATTAGAATACCCATGTGCACCTAAAGTTGATATTTTAGAAAGAGAACCGAAATTAAAAATTATTCTTATGGTTCCTTTAAAGCCTGAAATAGATTTAGGAGATATTAATTCATTAACTTCTAAAATAAAAAAAGAAAAAATAACTAAAAATAAAATAGAAGAAACAATTAATAGAATCTTAGAATCTAGATCTACATGGGGTCCTTCAAAATCTCCATTAGATTTACCTGGATTTGCAAAATTAAATATTTCAGGAAAATTTGAAGATAATGAAATTATAAATGAAAAAGATTTTGATTTTTATGCTGCTGAAAATAGCCCTTTAGTTGCTCCGGGAATTTCTGAAAATATAAAAGGGATAAAAAAAGGAGAAAAAAAATCTTTTTTATTAACTTTGCCATTAGATTGGAAAGAAGAAGAATATAAAGGTAAAAATATAAATTTTATAGTTGAATGCCTTGAGGTTCAAGAAAAAATAATTCCAAAACTTGATAAAGATTTTTTAAAAGAATTAAATCCTGAAATAAAAGATTTAAAAGAGTTTGAAGAACAAATTAAAACTGAAATAACATCTGAAAATGAATATAAGTATAATATGGACATGGAAAATCAAGCTATAGACGATATGATTAAAATTTCTAAATTTAAGATTTCAGAAATACATATTCAAAGATCAACAGATCATGTTATCGAAGATAGAATGAAATCAATTTCTCAATATCGAATGAGTTTAGAGGATTATTTAAAGGCGATTAATAAAACTAATGAAGAATTCTACAACGAAGCTAAAGATTTATCTGAGAAAGAATTGAAAAAACTTTTAATAATAGATGAGATAATAAAAAATGAAAATATCAAAGCTTCAAAAAAAGATATTGAAAATGAAATTAATTCTATAAAAGAACAATATAAGGGACAAGAATTAGCTGATGATGAGACTCTATTTTCTATAGTAGAAAACAATATTAAAAGAAGAAATAGTATTGAATACCTTATAAAAATCTCCAAATCTTCTGATAAAAATCGCAAAAAATAATAATCTTTAGTAACATTAAATTACTATAAATTAAGGAGAAGATAATTTGAATTCTAATATTTTAAATCCTAAATCCATAATTCCTTCAGTAATAGAAACAACCTCAAGGGGAGATAGAGCTCAGTACGATATATTTTCACTTTTGTTAAAAGAGAGAATAATATTTCTAGGAACTCCAGTTGATGACTTTGTTGCCAATACGATAGTAGCACAGCTTCTGTATCTATCAAGAGAAGACCCAGATAAAGATATAAACCTTTATATAAACTCACCTGGTGGATCTGTTTATGCTGGCTTATCAATATATGACACCATTCAAATGATTCCAAATGATGTTAGTACTTATTCTGTTGGGCTATCAGCTAGTATGGGTGTAGTTCTACTTACTGCTGGAGCTAAAGGTAAAAGATATGCTTTACCTAGCTCAACAATGATGATGCACAGTGTTTCTGGAGGAGGAGGAGGAACCATGGCAGATGTTGAAATTAATTTTAAAGAAATGCAAAGAATAAATGATAGATTAGCAAAAATAATGGCACATCATACTGGTCAAACTTTGGCAAAAATCAAAAAAGATGAAGATAGAGATTTTTGGATGGATGCAGAACAAGCTGTTAAATATGGATTAGTAGATGAGGTTATTTATCCAGGCAAAGATAAATCAAAAAAATCAAAGAAATAAATACTAATGCAGTGCACTTTATGTAAAAAAACATATAATGATCCAGAAGAAATAAAGGGATATCCAGGGGAAAGATTTGGCTATCCTCAAGTTTCATTATATTTTTGTCTTAATTGTTTTGACTATATCCAATCAGGATTTGACGATAACTTAGAAAAAGATTTGGAAAATATTACTTTTTCTAAAGAAGAATTGAAATTTACTAAAACACCTAAAGATATATCAACTCTTTTAAGCGAGTATGTTATAGGTCAAAATCATGCAAAAAAAGTATTATCTGTTGGTGTTTACAACCACTATAAAAGATTAAAAGACCAAAATGATAAAGATATTGAAATTCAAAAATCTAATATTCTTTTAGTCGGATCCACTGGATCAGGGAAAACTTATTTAGCTCAAACTCTATCTAGAATTTTAGATGTTCCTTTTAGTATTTCTGATGCAACATCTTTAACTGAAGCAGGTTATGTTGGAGAAGATGTTGAGAATATTTTATTAAGTCTATATCAAGCCTCAGACGGAGATATAGAAAAGACTGAAAAAGGAATTATTTATATTGATGAAATTGATAAAATTGCAAGAAAAACAGCAAATCCTTCATTAACAAAAGAGCTTGGAGAAGGCACTCAACAATCTTTATTGAAAATTCTAGAAGGTTCTGTGGTTAATGTTCCTAGAAAAGGTGGTAGAAAACATCCTGAACAGGATTTTCTACAAATTGATACTACTGGAATATTGTTTATTCTTGGAGGTGCTTTTGAAGGATTGGACAATTTGATAGATCAAAGAGTAAATGATAAAACTATAGGATTTGAAAAAATAAGTTCTAAAAGACTTGAAAGTTTTGGAGAAGTCACAGTAGAAACACAAGATATTTTAAATTTTGGATTTATTCCTGAGTTTGTAGGAAGAATAGCATCTATAGTGAGTTTAAAAAAACTATCTGAATCTGATTTGTTGAAAATTTTAAAAGAACCAAAAAACTCTTTAGTTAAGCAATACCAAAGACTTTTTGAAATAGATAAAGTTAGTTTGACTTTTCAAGAATCCTCTTTAAAGTATATTGCTAACCAGGCTTTAAATGAAAAAAATGGAGCAAGAGCCTTAAAATCAATTTTGGAGAGCCTCCTTTTAGATGTTATGTTTGAAATCCCCAGTATTAATAATGCTTCTGAGTGTATTGTAAAATTTGATAAAAAAAATAATAAAAATATAGTCGAATTGATTTCAAATGAAGGTGAAAAAATAAAATCTTTTATATCAAAAAAGGTTGCTTAAGTTTTTGTTAACTTCTTTTGATAAATCAATAAATTTATCATTATTTATGTCTATCTTTCCTTGAGAAATTTTCAGAAGAGTTACTTTTAATAGTTCTCTCTCATATTTAAGCATTTTTTGTCTAATAGCATTAAATAAATCAGAGTCTTTAATTAATTCATTAGATCTATCTAATTTCTCCCAATATTTTTTAAACTCTTTTTCAAAAATATTAAATTTACAATAACTAATATTTGGACCTTCATCTAAATCTTCAGTCATTAAATGAGCTGAAACCCCAGAAACGTGTTTTTTTGAAATTATCAATTCTTCAATTACATTTTTCCAAGTTCCATTTGGACCATCAGGCAAAGCAGGGTGTAGATTTATTATTTTAAAATGATTACATATAACGGGTGAGATAAGCATATAACCAGCGGATACTATAAAATCAACATTATTATTAGAAATCCTTTTTAATACTTCTTGGTCAAATTTAACTCTTAAATCTTTCCAATTTAATTTATTATTTTTTTTAAATTTTTCTGAAGAAAAACTTATATTTTTTATATTATTTTGTAATATAAAATTTATAAATCTATCAGAACCTTTTTTTTCTCCAAGTTCCCTATTTGTAAAAACATACTTAATTTCTATGTGATTTTCTTTAAAAAGCTCTATTCCTTTTTTTAATAAACCTAATGATCCTATACCGTTTCCAGTTGAAAGCCATCCGATTTTGATTTTTTTTTCTATTTTGCTCATTAGATAATACTAAAACAACTCAAGATCTTCCTAGATATGATCCATCAGAAGTTGATACATTTATTTTTTCACCATTTTCTATAAATAACGGGACTTGTAAGGTTAATCCAGATGATGTTGTAGCAGGTTTAGTAGCGCCTGATTGTGTATCTCCTTTTAGACCAATATCAGTTTGTTCTATAGTAAGAATTAATGAAGAGGGAAGCTCTATAGCTAAAGGGTTTATTTCCATAAAAATTATTTCAATGTTAACTCCTTCGGATAAAAATTTTGATGACTCTCCAATTAAATTTTCATTTAATTCATATTGTTCAAAATTTCCGTTATCCATAAATACATACAATTCCTTATCTTTATATAGGAACTGAGCTTCTCTGGTTTCAGTAGGAGCTAGCTCTAATTTTTGGTTTCCAGGAACTTTTTTTTCATAGACATTTCCACTTTGAATATGTCTAAGTTTTAAAGTTAGAGTTGGGGGAGCTTTAGGTGCCTGCCTATGTTGCCATTCTAAAATTTGATATATTTCATTCTGAAGTAAAATTGTCATATTCCTTTTTATCTCACCTGATGATATTGTCATTTAGCTCTCCTTTATACTTATGATTTAATTTTATGCTTTTGGATGGGCTTTTGTATATATATCTCGAGATTTTTCTACTGAAATATGAGTATAAATCTCAGTAGTTTTTGGTGAACTATGTCCAAGTAATTCTTGTACAACTCTTAAATCTGCACCTCCATCAAGAAGATGTGTTGCAAATGAGTGTCTCAAAGTATGTGTGTGAAATTGATTATTTAAGCTTGATAATGTTACATGTTTTTTAACTATGTATTGAATAGTTCTTATAGATAATCTTTCACCTCGATTATTTAAGAAAAAAGCTTTTTCATTTTTTATATTTTTTACTCTATCAAATAAATATTTTTTAAGTATTATTTTAGTAGAATTACCAAAAATTACAGATCTATACTTATTACCTTTACCAAACACGACAGCTTGATTTATCTCTAAATCAATATCTTCAATATTTAATCTATGTAATTCAGAAACTCTAATTCCTGTTGAATAAATAATTTCAAGTATAGATTTGTCTCTATTTCCAAATTTTTTGGATACATCTACACTATTTATAAGTTCATCTATCTCTTTTATTGTTGCAACTATTGGAAGTTTTTTTTCAATTTTAGGAGTACTTAGATCATTAAAAAAATTATTTTTTATAATTTTCTTTTTCTCTAATACATTACAAAAACTTCTTAAATTCGAAATAATCCTTAATATGGATTTATTAGAGTATTCATTATTCAACTCTGAAATAAATTTTCTTGATAAATCTAAATCAAATTTTGTGTTATTGAAAGATAAAAAATTTGTAAATTTTTCAATATCATATTTTTGATTTCTTTTGGTATAAATAGATAAATTATGATTTTTTTTTATAAATAATTCTTTTTCAATTATAATTTTTTCTAAAAGGTTTAATCTTTTCATAATAATTAATAATAATTAAATTTTGTAAAAAGTATTATTATAAAATTTTTACCAAAGAAAGTTATAATTATCTAACTTGAATTTTTATATGAAGGTTGTTATTTCTTAGAAGTAATGGCTTCATTAAAATATTCTAAATTATTTTTTCTGTTTCTTCCTATAGACGTCCAACATTTTTCAGGTAGATAGCTTTTGTGATCAGTCCTACCTTTTTGATCATAATTTTTTTCACAACCCAAAAAAGCTCCATCGTCTTTTGCACTTTTTTTCTTTATTGGAATCCATTTCATATGCATTTGCTCACAATTATGCTTTCTTTCTCTTAACCCTTCAGTTCTATCAAAATCTTCATCCCCACATAATTCAACTTTCCCTGAACATTTTGGACAATGTATATCTGTAAAATGATGAGATATTGAAGGATCAATACTTTGCTTTGTTTTGTCTTTTGAAAAATTATTTTCTCCAATTGTTTTTAATTTACCTAATTTTTCAGAAAAGTTTTCATAAAAATCACAAACTACTTTTTCCCAATTTAAAGTACCATCAGCTATTTGATCTAGCTTCTTTTCCATTTCACTAGTAAATTCTAATGAGATGAAATGATCTCCAAAAATTGGTTGAAGTGCATTCATCATTGTTTTTCCTACATTAGTTCTATGAATACCTCTTCTAACAATTATGATTGCTTTGTGGTGTTGAATCCTATCAAGTATGCTGGCGTAGGTACTTGGTCGACCTATGCCACTTGTTTCTAATTCCTTAATTAAACTTGCTTCAGAAAATCTGTTTTTTGGTTTTGTAAAATTTTGTTTTTTTTCTATAGATTTCAAACTAACTTTATCTCCAATTTTTAATAAAGGAGCAATTTCATCTTTATCTGATTGTTCTAAAATTTTATAACCCTTAAAAATAGTTTTACTATAACCAGCGTCCAACAAATATAATTCATTATTCTTGTCTTTTGCTTCTATATTTACATTAGTTCTTTCTGTGATGCTATCTTTCATCTGAGAAGCAACTGTTCTATGCCATATTAATTTATACAAATCATACTGTTGATCACTAAGTTTATTTTTGATTTTTTCAGGCGAATTATTAATATCAGTAGGCCTGATAGCTTCATGAGCTTCCTGAGAATTTTTTGATTTTCTAGAGTATTTTCTTATCCCTTCATAATATTCGTTTCCAAATTTTTCATTAATATATTTTCCTGTTGATTTTAAAATATCATCAGACAAGAAAGTTGAATCCGTTCTCATATATGTGATCAAATTTAATACTTTATCTCCACTTTCAATTCCTCTAAATAGCTCTTGAGCAATTTCCATGGTTCTTCGAGGACTTATTCTTAATTCTGAAGAAGCTGATTGTTGTAATGTACTTGTAATAAAAGGTGCTCTTGGTTTTGTTTTAAATTCATTGGTTGAAATTGACTTTACAGTATAATCTGCTTTTTTTAGATTTTCTTCTAATTCTTTTGCTGAATCTTCACTTGGTATAGGTATTTGAGTGTCTTTTTTTACATCAAACATATAAAAATCTTTTTTTTGGTCATTACCTTTTAACTGAACTTTGAATTCATGTTTATCATTAGAAGAGAGATTTATATCAACACTCCAGTATTCTAATGCTTTATGAGCTTTTATTTCATTCTCTCTGTCGTGTACTATTAATAAAGATGGCCCTTGCACCCTACCAGTTGCTCTTCCTCCAACTCTTATAGCACTAGAAAGAGGAGCACTTGTTTCAAAACCAACTATTCTATCCATTACTCTTCTTGCTTTATAGCCATCTACAAGATTCATGTCAATTTTTTTTGGATTTTTAAATGAATCTACAATTGCATTTTTAGTTATTTCATGAAAAACAACCCTATTAACATTTTTTTCTCCTAGCAGGCTTAATTCATCAGCTAAGTGCCAAGATATTGCTTCTCCTTCTCTATCAGGGTCTGAAGCAAGAAATATAGATTCAGGTTTATTCTTTTTAATAATTTTGGAAATTTCTTGAATATATTTTTTACTTCTTTTTTCAACAGCCCAATTAAGCTTAACTTTACTTTTAGGGATATCAATTTCATAACCATTATTAGATTCTTTATCTCCCCATTTTTTTGTTGTAAGGTCTCTAATATGACCATAAGAAGCTACAACACTGTAATCTTTACCTAAGAAATTTTGAAGTGCCTTGGCTTTAACTGGAGACTCAACTATTACAAGATTTTTTGACAATTTATTATCCTATTTCCTTTTCCAAGATATTATTATACAACATTATTTTATGGCGGAGAGGACAGGATTCGAACCTGCGGTACGTTTTAGCGTACACACGCTTTCCAAGCGTGCTCATTAAGCCACTCTGACACCTCTCCAAAAAAAAAACATATTTTTTGATATGTATGATATTATTATAGTTTATTGGGCAAAATGAAAAATTTACTAAAATATCAAGTTTTTAATAATAATACTATTTATATCATAGGCATAATCCCTTTAAACTTAATCAACTTTAAATGAAATATTTTTCGATATTTAATATTTTTAAAAAAATAAAAACTAAAACTTTTATAAATAATTCTTATATTCAAGAACTAATTTCAAAAGATGTAATAATTAAAGATATAAATTCTACTTATATTGATAGATCTGTTAAAATTGGATCAGGAACAGTAGTTATGCCATCTACATTTATATTAGGAGACACAAAAATAGGCTCAAATTGTCTTTTAGGACCAAATTCAACTATTTCAAATTCACAAATTTCTGATGAAGTAGAAATTGTTTACTCTATAGTGCTAGATTCTTATATAGGTAAAAATTCTAAAATTGGTCCATTTACTTTTATTAGAGAAAAATCTCGTATTGGAGAAAAAGTAGAAATAGGAAATTTTGTTGAAATAAAATCTTCAGAAATTGCTGAAAATACCAAATCTAAGCATTTAGCTTACTTAGGAGATGTGTCAATAGATAAAAATGTAAATATAGGAGCTGGTTTTGTTTCTGCAAATTTTGATGGCAAAAATAAGCAAAAATCTGAAATAAAAGAAAATGTATTTATTGGATCAAACTCAACAATCGTTTCACCTGTAATAATCCATAAAAATTCTATAGTTGGAGCCGGATCAGTTGTAATCAATGATGTTCCAGAAAGCTCAACAGCTATTGGAGTTCCAGCAAAAAGTAAGAAAAAGGAGTAGATTTTGATATTTGATTTAATTTTATATTTGTTGATTTTTATTTTTTCTATTTTGGTTTATGTCCTAATTAATTATTCTTTAAGTATTTTAGGATATAGAACATTTGGATTAAGTAATGATGATTTAAATGACGAAGAAACAAATCAAAAACCAGTAGAAAATTTTTCTGATACTCTTTCTTACGAAGCATATATTTTAGCAATTTTTATAAGAAATTTATTTTTATCTATTGGTGTTGGTTCATTTATAATTTTTATAATTCTCACTAAAATATTTTCTGATTTTTCAAATTTCAAAATTATGCTAGCTTCAATTGTATATTTCTTTTTATTAGTATTATCTATTGTTATAACTAATAAAATATTTTCTATACTTAACACAAAATTATATTTTATAGCTTCATTTATAGGAAAAATTCTTGAGACTTTTGCTGGAATATCTAAATTCAATAAATTTATAAGATATGTTGGGATCCCTACTTCAAATGAATCAAATGATGATGATAAAGCAACTGCTACATTAATCGAAACTTTGGATTTGTTGGAAACTGACCAAATTCCAGCTCATCAAGAAGATTTAAGAATGATAAGAGGTATTCTTAGAATGGATGATTTAAGAGTAAGCGAAATTATGAAACCAAGGCCAGATATTATTGCAGCTTCTATTGATGACTCAATCTCTAATATAATGGAAAAAATGACAGTAGGAGGATATTCAAAAATCCCAATTTATACTTCTGGATTAGATTCTATAGAAGGTGTTCTTTTTGCAAGAGATATATTAAATCTAGATAAAAAAACTTTAAACAAAGAAAAGCTTAGTGAGCTTTTAAGGCAACCTTTGTATATCCCAGAATCCCAGAATCTTGAAATTCTTTTAAGAGAATTTCAAACACATAGTACATCAATTGGAATAGTTTTAGATGAACACGGGTCTCTTTCTGGATTAGTAACTGTTACTGATTTAGTAGAAGAAATAATTGGAGAACTTACTGATGAATTTGATGTAGATCCTCCTGAGATCCAAGAAATAAGACAAGGTGAATTTTCAATAGATGCAACTTTATCAATTGACCAAATTAATAGAAAATTTAATTTGAAAATTGATAGTGATGGTATTTCTACAATTGGAGGGTTTATATATTCTCAATTAGGGAGAATTCCTTCGATGGGTGATGTAGTAGAAACTTTTGACGCAATGATTACGGTAAGATCTGTTGTTGGAAGAAGAATAAAGAGAGTTTCGTTGTCTATAAAATAGACAACTATTTACTATGATTCATGAACCTTTTTTTCAATGATTATTTTGATGTATTACATAGTAATAGTATTCGTAATATCATTCAACTTTGTCGAAATTTAATCTTAATTGTTTAAATGATTCAGGATGTAGATTATAACCTCTTAAATCTCTAGCAATATACTTAGCTAACCATGCAGTGGAAGCATTTTTTAATGCTCTTTTTTCAATCCCTTTAACGCTCAAAAAACGTCTCAATACTTGCACATCATCCTTTGCATAAAATTTAGTCTTCTTCGAATGGCAATACTTACAAAGTATCATCAAGTTTTCTTTTCTATTGTCTTGATGGATACCATTGATATGATCTACTTCTAAATATCTTATTGCTTTGGTCTCTGGATGGTAGAAGAGTTCTGCTATTTCTTCTTTAGTTATCCCACATGCGTTGCAGTTATTTATAGGGATTACTTTTCTGTAATTAGTTCTCATGAATTCCTCCGGATGTAAAAATCTTTAATTTTTACATCCGGAGGAGAGAAGAAAACCTTTATTCTTTCAGCCGAGACTCATGTCTCTAATCATTAATTTACTTAACGAGAATTCTAAGCTATGCTCATCTAAGGATTTATCCCTGAGCTGCCTCATCAATCCAACACCTTATTGTGTCACTTTTTACCGTGTAATCCGGATTGGGCAAGTCTCCTTGACGTATTAAAATAATATAATCAATGTTGATGTGCCGTTTTATAATATTATTTCTAACTTGGATGGTTCTTCAGCTTCAATATTTTTTGAATTTCTAAATGATATCAAACATTTTTATCATGTCCGATATGTCGATAGATATATTAGAAGCAGACATAAAATTTTGTTGAACATCATTAAAAATAAAAGCCCAAAAATGTTTAATCATTTTTGGGCTTTTATTAAATTCTATTATAAAAAGGGATTAGTCTCCAGGAATATTATCTACTACTAGAGCAGAAACGTTAGCTACATCTCCTCCACCTGAGGCAGAAATAGATATTGCATGAATTCCATTACCATCTTCGTCACTCCATGAGAATGAAGATGTTGATAGTGAAATTGTTGTTTCAAAAGAACCCGTACTATCAGAAGATAATACAGAAACTCCAGATTTATCCACACCGACAACGTTTTTTGCAAATCCTGCAGAATTAGTTGCAGTTACTGTGATTTCAGTATTCTTTGAAAAACCTGATCCAATTAAATGTACATCAATATTATCTACACCTCTATGCCATTCTATGGTAGATGAACCTCCACTACCAACAGCAATAAGCCCAGAAGTAGATCCTGCTTGACCGTCTTTACCGTCTTTACCATCTTTACCATCTTTTCCGTCAGAACCAGATGACCCTAAAGCTCCTGGGTTCCCTGGTGCTCCTGGTTCTCCTGGAAGTCCTGGTGCTCCTGATTCTCCTGGTGCTCCTGGTGCTCCATTATCTCCAGATAGTCCTGGAAGTCCTGGAAGTCCTGAAGATCCTGATGCTCCACTAGCTCCTGAATTCCCTGCGCATGCAAACATTAATAATGAAGCAGCTACAAGAGAAATTATCATCAATGATTTGACTACTTTTTGGTATTGCCTTTTCATATGGTTACCCCTTTTGTATAACTATTTTTTGATTTGACTTTTTATTAGCCGAACCAAACTCAGTTTTAATTAAAATTATTTATAATAATATACTTGTTTATTATACACAAATGCTGATATTAGTCATCAAACATTTAGTATTAATAATAATATATTAACGAATTAAATTAATAATCTATATATGATCATATTTGCCTATGTTTGTTTATGTCAAGTAAACTGAGTACAGATTGTGTAAAGTTTAAAAAAAAAAAGATTAAATCGGATGTTTATATGTTGTTAACACAGAAACTTTTCCGTGATATCATCGACTAAGTAAATTAAAAGTATAAATAAGAAAATGAAAAGAAAGGTAAATCCCTTAAATTCTTCAGATTAGATAGTTTGGAGAGAGAGAAATAATACATTGTCTATAGAAAACGATCCATCAATAAAAAAATTACTAAAGCATGATAAAGACACCGGTTCTTCTGAGGCTCAAATAGTCTCTATGACAGGTAGGATCATTCAACTTAACGAACATTTTAAGAGCCATAAACATGACCAAGCTTCTAGGCGTGGTCTGATTCAAATTGTAGGCAAAAGAAGAAGACTCCTGAAGTATCTAAAATCAAATGATACTGAAAAATATGAACAAGTTATAAAAGCCTTAGATCTTAGAAGATAAATTTAACTTTTATAATTCTTCAAAAATTGTTTCATCTATCTATAGAAATACAAACTATTTAAATTTATTAATAATTTAAAAAAAATTAAGGGAAATAATAATTAAAAAATTATGGAAAATATAAAAAATTATTCACTAGATATTAATGGTAAAAATCTTGAAGTTGAGATAGGTAAAGTAGCTAATTTAGCTAATGGTTCTTGCGTGCTAACAATGGGTGAAACTGTTATTTTAGCAACTGCATCAGCTTCAAAAGAACCTAAAGTAGGTATTGACTTTTTACCTCTAACAGTAGATGTGCAAGAAAAAGCATACGCCTTAGGCAAACTTCCTGGAGGCTTCTTTAAAAGAGAAGGGCGACCAACTACAGATGCGACTTTGGTATGCCGATTGATTGATAGGCCTTTAAGGCCATTATTCCCAAAAATCTATCATAATGAGACTCAAGTCATAATAAGTGTTATGTCATCGGATGAAATAAATCCTTATGATGCGTTAGGTATAATTGGTTCTTCTCTATCTTTATGTATATCTGATATCCCATATACAGATCCTGTTGGAGCTTGTGTTATTGGATTGATTGATGACGAGCTTATAGTTAACCCTACTTATCAAGAGCTTGAAATAAGCAAGCTTAACCTAACGGTTGCTGGTACAGAAGATGCAATAATGATGGTTGAATCTGGCTCAAAATTTGTAAGTGAGTCAATTCTTTTAGATGCTTTGAAATTAGCTCAAGAAGTTAATGGAAAAATTGTTGAATTTATAAAAGAAATTGTAAATGACATTGGGAAACCAAAATGGGAATTATTTGAAGAAGATGATTCACTAAATGATCTAAAAGAAAAAATTAATAATTCATTTTTAGATGATATAAAAAACATAGTAAAATCAAAGGATAATAAAACTGAAAAACAAGATAAATACCATCAACTTAGAGAAAAAATCACATCTGAATTATCTGAAGAATTTGAAGCTATGGATATAAGTATTTCTTTAGATTCTATCGAAAAAAAAGAAATAAGAAATGCTTTATTAAATGAAAAAATAAGACCAGATGGTAGAGACTTTGATGAAATAAGAGAATTATCTTCTGAAGTTAGATATTTACCTAGAGTTCATGGTTCAGGGATATTTACTAGAGGTGAAACTCAAATTTTAAATGCTGTAACATTGGCACCTTTAGCAGATGCCCAAAGACTTGATGGTTTTAATCCAATAAAGGAAAAACACTTTATTCATCATTATAATTTTCCACCTTTTTCAGTTGGAGAGCCAGGAAGAATGATGACTGGAAGAAGAGAAGTTGGTCATGGAGCTCTAGCAGAAAGAGCTATTTCTCCTGTACTTCCTAGTGTAGAAGATTTCCCTTATACAATTAGATCTGTTTCAGAAGCGTTATCTTCTAATGGATCAACCTCTATGGCATCAATATGTTCCGCATCACTTGCACTTATGGATGCAGGAGTCCCAATTTCTTCGCCTGTTGCAGGTATTGCTATGGGACTTATTACTGGTGAAGATAATAAATATGTTGTACTTACTGATATTCAAGGAGCAGAAGATCATATAGGAGATATGGACTTTAAGGTTGCTGGGACTAAAGAGGGTGTTACTGCACTTCAAATGGATATTAAAGTAAAAGGTATAACTTTTGAAATCATGGAAATAGCACTTGAGAAAGCAAAAAATGCAAGAATGAAAATTTTAGATCATATGGATTCAACAATTTCTGAAGCTAGTAAAGAGCTTTCTAAATATGCACCAAAAATAACAACGATTAATGTACCTCAAGATAAAATTGGTGCAGTTATAGGATCTGGAGGATCTGTTATTAAAGGATTACAACAAGAATACGATGCTTCAATTAATATTGATGAAGACGGAAAAGTTATGATTGGAACTAATAATTCTGAAACTGCTGATAAAGTTGTAAATGCTATAAAATCAATTATTAAGGACGTTGAAGTCGGTGATATTTATGATGCTAAAGTTGTAAAAATAATGAATTTTGGAGCTTTTGCTGAAATTACTCCTAGTAAACAAGGTTTAATTCATATTAGCGAAATTTCTTCTGAAAGAGTTGAAGATGTAGAATCTGTTCTTAAATCAGGAGATGAAGTTAAGGTAAAAGTTATAAAAATAGACCGACAAGGCAGAATAGATTTATCTATAAAAGCACTTTTAACTGGGAAGGTTGATAAGTCAACAGAAAAAGTTGAAAGCTTAGATGATGAAACTAAATCATCTAAAAGAAAAGGAACAAGGAAGCAAGTAGGTGGAAATTAATTTTTAGGAGTGAAATATGATTAATGTTAGTGTAAATGGAGCCTTGGGAAGAATGGGTTCTACTGTGTGTAATGCAGTAATTAATGATTCAGAAATGGAGTTGACTGATTCGGTTGACATAAATTCTAAAAATCATAAAACTCCAAATGGAAAATTAATATATAAAGATTTTTCAGAAATACTTTCAAATAATCCACCAGATATAATTGTTGATTTTACAAATAGAGAAACCTTTTTAAATTTGACCAAACTATTAATCCCCAAAAAGATTAATATAGTCAGTGGTTCAACAGGCTTATTAGATGAAGATTATGAAAAAATAGCTCAACAATGTGCAAAATATAAAATTGGAGTATTAAGTGCTTCAAATTTTGCTATTGGGGCAGTCCTTATGATGAAATTAGCGGGCATAGCTGGAAAATATTTTGACTATGCTGATTTACTTGAAAGTCATCATGAAAAAAAGATAGATGCTCCTTCTGGGACAGCTATATCTATAGCTGAAGCAGCCAGTTTTAATAGAGATCAAAAATATAGTCAAAATATTTTAGAAAAAGAGACAATAAAAAACACTAGAGGAGGATCTTTAAATGGCGTGCAAATTCATTCTTCAAGAATGCCAGGAAGAGTTGCTAGGCATGAACTTGTTTTTGGAGGATTAGGGCAAACCTTTACAATGATTCATGATTCTATAGACAGAGATTCTTTTATGCCAGGAGTAATTCTTGGAGTAAAGGAAATTATAAAAAAACAAAATCTAGTAGTAGGTTTAGATAAGATAATGGGTATATAGAAATATGTATAGTTTAAAAAATATTAGAATTGGAATTATTGGAGCTACAGGAGCTGTTGGAATAGAAACTCTTAAACTATTATCAGAATTAAATCATCCTTCCGATAAATTGTTTCTTTTTGCGTCTGATCGGTCTGTAGGTAAATTTATTGACTATAAAAACTCTAAAGTAGAAATATTAAAAACTTCTGAGGAAAATTTAAAAAAAATAGATGTTGGATTTATTTCAGTTAATAGTGAAGTTAGTGAAATACTTGCTCCAAAGATTGTTTCAAATGGAGGAATCGTTATAGATGATGGATCTGCTTTTAGAATGAAAAAAGAGGTTCCTCTAGTTGTACCTGAAATTAATTCAACAGATTTAGATTCTCATTTAGGTATAATTTCAATCCCAAACTGCACAACAACACCTTTAGTTATGGTAGTTGATGCATTAAATAAAATATCTAAAGTGAAAAAAGTTGTTGTTTCAACTTATCAAGCTGTTTCAGGAACTGGAAAAGAAGCAGTGCTAGAACTTGAAAATCAACAAAATGGTAGTTCTAAAAATATAATATATGATTATCAAATTGCTAATAACGTGTTTCCACATGTCGATGATTTTTTAGAAGATGGATTTACAAAAGAAGAGCATAAAATGATAAATGAAACAAAAAAAATATTACATGATAAAGAAATAGAAATTGTGCCTACTTGTGTAAGGGTTCCGGTTAAAGTTGGGCATTCTGAATCATTATGTATTACTTTAGAAAATAATATTTCTTTAAATAAAATCAATGAATCCCTTAGTAATTATCAAGGGATAAAATTACTAAACAATAAGTCAGATATTCCTTATCCAATGCCATTGTTGTCTGAAGGTAAAAAGGATGTATTTGTAGGTAGGGTTAGAAAAAGCCTGAATAACACTAAAGAAATCAATTTATGGTTAAGTTGTGATAATTTGATTAAAGGAGCTGCTTTGAACGCTCTACAAATTCTTGAATCAATGATAAAAAGAGAATTAATTAAATAAGATAAGGGATAAGTATATGAAGGACTTAGGTAGGCTTATTACAGCTATGGTGACTCCATTTAAAGATAATGGTGACGTAGATTTTGATAGAGCTAAAGACTTTGCTCTTGAACTAGTTCGAACTGGATCAGATGGTTTGCTAATAGGAGGAACTACTGGAGAATCTCCATCTATGAACGAAGATGAAAAACTCAAGCTCTTTAAGTCTGTAAAAGATGCTGTAAAAAATACAGCTACGGTAATTGCTGGTACAACAGATAATAATACTATTGCTTCAATAGATTTATCAAAAAAAGCAGAAAAACTTGGGGTTGATGCGATATTACTAACAGTCCCTGCATATAATAAACCTACACAAGAAGGTCTTTATAGACATTTTAAAAAAATATCTGAATCAGTTACAATCCCTGGTATTTTGTATAATGTTCCATCAAGAACTTCGCTAAATATGGATGCTGATACTACTTTAAAATTAGCAAATATTGATAATATTGTTGGAGTAAAAGAAGCATCTTCTGACCCTGATCAAATTACAAATATAATTGCTGAAGCGCCTGAAAATTTTAAAGTATGGAGTGGGAATGATAATGAAACATTTTCAATAATGTCCACAGGTGGACATGGTGTTGTTAGCGTTGCTTCTAATATAATCGGTAGCCAAGTAAAAAAAATGATGGGTTATATCCTTGATGGACAAACAGAACTAGCTGCGAGTGAACACAAGCGCTTGTTACTCTTTTTTAATTCTATCTTTTGGGTTACTAATCCTATTCCAATTAGATATGCCCTCAATAGATCTGGATTTTATATAGGGCCCCCTAGATTGCCAATGGTAGAAGCTCCGGATGATTTCAAAAAAAAGTTTGATCCAATTATGGATTCGTATGAAATGGATATTTCATAATTTAAAAAACTATGAAAGACAAAAAAACTAAAGGGTTCACATTTTTTGGTGGAGGAACAGGCTTATCAAGGATTTTTAAATCTGCTATTTTGGCTAATTCTCAAAAAAAAAATAATCTATCAGCAATAGTATCTACTTTTGATAATGGAGGATCAACCGGTATTTTAAGAGAACAATTTCAGATACCGGCTGTAGGAGATTTAAGGAAAGTTTTATCAAAATGTTTACTTGGATCAAAAGAGGAAATTCTAGAGTATAGATTTAAAAAATCTAATTTATCTCCTCATTCTATTGGGAACCTTATCCTTCTATCGCTTATAGACTCTAATTCTAATATCCAACAAGCTGTAGATAATTTCAGAGCACTTTTTAATATATCCGAAAAAATATTTCCATCATCTTTGATTTATGCAAATGTTGTTTCTAAAATAAATAACATTATTACTTTTGGAGAGAAGCAAATTAATGATTTAAGACTTACTGATATAAATTTTGATGATTTATATCTAAAATCAAATTATGATGAACCTATAATTGCTAACAAAGAAGCTTTATCTTTTTTGAAAACATCTGATTTGATTTTTTTTTCATCTGGAGATTTTTATACTAGTTTAATGCCTTCAATTTTGCCTGAAGGTTATATTAAAGAAATTATAAATAATAAATCTGAATCAGTCCTTTTTCTGAATATTGATATACCATATAATGAAATCTATAATCAAATTTCTTTTTTTAGAAAAAAATTATTAGGTTATACTCCATCTTTTATTATTTATAACTCTAAGATTGATAAATTAAATAAATTAAATAAAGAATTTCCTAAAATTGAATTTATTAAGAAAAACTTAATGACAACTAGTAAAAAAATGCATGATATTCAAAAAACTAAAAATTTTTTAATGAATTTTTTATAATTTTTTTCTAATTATAGTAGACTCTCTTTTGGGCCCAGTTGATATAACATTTATTGGCAACTCAATAATTTCTTCCAACCTATTTATAAACTTTTTTGCTTTAGTATTAATTTTTTCAAATGAATCTAAATTAAAAGTTGAATCCTTCCATCCTTCTATATTTTCATAAATAGGATTGATTTTACTTAAAACTTTTTCATCTGTTGGGAAATATGATAATATTTTACCTTCAAACTCATAGGCAACACAAATTTTTATTTCATCCCAATGGTCTAATATGTCTAGTTTAGTTAAAATTATAGAGTCAAGTCCATTGATATTTGCTGAATACCTAGCTGCTACTGCATCAAACCATCCAATTCTTCTTGGCCTTCCTGTTGTGGCTCCAAATTCACCTGCAATTTTTCTTATCCTTTCTGCATCTTCTCCAAAAATTTCAGTTGGAAAAGGTCCTTCTCCAACTCTTGTACAAAAAGCTTTGAAAACTCCATGGACTTTAGAGATTTTCTTAGATCCAATCCCAAGGCCAGTTAATGATCCTCCTGCAATAGAGTTAGATGAAGTTACATAAGGGTATGTTCCGTGATCAATATCTAAAAGCGCTCCCTGGGCTCCTTCTAAAATTATATTTTCTTTGTCATTTATAGATTTGTTAATAATTTCTTCGGTATTTGTAATATATTTTTGAAGCTTAGTTACCCAAGAATTTATTGAGCTAAAAACAGTATTTTCTTCAATTGTTTGGCCATTGTATACTTTTTCAATTATTTTATTTTTGAGTTCTAAGTTTAATTTTACTTTTTTCTTCAGTTCTTCAGGGTGTAGTAAATCTCCTATTCTTATTCCGTTTCTTGAAATTTTATCCGCGTAAGCAGGGCCAATTCCTCGTCCAGTAGTCCCAACAGCATCATTTCCTCGAAATTTTTCTTCCAATTGATCTAAAGTAATGTGGTAAGGCATTACTATATGGGCTTTTTCACTAATATAGATAGTACCCGGTAATTTTGCTTTTTCTATTTCTTCTATTTCTTGTATTAATACGTTTGGATCAATAACAGTTCCTGATCCTATGATATTCTTTGTATTCGGCCAGCTTATTCCACACGGTACTAAATGTAGTGCAAACTTACCGTGTTCATTTTCGATAGTGTGTCCTGCGTTATTACCACCAGAATATCTAGCTATAACGTTTGCTGATTGAGCCAAATGATCAATTATTTTTCCTTTTCCTTCATCCCCCCATTGCCCACCTACTATAATTGTTATTGGCATTATTCCTCCATTTTTTTTAAACTAAAAAATACCTGTTGTTTTATCTGTTGTTTATTAATATTTTTATGAACACTGAGATTATATCAGTCTTTATTATTAATTGAATCTTAAAAAGTTTTAAAATATCTATTGACTTATAATAGCTTTAAAAGAGATAATGAAACTCTGACCAAAAAATACAAAACAGTTTTTTTGGAATAGTACATTTAAAAGTTAATAATTTTTGTTTTATCGAGACCATTGAATTAACGATTTTTAAGGTTCAAATTATTATGGGTTTATGGGGAATGCCTTGGCGTCAAAAGCCGAAGAAGGGCGTAGCAAGTCTGCGATAAGCCTCGGTTTGCTGACTAGCAAGCTTAGCCGGGGATACCCGAATGGGAAAACCTGATCATATGATCAGCCATTTTTGGCAGGTAAGCAGGAGAACTGAAACATCTAAGTATCCTGAGGAAAATAAATCAAACGAGATTCCCTGAGTAGCGGCGAGCGAAATGGGAACAGCCTAAACCGTGTGGGATTTATCCTGTGCGGGGTTGTAGGGCACTTTTTATAAAAGTTACAAAATGTCATTTTAGTAGAATAGATTGGAAAGTCTAACCATAGAGGGTGAAAGTCCCGTAAACGAAAAAATGACAACTTTTTAAGTGTACCTGAGTACGACGGGACACGTGAAATCTTGTCGGAATCTGGGGGGACCACCCTCCAAGGCTAAATACTTTTGACGACCGATAGTGAACTAGTACCGTGAGGGAAAGGTGAAAAGAACCCCGTGAGGGGAGTGAAATAGAACTGAAACCATAAACCTACAAACCGTTGGAGCTCGTATTTATATGAGTGACAGCGTGCCTATTGAAGAATGAGCCAACGAGTTACTTGATATGGCAAGATTAAATAGTTAAGCTATGAAGTCGAAGCGAAAGCAAGTCTGAATAGGGCGATTTAGTCGTGTCAAGTAGACCCGAAACCGTGTGAGCTACCTATGGCCAGGTTGAAGCGAGAGTAAAATCTCGTGAAGGACCGAACCCGTGTACGCTGCAAAGTGCTGGGATGAGCTGTGGGTAGAGGTAAAATGCCAAACGAACACGGAGATAGCTGGTTCTCCCCGAAATGTATTTAGGTACAGCGTTATGTAAATACTTCATGGAGGTAGAGCACTGGATAGACTAGGGGGCGTAAGCTTACCAAACCTAACCAAACTCCGAATACCATGAAGGGTATCATAGCAGTGAGACTGTGGGGGATAAGCTCCATTGTCGAAAGGGAAACAGCCCAGATCGCAAGTTAAGGTCCCAAAGTATATGCTAAGTGTTAAACGAAGTAGGGTCGCCCAGACAGCCAGGAGGTTGGCTTAGAAGCAGCCATCCTTTAAAGAGTGCGTAATAGCCCACTGGTCAAGGGGCCCCGCACGGAAAATAAACGGGGCTAAGCATATCACCGAGACTGCGGGATCTAATTTTATTAGATCGGTAGGGGAGTGTCGTTAAAGCGCTGAAGCTGAGCTGTAAGGCTTGGTGGAGTTTTAACAAGTAAGAATGTTGGCATGAGTAGCAAAAATGCCGGTGAGAATCCGGCAGGCCGTAAGTCTAAGGATTCCTACGCAACGTTGATCGACGTAGGGTTAGTCGGGCCTAAGGCGTATCCGAAAGGAGAAGTCGATGGACAGCTGGTAAATATTCCAGCACCTTTAATTAATTGTTTGAGTCGAAGAGGTGACGCAGAAAGATAAACAGAGCATACGTATCGGACATCGTGTGTTTTTGCCTGTAAGTGAATAGAAGAGGTTAAAATATCTTCTATGTTTGAACTGAGGGGTGAGATGACTATGAAGTTCGCTTCATAGAATTCTGTTGACTCTATACTGCCAAGAAAAGCCTCGTTGATTAGATTTTTTGAAGACCGTACCGCAAACCAACACAGGTAGACAGGGATAAACGTCCCAAGGCCTTCGAGAGAACCATCGTTAAGGAACTCGGCAAATTGACCCCGTAACTTCGGGATAAGGGGGACCTTTTATGTATATGAGCTTGCCTCAGAAAGCGTGAAAGGTAGCATAAAATAGGTTGAAGCGACTGTTTATCAAAAACACAGGTCCATGCCAAAGCGTAAGCTGATGTATATGGGCTGACGCCTGCCCAGTGCCGGTAGGTTAAGGAAGGTGGTGCAAGCTACTGACTGAAGCCCCGGTGAACGGCGGCCGTAACTATAACGGTCCTAAGGTAGCGAAGTCCCTTGTCGGGTAAGTTCCGACCCGCACGAATGGCGTAACGACTTCAACACTGTCTCAACGATGGACTCGGTGAAATTGCAGGACCGGTAAAGATGCCGGTTACGCGCAGCAGGACAAAAAGACCCCGTGGAGCTTTACTGCAACTTGACATTGGTTCGCGTTTTAAAATGTGTAGGATAGGCGGGAGACTATGAACTTCAGGCGTTAGCCTGGTGGGAGTCACCCTTGAAATACCGCCCTTTTTATGATTTGAACCTAACTTTTTAGAACAGTGTCTGGTGGGCAGTTTGACTGGGGCGGTCGCCTCCCAAAGAGTAACGGAGGCGTACAAAGGTCACCTCAGGCTGGATGGAAATCAGCTTTTGAGTGCATTGGCATAAGGTGGCTTGACTGCGAGACATACAAGTCGAGCAGGGACGAAAGTCGGTCAAAGTGATCCCACGATTCCGAGTGGAAGGGTCGTGGCTTAACGGATAAAAGCTACCCCGGGGATAACAGGCTTATCTTGCCCAAGAGTCCATATCGACGGCAAGGTTTGGCACCTCGATGTCGGCTCGTCGCATCCTGGGGCTGAAGAAGGTCCCAAGGGTTGGGCTGTTCGCCCATTAAAGCGGCACGCGAGCTGGGTTCAGAGCGTCGTGAGACAGCTCGGTCTCTATCCGCTGTGCGCGTAGGATATTTGAAGGAAGTTGCTCCTAGTACGAGAGGACCGGAGTGAGCAAACCAATGGTGTATCGGTTGTGACGCCAGTCGCATTGCCGAGTAGCTAAGTTTGTTAGGGATAAGCGCTGAAAGCATCTAAGTACGAAGCCCCACCTGAGATAAGATATCCCATCTCTTTATGAGAGTAAGATCCCCGGTAGACTACCGGGTTGATAGGCTACATGTGTAAGCATAGCAATATGTTCAGCTAAGTAGTACTAATAGATCGAGGATTTAAATTTTAAAGATCATTAATTCATGGTCTCGATAGAACAAAAATTATTGCGGGGTGGAGCAGTGGCAGCTCGTCGGGCTCATAACCCGAAGGTCGTAGGTTCGAATCCTGCCCCCGCGACCAAACTTATTATGAAATAAATTTTTTTTTTGATAGAATTAAGTTTTCTGGTGGTTTTAGCGCATTGGTCCCACCCGTACCCATTCCGAACACGGAAGTGAAACGATGCAGCGCTGACGATACTTGGTTGGCAACGATTTGGGAAAATAAGTCACTGCCAGATTACTAAAAAAAAAATTGTATATAAAATTAAACAAAATTAGGTATAAAATTTGACCAACATAACTGAAGATCATATAAATTCTGATAATGATTTAATGGAGGAACTTCTAACTAATAATCCTCCTAGAAAACCTCTTAGAAGAGGTGAAATAATTGACGGTACAATAATGGAGATTAACGAAGAAGGTCTTCTATTAAACATAGGACATAAATCTGAAGGAATAGTTCCATCTCGTGAAATGAGATCTTATTCTAAAATAGATTTTGAAACTCTTGAATCAGGCTCTGAAGTAGTGGCCTTAGTAATTAATCCTGAAGATGATGATGGTGCTACAATTCTTTCTGTTGATAAAGCTCGTGGTGAACGAGGCTGGAGAGTTTTAGAAAAAGCAAAAGATGATGACATTCCTGTTGAAGGAATTATTATTGGCTCTAATAGAGGTGGTGCAGTAGTTCAAGCAGAAGATGTTCAAGGTTTTATACCTTTATCACAATTAGTAGGCCCTGCAAGAGAATTATTTGGACCTAAAAAAGAAAATGCCAAAGATGGTTTTGTTGGTATGAAAATAACTTTTAAGATTTTTGAATTGAACAGACGTAGAAACAGGGCTATATTTTCTGAAAAAGCAGTTTTGCAACAAGAAAGAGCTGCGAAGAAAAAAGAGTTAATTGAAACATTGAAAGTAGGAGACATTCTAAATGGAAGAATAGTTGGAGTTTCTACTTTTGGAGCATTTGTTGATATTGGAGGAGCTGACGGTCTTATACACATTTCTGAACTTTCTTGGGATCCTGTTTCATCTCCAGCAGATATTGTAACAGTTGGAACTGAAATGAAGGTTTATGTTGTTAAGATTGATAAAGAAAATCTTAAAATTGCCTTAAGTTTGAAAAGATTAACCCCTGAGCCGTGGGAAATAATAAAAGACGAATTAGTTAATGGTAAAAAAATTGATGCTACTGTAACTAAAATTACTACTTTTGGAGCTTTTGTAAGAACAAAGGTAGGTGTTGAAGGATTGCTTCATGTTTCAGAAATTGCTCATGAAGAAATTAATTCTGTAGACCAAATTGAAAGACTAGTTTCTGTAGGGCAAACATTGAACTTGACTATTGTAAATGTTGATACTGAAAGAAAAAGATTGGGATTAAGTCTTATTTCTAACGGAGAACCTAAAGCAGAAGAACCTGTAGCAGAAGAACCTGTAGCAGAAGAACCTGTAGCAGAAGAACCTGTAGCAGAAGAACCTGTAGCAGAAGAACCTGTAGCAGAAGAACCTGTAGCAGAAGAACCTGTAGCAGAAGAACCTGTAGCAGAAGAACCTGTAGCAGAAGAACCTAAAACGGAATAACTTTTATAATCTAACTTTTGATTATTCTATTTGTAGAAAGTTAGTTATAAATAATTGATTTCAAAAGCCTTTTATTATTATAAAAAATAAAAAAAATGATACTTTTAAGTTAAATAATAAAAATTTTATTGAAAGGAGCTTTTTATGGCCAGTAGATTTGAAAAATTCTCTGAGAGAGCCAGGAGAGTTCTTTCACTTGCTCAAGAAGAAGCAACTCAGTTTAATCATAATTTTATAGGGACCGAACATATTTTATTAGGATTAATTAGAGAATCTGAAGGAGTTGCTGCTAAAGTTTTGCAAAACTTAAAAGCAGATACTCAAAAAATACGATCAGCTGTGGAATTTATTATAGGTAAAGGAGATAAACCTACATCTGGAGAAATAGGATTAACTCCTAGAGCAAAAAAAGTTATTGAGCTAGCGGTTGATGAAGCAAGAAAACAAGGGCATCATTATATTGGGACTGAACACTTATTAATTGGCCTTATGAGAGAAGGAGACGGTATTGGTTCTAATGTATTAGAAAGTCTTGACCTAACATTAGAGGTTATTAGAGAAGAAACTCAAAATGTAATATCAAAATCAGCTAAATCAAGTAACAAACCTCAAGGAAATATTTCTGGAAAGTCTAAAAATTCAACTACACCTACTTTAGACGAAATAGCAACCGACTTGACAGAGAAAGCTGAAAAAGGAGAACTTGACCCTGTAGTAGGGAGAGAGTCTGAGCTAGAAAGAGTTGTACAAATATTAAGCCGAAGAAGAAAAAATAACCCTGTACTTATAGGTGAGCCTGGAGTTGGTAAAACTGCAGTTATTGAAAGATTAGCTTTGCTTATGATGGATGGAGATGTTCCAGAAACACTACTTGGAAAAAGACTCGTAACAATGGAAATAGGTAGCTTAGTTGCAGGAACAAAATATAGAGGAGAATTTGAAGAGAGACTAAAAAAAATAGTTAAAGAACTTACCAGATCTAAAAATTGTATTGTATTTATAGATGAGGTTCATACTTTGGTAGGAGCTGGTGCTGCTGAAGGTGCAGTTGATGCAGCTAATATATTAAAACCAGCATTGGCAAGAGGAGATATACAGGTAATAGGCGCAACAACGCAAGATGACTATAGAAAGTATGTTGAAAAAGATAAAGCCCTTGAAAGAAGGTTCCAACCTGTAACTATTGAAGAGCCTGATGGAGAACTTACTATTGGAATTCTTAATGGTATAAAGAAACAATATGAAGAATATCACCAAGTTACAATAACAGACGACGCTATTAATTCAGCAGTTAGCCTATCTGATAGATATATAACAGATAGAAATTTACCTGATAAGGCAATAGATATTATAGATGAAGCAGGCTCAAGAGTCCGAATAAGAAATTCTTTTTATCCTAAAGAGCTAAGAGATGCTAAAAAAGAATTAGAAAAAGTTAGAAGATGGAAAGAGGATGCTATATCTTCACAACAATATGAAAAAGCAGCACAATTTAGAGATGATGAATTAGAACAAGCAACTATTGTTGAAAAACTTGAAAAAGATTATGAATCAGGGAAATCTAAAGATGCAATTGAGGTAACTGAAGATGATATATCTGAAGTAGTTTCAATGTGGACAGGAATTCCTTTAAAGAGACTTGATAACGAAGATAAGGAAAGACTTAAAAATATAGAAAAGGTTTTAAGTTTAGATGTTATTGGTCAACAGGATGCAATCGAAGCAATCTCTAAATCTGTAAGAAGAGCAAGAACTGGTTTGAAAGATCCTAAAAGGCCTATTGGTGCATTTCTTTTTCTTGGTCCAACTGGTGTTGGGAAAACTCATTTAGTAAAAAGGCTATCTGAATTTTTGTTTGGGACTGAAGATGCGATGGTTAGATTTGATATGTCTGAATATAGAGAAAGACATTCGGTTACTAGATTGATTGGAGCTCCTCCAAGCTACGTAGGATATGAAGATGGAGGACAGTTAACTGAAGCTGTTAGAAGAAAATCTTACTGTGTTATTTTACTTGACGAAATAGAAAAAGCGCATGAAGAAATTTATAATATATTACTACAAGTTTTTGAGGATGGAAGACTTACTGATGGTAGAGGAAGAGTTGTAGATTTTAAAAATACTATTATTGTGATGACTTCTAATTTAGGTTCCCAAAAAATATACTCAGAAGGGAAAATAGGTTTTAGTAAAGATGCTTCTACAAATAATATGGACCATAAAGCTTTTGAAGAGAGAGTTTTAAAAGAAGTTGAAGACCCAATAAATGGATTTAGGCCTGAGTTCTTAAATAGACTTGATGATAGAATTGTATTTCATCCTTTAGATAGAGATAACATTTATCAAATAGTTGATTTATTACTAAAAGAGGTTGGAAGCAGGCTTATTGCGCATGGATTGACATTAAATTGGACTGATGCTTGTAAAAAATATTTGGCAACTGAAGGATTTGACCCTAAAATGGGAGCAAGGCCGCTTAGAAGAACTATTCAAGAAAAGGTTGAAGACCAACTTTCTGATGATTTACTGAATGGAAAATTTTCAGCTGGAGATTCAATAGAAATAGATGCAGCTTCTGATGGTAAATCTTTAATTATTTCAAGATTAAAACCTAATATTAAAAAAACTTCTACTAAAAAAACTAATTAATTTATATATATTAGTTTCTTTTGGTAAAATGTTTTCAAAGTAAACAATTTAATTTTTTTATGTCTACAGCTTATTTCAATCTAATTGGTGGCCTTAGTGGAGATATGCTCTTATCTTCATTTTTTGATGCAGGGTTAGATGAAAAGAAGATTATTTTAGAATTAAAAAAATTAAAAGGATTAAACTTTGAATTTTCTATTTCAAAAACAAAAAGACAAAATTTAAGTGCGACTCATACAAATGTGATTTTGAAAGATTCAATTAAATGGGAATGGAAAAATTTTTATGAAGTAGTAGAAAAGTCTACTTTGAATAAACAGGTCATTATCAAAATAATCAATTGCTTTGATTTATTAAAATCTGCTGAACAAGATGCACATGAAGAAGAAAACCCTCACCTTCATGAACTTGGAACCTCTGATACTTTAGTTGATGTATGTGGTTTCTTTATAGCTGCTGATATATTAGGGATAGAAAATTTTTTTTCTTCTCCTTTGCCAGTCGTTCCAGGATTTATCACAACTAGTCATGGTACTCATGAAACCTTGGCTCCCGCTACAAAAAAAATAGTTGAGCGTTTTAAAATACCATTGAAATATATTAATAATTCATCTGATATAGAAACAATAACTCCTACAGGAATTTCAATACTTGCTAGTTGTGCAAATTTTAAAGATACAGTAAATATCAATTCAAGTATGAATGGTACTGGAGCTGGTAGTAAAGATTTTAAAAATTTTCCAAATGTATTATCAATTATTTTAGATTCCAATAGCAAAACAGGAATCAATAAATCTTTTAAATACCTCCTTCAAACAAATATAGATGATATGTCTCCAGAATTTATAGGTGATTTTATAAATTTAAGTATTTCAAAAGGCGCTTTAGATTGTTGGATTTCAACTTATACAGGGAAAAAAAATAGACTTGGAAATAATATTAATATACTGTGTACTGAAACTGATAAAGATAAATTTATAAATCTTATAATAAGTGAAACTTCCTCACTGGGGGTACGATCTAGCTTAGTAGAAAGGTATGAAGCCAAAAGAAAAATTGAAATATTTAAGTCATCTTACGGAAATATACAAATAAAGTTAAAATATTTTAATGGTGAATTACATTCTGTAAAACCAGAATTTGATGATTTAAAAAAAATATCACTTCTTAAAAAAGCTTCAATTTCTAGCGTTTCAAATATAATTAATAAAGAAATTAATTATAAATATTTTAATTTAAATTGAATCTATAGCTTTTTTTCTTTTATAGAAGGTTTGATCATAAGATATAATTACATTATTGCCTCAGTAGCTCAGTTGGCCAGAGCAGACGACTTGTAATCGTCAGGTCGGGGGTTCGAATCCCTCCTGGGGCTCCAGAAATTTTTTACAATTCTAATTAAGCAGGGGTTGGGGAGTGGTTAAACCCACCTGTCTGTAAAACAGGCGCTTTATGCTTCACAGGTTCGAATCCTGTCCCCTGCACCATTTATATATTTTTTTTACTTTAGTAATATGTCATTATAAATTGCCCACATAGCTCAGTGGTAGAGCGCGTTCTTGGTAAGAACGAGGTCGGAAGTTCAATTCTTCTTGTGGGCTCCATTATTTACCTTAAAATATTACCTTTTTGCCTCTGTTTGAAAAAAACCAAACAAAAAAACATATAAAAAAGTTAAAAAAGAGTATAAAATGAATTAATGCGCGATAGTAAATCGTATTTGTGTTTAATAACTAATAACTGATGGAGAATTGATAAGAAATGTCTAAACAAATATTTGATAGAAGTAAACCCCACGTTAATGTAGGGACAATTGGTCATGTTGATCATGGAAAAACAACATTAACAGCAGCTATAGCAACTGTTCTTTCACACTCTCAGGAGAATGTATCTGCAAAATCATTTGCAGAAATTGATAATGCTCCAGAAGAGAAAGAAAGAGGAGTTACTATTGCAACATCCCATACAGAATATGAAACTGACACTAGGCATTATGCCCACGTTGATTGTCCAGGTCACGCTGACTATGTAAAAAATATGATTACAGGAGCGGCTCAAATGGATGGAGCTATATTAGTTGTTGGAGCAGATGATGGACCAATGCCTCAAACACAAGAGCACATTTTGCTTGCTAGGCAGGTTAACGTTCCTAAAATTGTAGTAGCTTTAAATAAATGTGATCAAATGGATGATCCAGAGCTTTTAGAATTAGTAGAACTTGAAGTAAGAGAATTATTATCAAAATATGATTTTCCAGGTGATGATATTCCTGTTATTAAGGTATCTGCACTGCTAGCTTTAGAAAACGCAGAAGATCAAAATAATAAATGGGTACAATCAATTCATGAATTAGCAAAAGCTGTTGACGATTATATAGATATTCCTGATAGACCTGTAGACCAACCATTTTTAATGCCTGTTGAAGATGTTTTCTCTATTAAAGGCAGAGGAACTGTTGTAACAGGAAGAATTGAAAGAGGAGAAGTAAAGGTTAATGAAGAAATTGAAATAGTTGGCTTTGGCAAACAAGAAAAAGTTATTGTAACGGGTGTTGAAATGTTCCATAAAACTCTTGAATCAGGTATTCCTGGAGATGCAGTAGGGATTCTTTTACGAGGAGTTGAAAGAGAAGATATCGCACGTGGTGCAGTTTTGGCTAAACCCGGATCAATTTCTCCGAGCCAAAAAGCAAAGGCACAAGTTTATGTTCTTACCAAAGATGAAGGAGGAAGACATACTCCATTTTTTACAGGATATAAACCACAGTTTTATATAAGAACAACTGATGTAACAGGTGAGGCTCATTTAAAAGAAGGTGTAGAAATGATTATGCCTGGTGATAACACAGAAATGGACATTGAGTTAATGTACCCGGTAGCTCTAGAAGAAAACTTAAGGTTTGCTATAAGAGAAGGTGGTAAAACAGTTGGCTCAGGAGTTATTACTTCAATAATATCTTAAGATATTAGATAAGATAAACTATGGCTAAAAAAAGTGCTGTTCGGACTGTACTTACACTTGATTGTGAATGTGGGAAGTATAGTTATCATACAGAAAAAAATAAAAGAAATACGGAAGCTAGGTTAGAGCTGACTAAATTTTGTCCTAGATGTAGAGCAAGAAAAACATTTAAGGAAAAGAGATAAAATTGGCAACTCAACCTCCAAAGCTAAAAAAAGGTTTTGCACCTATATCATTCTTTACTGAAGTTATAGGAGAACTTAGGAAAGTTACATGGCCATCAAGACAGGAAGCTACACGTCTTACATTGATGGTGCTTACTTTATCAATAATTATAGGAATATTTCTAGGCCTTTTTGATATGCTATTTGCTAGATTTTTTTCTATATTATCAAATACATAAGCTTTTGCTAGGACAATTTTAAATGGTGAGAGAAATAAATAATAATAATACAGAAGAAGAATCTAGATGGTATATCCTTCATACTTATTCAGGGCATGAAGATAAAGTCATGACTAATTTGACACAAAGAGTAGAAAATTTAGATTTATCTAAAACTATTCATGAAGTATTAGTACCCTCAGAAGAAAAAATTGAAATCAAAGATGGAGAACGTCAGATAGTTAATAAAAAAATGTATGCAGGATATTTATTAGTTAAAATGATAATGACTGACGATTCATGGTTTGCAGTCAGAAACACTCCAGGAGTAACAGGATTTGTTTCTGCTGAAGATGAAACTGACAGAAGGCCTAAGCCAGTTCCACTTGAAGCTCACGAAGTTGAAAAAATCATGACTAGAATGAATAGTGGTACTCCTTCAGTAGATGTAGGTCTTACAAATGGAGATTCAGTGAAAATTCTTGATGGACCATTTGCTGAATTTATGGGTACTGTTGATGTTGTAAATAAAGAAAGAGGAAAAGTAACTGTTCATGTCTCTTTCTTTGGTAGAGAGACTCCATTAGAATTAGATTTCTTGCAAGTAGAAAAAGCATAAAAGGATAAAGTTTTGGCAAAAAAAGTTATTGGAATAATTAAATTACAACTACCCGCAGGTAGTGCTAACCCTGCTCCACCAGTTGGACCAGCATTAGGTCAACATGGTGTAAATATAATGCAATTTTGTAAGGAATATAATGAAAAAACAAAAGAACTTTCAGGTTCTATAGTTCCTGTAGAAATTGAAGTTTATGCTGATAGATCTTTTACTTTTACTTTAAAAAGTCCTCCAGCTTCAGATTTAATAAAGAAAGCTATTAATAAAAAAAATGCATCTAGTACACCAGGAGTTGTAATGATTGGAGAAATAACTAAATCACAATTAGAAGATATTGCCAAAATTAAAATGGAAGACCTTAATGCATATGATATGGATTCAGCTGTTAAAATTTTAGCAGGAAGCGCCAGAAGCATGGGCGTTGTAGTAAAGGATTAGTAAGTTGAAAAAAACATCAAAAAGATACTCAGAAATAAAAACTAAAACTGAAGATAGTAAATTTAATTTAGATGAGGCTATAAAGCTTTTGAAAGAATGTGCTAATGCAAAATTTGATGAAGCTATTGAATTTCATGTTAAAACTAATGCTGACCCACGTCATGCTGATCAACAAATAAGGCAAACTTCAGATCTACCTAGTGGCACAGGGAAAAATGTAAAAATATTATTATTTGTTGAAGGAGAAATTGGGAAAAAAGCTCTTGATGCAGGAGCTGAATATTTGATAGATGATGTTATAACAAAAAAAATCGAAGAGGGTTGGGATGATTTTGACGTTGCAATAGCTACTCCTGATATGATGCCTAAAATAGCTAAATTAGGTAAACATTTAGGAAGAAAAGGTTTGATGCCAAATCCAAGATCTGGGACTGTTGTACCAGAAGATAAATTACTTGAAGCTATTGAAAAAGCTAATAAAGGTAGAGTGGAAATAAGAATGGATAAAGATGCCAATATTCATACTAGAATTGGCCTATGCTCTTTTACAGAAGATCAAATTGTTCAAAATTTATCATCTGTTTATTCTGCAATAATTAATAATAAACCTGATGGAGTTAAAGGATCATTTTTAAATTCTGCTTCTATTTGCTCAACTATGGGACCAGGGATTAATTTAGATTTAGAGCAATTACATGAGAGTATCAGTACTTAAACTTTCATACGTATGATAAAATAATAGTACTTAAGACAACAGGTTTCAAAAGTATAAATCCTGTCGAGGTAAAAAATATAAAAAAGTTTTTTAATTAACCGGTCTTGTAATAGCCGGTTTTTTTAATGAGGTAACATTGCCAACACAAAAAAAAATTGAACAAGTGGAAGAATTAGCAAATTTATTTTCTAATTCAGATACTATTATAATTGCTGATTATAAAGGCACATCTGTAGCTGAATTAAGTTCTTTAAGAAAAGCTCTTAATTCTTCTTCTTCAAAGTTTAAGATAGCCAAAAATACTTTAGCTAAACTAGCAGCTGAAAAAGCAGAAAAAAATATATTAGCTGATCACATAAATGGTCCACAAGGATACATTTTAACGAATGAAGATCCTTCTCAAGTTACCAAAACTTTATTTGAATATACAGAAAAAAATTCTATAGAATTTGTAATAAAAAAAGGCTTGTTAGATAATGAATTGGTTGATGAATCAACTTTATTAAAATTATCTAAACTACCAAGTAAAGAGGTTTTACTTTCTAAATTAATGGGTAGTATGAATAGTCCTCTAACAAACTTAGTATTTGTTATGAATGGTACAGTTCAAGCATTGGCAACTGTAATACAAAGATATGTTGAAAAATCAGAAGAAGCTCCTGCTGAAGAAGTAAAATCAGAAGAAGCTCCTGCTGAAGAAGTAAAATCAGAAGAAGCTCCTGCTGAAGAAGTAAAATCAGAAGAAGCTCCTGCTGAAGAAGTAAAATCAGAAGAAGCTCCTGCTGAAGATATAAAACCAGTAGAATAAAAAAACAAATTGTAAGGAGAATATAATGGCATTATCAAAAGATGAATTGATTGAAGAAATCAAGCAAATGTCAGTGATAGATTTATCTGAAGTTGTTAAGGCTTTAGAAGAAGAGTTTGGTGTTAGTGCCGCTGCTCCTGTAGCAGTTGCAGTAGCCGCAGATGGAGGAGATGCTGGAGCAACTCCTGCAGAAGAAAAAACTGAATTTACAGTGACTCTTAAAGAAGTTGGACCAAACAAAATTGCTGTAATTAAGGCTGTTAGGGAAGTTACATCACTTGGTCTTAAAGAAGCAAAAGATTTAGTTGAAGCAGCTCCTAAGCCAATTAGAGAAGATGTATCTAAAGATGAGTCTGAAGAAATTAAGACAAAAATAGAAGCATCTGGTGCTTCAGTTGAAATTTCTTAAAATTTAATTTTTTTTTTGGTGGATAATTTAAAAAAGACTATTTGATTGTCCACCATCTACATTTAGGCAAGTTCCTAAAATCATACTAGCATTTTCTGATGAAAGAAAAGCTACAGTATCTCCTACAGCTTCAGGGTAACCAAATTTTCCCATAGGTAAATTGCTTTTTATAAAATCATTTACAGTTTCTTTAGAGTTATTTGTTACAAAGTTTTCCCAGCTGCCTTTATCATGTTTTATTGATCCAGGAGCTATACAATTTGCAGTAACTCCCGTTTTTGCAAGATCTATTGCAGTGTGTTTAGTAATTGCAATTAAAGCAGATTTTGCTGCCATATAAGGCGCTGAACCTCCGAACTCTCTTCCATAAATTGAAGCAATATTAATTATCCTGCCCCATTTATTATCAACCATGTTTGGAAGTAAAAGCTTAGTTAAATTAACGGCGGCCCAAGTATTTATATCCATTACTTTTTGGAAGTCATTTATAGATGAAATTGCTAAAGATTTAGTGCCAAGACTTCCTCCAACATTATTAACGAGAATATCTATATGACCAAAATGATCTTTAGATGCTTTATAAAGATTTTCAATTGAATTTTGATCAGATAGATCAGCATTAAAGCAAAATATTTTAACATCAAATTTTTCAATTAGGTTTTTAGCTTTATTTAAATCATCATCTGATCGAGCACAAATTATAATATTAACACCTTCTTTAGCTAAAGAAATTGCTGAGGCTAAACCTAAACCTCTAGAACCACCAGTTATTAAGGCGTTTTTATTTTTTATACCTAAATTCATAAATACTACTTAGAATCAGTTTTACCAGTTTTACCAGTTTTATCAGTTTTACCAGTTTTACCAGTTTTACCAGTTTTTTTCTTTTTAGAATCAAAATCAGATTTAGAACCATACCAAGATGAAAATTCAACAGAATTTTTAAAATCTTTTTGTTCACCGCATTTTTTACAAGTTCCTGTTGAAACAGGGCCGTTAGGAGGATCTATTACCCAATGGTGAGTTGAACCATCTTTAGCTTTAGGACAAACTTCTATTTCTTCAATTTCTGTATCTGTGGAAATATTTTTTTTTGGTTTTTTTTGGAGCATATGATTTTATTTTAAAATAATGTTATTTTTATTTTAACATTTTATGAGTTTAAATTCCTTATTTTTAATTGTTTAAATGATCAGTGTAATTTACTCTTTTTATAATTAAGCCTATATTTGAACTGATTTTTCTTTCTGATTCTTTGTATTTTGAAGTGTGTGATTTATTTTTATTAACTAATATTTCAGTAATTGAGCAATTTTCAAAGTGAAAGTTTAATAGATTTTCTTTTGGCAAGTTCAATAAAGAGGTTAGAAGTACTCTCATAAAACCGCCATGTGAGACTATTAAAACTTCTTTTTCACTGTTAAAGTCTAAGTATTTTATAAATTCCTTTGCTCTATCAAACAAATCTCCAAAACTTTCTCCATCAGGTGCTTTAAATTCATCTGTAGCGTTTTCATATTCTTTTACTAGCTCTGGAGATTTTTTTGCTATATCTTTAAATAAATTATTTTCCCAATCTCCAAAAGACATTTCTCTAATTAAATTTGTAGTTTTATAATTTTTAAAAATATTCTTAGCAGTTGTTTGTGTTCTAATTAAATCACTACTCCAAGATTCTGAAATTGAAAAATTAGTTTTAATGAATTCTCCAGTTTTTTTTGCTTGTAACAATCCTAAGTCATTTAAAGGTGTATCAATATGACCTTGAGTTCTTCCTTCTACGTTAGCATTTGTTTGCCCATGTCTAACAATAATAATTTTTTTCATTATTTGAAGTATATATACATCATTATCTAAATTACTAATAAAATTACATGAAATTTTATTAGAATTGTAAAGGTTATATTTATATTAGTTCTTTATACTATCTTCATAATGTTGATATAGAATTAAATGAATTAAACTTTTTATTTGTTTATTTATATTTAACTAGTTATAGAAAAGTAATAAAATGTCAGAAATTGTAATCTCAGCCACTAATTTACATAAATTTTATGGAGTAATAGATCCACCAGTTCATGCTCTTCGTGGTGTAGATTTATCTATAGAAAAAGGAGAGATTGTTGGAGTAATGGGCCCAAGCGGTTGTGGTAAAACAACGTTATTGAATTGTCTATCTGGTTTAGACTCTATTGATGATGGTAATATTCTTATTCAAGGAAAATCACTGAAGGATCAAAATGATGATCAGTTAAGTGAATTTAGAGCAAAAAAAATGGGGTTTGTTTTTCAAACATATAATCTTCTTCCAGTACTTACAGCGGTTGAAAATGTTGAGCTTCCATTACTTGTGTCTGGTTTTTCAGGAAAAGAAGCTAATGCTAAAGCCATTGAAAAACTTGCAGAAGTAGATCTAGAAAACCAACAACACCAGTTACCTGGGCAACTTTCTGGAGGTGAAAGACAAAGAGTTACTATGGCGAGAGCTTTAGTTAACGATCCTGCGATTGTATGGGCTGATGAACCAACCGGTAACCTAGATAGTGAAAATGAACAAGTTATTATGGATTTATTAATTCAACTAAATAAAGATAATAATCAAACATTTGTTATAGTTACACACTCAGAGTACGTTGGTGGAAGAACACACAGAATTATAAACATGAAAGATGGAGAAATTTCTAAATAATGAATAAAATATTTGGAATACCCGCAACCAATTTAGCTATTGTTATGGCGATTTTGTTAATTGTTGTTTTTGTATTAGTAATTTTTGGTTCGATAAAAAGATCTATTCTATTTAAGATGGGAACTAGGAATATACCAAGAAGAAAAGGGCAAAGCTTATTAATTGTAATTGGTCTTATGCTTAGTTCAATAATTATTGCAGCTTCCTTAGGAATAGGAGATACAGTTAGGTATTCTATTAGATTTGTTGCAGTAGACAGTCTAGGTATAGTTGATGAAGTTATTGAAGGACCAGGGAAACAACTTTTTGGGGATGAATATTTTGACTATTCTGAATTTACATATGTTCAAGATATTTCCAAAGACAATACTAATATAGACCAACTGATTCCCTATATTCAAACTAAATTACCTTCTTCAAATGAACAAAAAGATATTGCAGAAAGTAATATGAATATAAGAGGAATAGACTTCAACTATATCAATCAATCTTTTGAAAATTTAGATGGGAAAGAAGTTTCAAAAGATCTTTTAGGCCCAAATACTGTTTTTATAAATTATGATGCAGGAAAAGTATTGGAGCTAAGTAAAGGTGATACTATTCAAATTTATACAAATAAAGGTCCAAGTGATTTTATTGTTGAAGAAGTCCTTAAGCCCGGAGGAATAACAGGAGGTAGTTCATATCCTTATGTCACTTTTGAACTCTCAACCTTACAGAAACTTCTTGATAAGGAAAATAAAATTACTAATATAGCAGTTTCAAATATTGGTGATGGAGACGAATCTTTAGAGTATTCGGATGATGTTACAAAATTTCTAAGATCTCAATTAACTAACAAGGATGTTGCTTCTGAAATATTTGATTTACTAAAGTCCAATGATATTCCTAAATTTATTAATCTGGAAGCTGAAGAAATTAAGGAAACTGACAAAGAGACTTATGAAAAATTAACTGAACTTTCAAAAAAATTAATTGATAATACCTATGATGATGAATTTTTAACTTCAATAAGTGATTATCCAACACGATTACTATTATTAGGTATTTTAGAAAAAACGGAATTTCAAAAAGAAGCTACAAAAATTTTAATTTTATCTCAGGATCTTACAAGATTACGAGTAAATAATACTAAAAGTGATGGAGTAAAATTAGCTGAAGCAGTCTCAACTGGAGTAACAACAATTTTTTCAATTTTTGGATCTTTTTCTATAATGGTTGGAATGCTTTTGATTTTCTTAGTTTTTGTACTTCTTGCAGCTGCTAGATCTACAGAACTAGGTATGGCTAGAGCTGTTGGTCTTAAAAGAAGAGATTTGATTCAGCTTTTCACATATGAAGGTACTGTATATGCATTTTTAGCAGCCATAGTAGGTACTTTGCTTGGAGTAGGATTAAGTTTTGGTTTAGTTTTTATTCTTCAAGATCTTATAAGTTCTGATAATTTTACTATCCTGCCATACTATTCGCCTATTTCGTTTTTAATTGCTTTTGCCAGTGGATTGATTTTGACTTTTATAACTGTAGTATTTTCAGCTTACAGAGCTAGTAATTTAAACATTGTTGTTGCAATAAGAGGTCTTAAAGATGAGTTTGTGAAAAAAGCTCCTGATCCACTTAATATTAGGTTTAATCAACTTTTGTGGAACTTGTTTTATCCAATAAAACAGCTATATTTTATACTTACAGGAAGAGCCCCAAGATTTAGAAGTTTTTTATTGTTACTAATTTTTCCTGTGTCTTGGCCGTTTAATTTTACTAGATCTTTATTTGTTTTATTTGGAAAACATTCATACGTTTTACTTGCTATTATTTCTCTATTGCTTTTACTTACGGGCATACAAAATGATACATATATTAACATTTGGTTTGGATCAACCGGAGGAGTCTTAGCGGTAGCATTATTAATTAGATTTATTGCATCAAAATATATAAATGATCCAGAAACAGTTAATCAAATTGGAGGGACGCTTGAAGGAGGATCAGTACTGCTTCTCAACTCCTTGCCTTTGAGCTTTTTTGAAAGTTTTACTGGAGAGTTATCCCAACCAGGACCATGGTCATGGCCACTAGGAGGAGCAATATCTACGGCAGCAGCAGTTTGGCTTCTAATGAGTAATACAAGATTTCTAATATTTATTCTAAACTTGATTTTATCAAGATTTTCAGGACTAAGAGCTGTTACTAAAACAGCTATAAGTTATCCTATGGCATCTAAATTTAGAACAGGATTAACTGTAGCTATGTTTGGATTAATTATTTTTACTTTAATGATTTTTTCTGTGTTAAATGGTATTGGAGATATAGCATCTGAAGAACCGGAAAGAGTTACAGGAGGATATGACATAAAAGCATCTATAAGTTCAGAATTACCTATTCAAGGGCAAATTGAAGACTCTTTAAACATGAATGAATTTACAATAGTTTTTGGTTCATCCAGTATAGGTGTTGAGATAAAAGAAACGGAGGGAAAAAATACTAGTTTCAAAACTTCTAGACTGATTTCTTACGAAGAAGATTTTATGAATACAACTAAATGGAGAATGGCACATTTTGATCCTAAATATGGTTCTTCTGACACAGAAATTTGGCAATCATTAGTTAGTAATCCTAATTTGGTTGTTGCAAGTGGATCAATAATACCATCTGGAGATCCTTTTGGTCCTCCAGATAGAAGTTTCAAGACATCGTTTATAGAATCTGGTGATGAAAAAGAGATAACAGCATTTGATGTAAAAATAAGAAAAAGAAGAAATTCAGAAGATGCTGAAAAGTTTACTGTTATAGGTATTGTGGAAAGACTTGCTGAAGATTCTGGATTTGGTGGTGGAAATGCAAAGTTTTATACAACTTATTCTAATGGTAATAGTATAGCTAAAGAAAATCTTCCTCTAGATAACTATTATTTTTTATTGTCAGGGGATCAAAACCCGAAGAATTATGCTAAAAAACTTGAAAAGACATTTTTAGCAAATGGTATGAATGCATATAGTCTTCTTGATCAACTTGAAGCAGAACAAGCAACAGCTAATGCTTTTAATAAACTATTTCAAGGTTTTAGTGCATTAGGTTTAGTAGTTGGAGTAGCGGCTATAGGAGTACTTTCTGTTAGAGCTGTAGTTGAAAGAAGACAGTCTATTGGTGTTCTTAGAGCAATTGGATTTAGATCAAGTATGATAAGAACACAATTCTTAATTGAATCATCTTTTATAACGATTTTAGGAATTGTTGTGGGAATATTCTTAGGAGTATTACAATCTTGGCTAATATTCAATGAAATATCTAAAGAATTAGAAGGTGCAAAATTTGTTATTCCTTTTGGTGAAGTCGGAATATTAGTAGGAATTACAGTTATAGCTTCTATATTAGCAAGTATTATACCTGCAAACCAAGCAAGTAAAACATTTCCTGCTGAAGCACTTAGATATGAATAATTAAACCCCTTCAGGTCTAATATCTGCTCTAATTGTTTGCATGTTTTTTTTGATAACTTTATTTGCCTCTTTCAAATCTTCTAGAGTATCTATATCAAATAAACTTTGTTTGAAGTGTGGTTTTAAATTTTTATAATCAATAAAATTATTATTATTATTGTTATCTGTAATGATTTTTTTTGGAGATAATTCTAATTCTTCTGATAAGTATGTTTTAAAAATTTTTTCCCAGTCATTTTTAATATATATAGCATGAAGAGGATTTATTATTGAGTTATTTTTTATAAAAGTAGATTTATTATTCTTTGATTTGTTAAATAATAATTTTATAAATTCTTTGGAAAGAAATGGATAGTCTCCTCCTATTATAAAAATTTGTTGATTTATAGAATTCTTTATTCCTGAGTAAATTCCTGATAAAGGACCTTTATCAGGATAAATATCTTCAACTATATACATATTTAGAGCCATTCCTAAATTAGGAATATCATCATCTTGATTTTTTCTGACGACTAAAATTATGTCGGAGAATAAATCTTTAATTGATTCGTGAATTCTAATTAAAATTTGCTTGCCTCCTAAATTAATAAGAGGTTTAATCATTTTAATTCTTTTATTGAACCCACCTGCTATTATTACTGCTGTCTTATTATTCATAATCTATATTATTATATTAAGCATATATGCTTTTTGATGAAATAAGGAAATTTTATGAGAGAAATAATTTTTGATTTTGGAGATTTTATAATTGAAGGAATATTAAATAATTCTCCAACTTCTAATCTTTTCTATGATTCATTACCAATCAGCGGTGAATCTCAAATTTGGGGAGATGAAATATATTTTTCTACACAAATCAAAATTGAAAATGATGATTGGGCAAAAGAAACTGTAGAATTAGGTGATATAGCATTTTGGCCTCCTGGTAATGCTTTATGTTTATTTTTTGGTTCTACCCCTATCAGTGCTACCAATGAAATAAGGCCCGCTTCTCCTACAAATATTATGGGAAAAATCAAAGGAGACTTAGAGTTGTTAAAAAATGTGAAACCAGGAGAAACTGTAACCGTTAAGTATAAATAAAATGTCTTTTTCAGAAAAACTTAAAAATAACAATTTAGATTTATGGAATAAAACTCATGTAAACCACCCTTTTGTTCAATCTATAAAAAATGGCACGCTTGATTTTGAAAATTTTAAATTTTATATGATTCAAGATTATAAATTTTTGATTGAATATTGTAAGGTGATTTCTATTGCTGTCTCCAAATCTAACGATTTTGAGACAATGTCTTTTCTTTCAAAGCTTATTGAGGAAACTCTAAATTCTGAAATGACTCTTCATGAAAAATTTTGTAAAGACTATGGAATAAAAAAAATTGAACTATTGAATTCTGAAATGGCTCCAGAAACACAAGCATATTGTAATTATCTAATATCTACCGCTTATAAATTTGATACAAATCTTATTTGTTGTGCTCTTTTACCTTGCCAGTGGGGTTACGATGAAATTGGTAGAAATCTTGGTGAAAAAAATAGTACTGAACCTAATTCATTTCATAAAAGATGGATAGATTCTTATAATGACCCAGAATATCATAAAATAACCTCTTGGCTTATAAATCATGTTGATTCTAATGAAAAAAACATAGATAATAAAATGGCTAATAATATTTTTAGAGAATCTTTAAAAAATGAATATTCTTTTTGGAATTCAGCATGGGAAATATAATTTTAAGACAGGATAATAATGACAGTAAATAAAAGAAATAATCAAATAATTTCAACTCCTTTTAATGGAGCTTCATCTGCTCTATTAACTGGAATAGAGACTGGATCAAAGATGCTTTCAGTTAATGAGATAACTTTAATCGAAGGTGCCAAATCTGAATATTATGAAATTCCAAATGTTGAAGAAAGTTTGTTTGTAACTGAAGGTCAAATTACATTTAGGCTTGGAAACCAAGTTTTTATTGCATATAAAGGGGATTGTGTTTTGGCTAAAAAATCTCAAGGACACGGGTTTGAAAATTCAGGATCATCTAAAGCTGTGATAATTACTGTTTCTCCTTCTGTAAAAGTTGATAAAAATATAATTCCTCAACCTGATTTTTCTAATAAAATTCCTGATCAAGGTTTTTTTGATAGATCTAAAAATAAGCCTTATGAATTTGCTCCTGGAATTATGAGACATGATATGGTGGGAGATTTTCTTGGTGCAGAATCAACATATTTTTCAGAATTAATTTTTGACCCAGGAGCGATTGCTCCTAATCACTATCATCCTAAACATGAAGAATCTATGTTTTGTCTAGATAGCAAATTAAATATCGTATATGCTGAGGAAAATAATATTTCTTTAAACCAAGGAGATATGTTTACCTGTGAGATAGCAGTAAGACATGGAATATTTAATGATCATAAATCAGTGGGTAAATTATTGGCTATTCATTCTGTTTTAAATCCTCCTCCAAGGATAGACGTCGATTAGATTTATAAAAAATTATTACTGAAACAATAATTCCTAAAAAAGGAGGTATACTTGCTGCAAAATAAACTCTTCTCAATCCTTTTTTTAAGTTTGATCTAGATATTTCTAAATCTTCTTCAAATAATTTCAAAGAACTTTTTTCTAAATATTCCTTTTTTATATCCAATATTTTTTCTTTAGATATAATGTTATCTGGGCTATATAAATCCTTTCTAGGTGGTTCATAATTATAAGTTGTCATGTTAGTTAATAAAATTACACCCAATAATGAACTCCCTAATGAGATTCCAAATACTCTAGAAAATTGCAAACTAGTAGTAACTATTCCTAATTTTTCTTCAGGTAAATTGTTTTGTATGGGAACAGTATAAGCAGAAAAAGCACCAGTAGAGCCAAATCCAACAATAAGAGCTAAAAGCAGTAATAAATTAAAATTCATATCTAGGTTCGTATATCCCAAAAGAAGCATTGAAATTCCTACTATACTAAAGCCTAATGTTGCTATAGGAAGTAGAAGTTTTATTCTCCCAATAAGGTTACCAAAAATATTTGCACCAATTGCAGAACCTATAGATAGGCTTATAAGTACGATTGATGTTTTAGATGCTGAAAATCCATAAACTCCTATTAAAGAAAGAGGTAAAAACACAGTCAAAACTATCCAAGGTATAACTATAAATAAAGATCCAATCATTCCTCCTGTAAAATATTTTAATTTAAATAATTTCAAATCAATTATTCCTTCTTCATTATTTTTTTCTATATAAATAAAAATAAATAAAGAAACTATAGCTACAAAAAAAAGGATAATAATATTCAGTGAGAAATAAGTATTATTTTGTCCAATCATTGAAATAGCTAATAAAAAAGTACTAGCAAATAATGTAAAAATAATTGCACCTTTAAAATCAAATTTATTTGATTTTATTTGTTCTGATTTAGGAAAAAGTTTTATTATGATTATGATTGCTATGACACAAAAAGGTATATTTACAAAAAAGATCCATCTCCAACTAATTAAATCATTTATTACTCCTCCAATTATGGGTCCGAGAACACCAGCCGCAGTAAATCCTGCAGATGTTATTCCCAACCATTTCCCTCTTTCCCTTGGTTCCCAAAGTGAAGCTACCATTATCCAGACTATTCCTAAAACGCCAGCAAAACCAATACCTTGAATTGCTCTTGAAAAAATAAAAAAAAACATATTGTTACTTAGACCACAAATAAGTGTGGAGAAAGCAAAAAGTACTAAAGATGGAACTATTACTTTTTTAGGTCCAAATAAATCGTTTAATTTTCCAATAATAGGAACAAAAATTGCTGAAGTTAGAGAAAAAGCTGTGAAAATCCAAGCATAATATTCAAACCCTCCTAAATTTGCCACTATAGAAGGACCAGCTATAGATACTACAGATTGGTTTATAGATGTTATAAAAAGACAAAATAATAATGCTGACATCATTTTGATTTTGATGCTTTTATTTAGAGTAACTAAATTATTAATTTTATTTTTCCTTATTGATTTTGCTAATACTTACAAAACATGGCCAAGAAAAAGAAAAATCTACATTACTTATTTCTTTGATTTTATATTCTTTGATTGAATTAGAACTTGCATTTTTAAACAAATTAAAAAGCAGTTCAATATCTTCTTTATTAGTTCCTGATCTTTGAACCCATTTATTAAAAGTCATTGGAACTTGAGTTACAGTTTTATCAATTAAATTGAATCCATAGGATTCAATTTTTCTTGCCCAGCTATCTATGTCTAAACTTTCTACATGAGTTTTATCCCTTATTTTTTCTACTTTTTGTTGCCATATTCTAGGTTCTTTATTTTTTGAAGTTGAGGTGTCAGCTAAAATAAAATATCCTTGATCTTTCAATGTTCTTTTTACTTCTTCAAGAAATTTATTAATATTACTAAAATGATGCGGAGCAGTTCTGCATGAAACTAGATCAAAATAATTATCTTTATATGAAATATTCATTGCATCTATTTCTTCAAATGTTATATTTGTAATTTTTCTTTCTGAAGCTATTTTTTTCGCTTGCTCTATCATTTTGTATGAAATATCTGCTGCAATAACATGTCTTGAGAACTTTGAAATTTCAAATGCAGTAAATCCAGGCCCTGTGGCTAAATCTATAGCAATATTTAAATTTTCTAACTTAGATACCCAGTTTTTTATTTGAATTAAACTTTCTCCTGAAGAATGCGTAACACTATTTACATAGTGTTCTGCATTATTATTGAACTGATCTTGTGTAGAAAAATTATTAGACATGATTTATTATTCTAATATATTATTCAACTAAATAGTAAGTAGATTTTCTAAACATGTTTTTAAATATTTTGTTTGTAATACTAGGAGGTTCATTAGGCGCCTTATCTAGATTTACAATAGGAACTCAAATGGATAAATTATTCAACACTACTTTTCCAATTGGTATTTTATTTGTTAATCTTTTAGGGTGTTTTATTATAGGCTTAGTAATGAGCGCTTTTCAAAATAAACTAATGGTAAACGATAATCTGAAAATCTTTCTTATAGTTGGATTCTTAGGGTCCTTAACAACATTTTCTACTTTTGCATTTGATAATTTAAATTTATTAACATTTAAACATTTTTTATATTTATTTGTAAATTTATTTTTGACTAATTTTTTTGGTATAGTTATGGTGTTTTTGGGAATCAAAACGATAAAATTAATTTAATTTTTTTTGTGAAAGGAAAATAATTTGGGAACAATTAGATCATTATCTATAAATATAGGTAAATTAAAACCAATGAGTTATAAAGAAAATATTAAAGTTATTTCAAAATTTGGGATTGAAGGAGACAGGTTTTCTAAGTTAAATGATTCTAGACAAATCATGATTATAGATTCTAATTTATATGAAATTAACAATTTGAAAAAAGGATCTTTAAGAGAAAATATGCTAGTAGAAAATTTAGATTTAAATTCCTGTTTTGAAGGACAAAAAATATTAATAAATGATGTGATAGAAATGAAAGTAACATTAGTTAAAGATGCTTGTGCAAGTATAAATTATAATGACTCTGAAGTAATCGAAAAACTTAGAGGTAATATGTATATTTTTGCAACTCCGATAAATTCAGGAACTATATCTCAAAATGACAAAATAGAAATAATATGAAAAACTCTTATTTATTTATACTCGTAGGAATAATTTCAATAATCTTGGGAGTAATAACTGCAATACTAATAAATAATTTTATTAGTTAATTTTTTTTTAAATTGTACAAACGTAATAATTATTAACGTTAAAATAGCAAAAACTACAGAAATTCTTACTGCATTTATAGATCCAAATTCTCTGGAAAAATAACCTAATAAAAATGCTCCTAATGGTTGTGTGCCTATAGTGATTGCCAAAATTCCTAAAACTCTTCCTCTTATTTTTCTATCTGCAGAACTGATTATTAGAATAGATTGCATAGTTCCAAATCCTGCCATTCCTATTCCTCCTATTAACATTAGAGACAAAGCTATAAATATAGAATGAGTGTATGTAAAAACTAAAATACAAAAAGCAAATATATAAGAACCTATTAAAAATACGGGTAGATTATTTTTAATAGGGTAATTTGCAATTAGTAATGTTGCTATTGTTGCACCTAAGCCTTCTATTCCTAAAAGAATACCAAGTATTACTGGAGAATTTGATAAGTTTTGAAAAACAAGAACTGTTAATTGTGTTTGGTAGGTAAAAACGAAAGAATTCATTATGATTGTTACCACTAGAACTGTAATTAGAAGGTTACTTTTAAATATATATTTTATACCTTCAAATAAGTCATCTTTTAAAAGAGATAAAGATTTGGAATTATTGATTTTCTTTGGTGGCTCAGTTATTTTACTGCATGTAATGAAAGCTATAAAAAATAAAAATGATCCAAACATATATATTGGAAATAAATCAACCCTTAATAAAACAACACCTGCTATTATAGGACCTATTATTCTAGATATATTACTAGATGCCATATCTAGAGCTATAGCACTAGAATACAATTCTTTATTTACGATTTCACTCAACATGGATCTTCTGATAGGGAAGTCAAATGACCAAGCTAAGCCTGCTACAAATGCTCCTGAGCAAATTTGAATATAATTTAATGTTCCAAAATAAGCACTTACACTTAATAAAAAATATATTATTGATGTAATAAAAAGAGTGACTTTTAAAATACTCTTTTTATTATATTGATCTGATATAACTCCAATAAATGCACCAAATAATAGCATTGGCGCCATCCTAAAAAAAAACATTATTCCTACAAGAAATTCATCTTTAGTAATACTATAAACATAAAACCCTAATGCTATAGTTTCTATCCACCTCATAGCCATACCAGTTGTTCCAATAAACCAAAGCTTTTTAAAATCTTTAGTATTTATGACTTGTAAAATAGGGTTCAAATTATGACCTTAATTATTGAAATATTGTTTCATTATAAACTCATATTTTTTAATTTGTTTGACAAACTTTATTTTTTCATAGTATACTTCGATTTATGGAATTAAATACAACAACTATGAACATGGACATGATGATGACTTTCTCTAAGGGGGACGTCTAGTTTTTGTTATGTAAATAATATCCAAAAAAATTAGTGAACCCCTAAATGGGGTTTTTTTTATTTAAGGAGTAATAATTATGACGGAAGAATATAAAATATCTACCCAAGCTTTGCATGCTGGGCAAGAACCAGATCCTACAACAAATTCTAGGGCTGTACCAATATATGCAACAACATCATATGTTTTTAATGATACTGAGCATGCTGCAAATTTGTTTGCTTTAGGTGAATTTGGTAATATCTATTCACGATTGATGAACCCAACAAATGACGTTTTAGAAAAAAGAATAGCAGCTTTGGATGGTGGTGCTGCAGCCTTATCTTTTGCATCTGGTCAAGCTGCGATTAATGCAGCTATTTTGACAATTGCACATAGTGGGCAAAATATAATATCATCAACAAGTCTTTATGGAGGAACTTGGACTCTTTTTACTCAAACTTTTTCTAAATTAGGTATTGAGGTAAGATTTTTTGACCCATCAGAGCCAGAAAAAATCAATGATTTAGTTGATGAAAATACTAGATGTGTTTATTTTGAATCTTTAGGAAATCCTAAGAATGACGTTCCAGATTTTGAAAAAATTTCTAAAACATCTCATGATCATGGACTGCCAGTTATATGTGATAATACAGTAATGACACCTTTTCTATTAAGGCCAATAGAGCATGGAATTGATATTGTAATTCACTCTACTACTAAATTTATTGGAGGTCACGGAGTACATATAGGAGGAGTTATTGTTGACAGTGGTAATTTTAAATGGGCAGATGACCCAGATAAATGGCCAGAATTTTGTGCCCCTACTCCTGCTTATAATGGAATAGTATTAGAAGAAGCTCTAAGACCAATAGGAAATATTGCTTATATAATCCATATCAGAACACATTGGCTTAGAGATACAGGTGCAGCTATGAGTCCATTTGCCGCTTGGGCAACTATTCAAGGAGTAGAAACATTACACTTAAGAATGCCAAGACATTCAGAAAATGCACAAGCTGTGGCAGAATTCCTTAATAAACATAAAAAAGTTGATTGGGTAAATTATCCAGGACTTAAGTCTCATCCAGATCATAAAAGAGCTAATAAATACCTTCCAGATGGGAAAGGTGCAGTAATTGGATTTGGAATTAAGGGAGGAAAAGAAGCAGCAATTAATTTTATAAATAATGTAAAATTACTGAGTCATCTTGCAAATATAGGTGATGCTAAAACTTTAGTTATACATCCGGCGTCAACAACTCACTCACAATTGACTGAGGAAGAACAAAAAGAAACAGGAGTAAACCCTGAGTACATACGTTTATCAATTGGATTAGAAGATATTGAAGATATTAAAAATGATATCAATCAAGCTTTATCATAGATGAATTTTTCACCCTAGAAACTTCTAGGGTGAAAATAGAAGGAGAAAATTGAATAAAATAAATAGTTCAGACGACTATAGGACAGATAAATTCTCTAATTATATAAAAGAGTTTAAAATTCCTTTTGCCTTAAACCTTGACAGAGGAGGGAATCTTGAAGATGTATCTATTGCTTATGAAACATATGGTAGCCTTAATGAGAAAAAAACTAATGCTATACTTATTTGCCATGCTATAACAGGCGATTCACATGTAGCAAAGCATAATGAAAAAGACTTGCCTGGTTGGTGGGATGCTATGGTAGGCCCAGGAAAGCCTATAGATACAAAAAAATATTTTGTTATTTGTTCAAACATATTAGGTAGTTGCAGAGGAACTACAGGTCCTAATTCTATTAATAAAGCAACTGGCAAATTTTATGGCGCAGACTTTCCTGTTATTACCATAAAAGATATGGTAAATGTGCAAAATTGCTTAATTGGCTATCTTGGAATAGAAAAACTACTAGGCGTTATAGGTGGCTCTTTAGGAGGATTTCAATGTCTAGAATGGGCAACAGAGTATCCTGAAAGAATAAATGGATGTCTTCCTATAGCTTCTTCTGCAAGACTTACGACTCAAGGTTTGGCATTTGATGTCGTTGCAAGGAATTCTATAATAAGTGACCCTAATTTCAATTCAGGTAATTACTATAAAAATAAAAATAAACCTGATGTAGGATTAGCTTTGGCAAGAATGTTAGGACACATAACTTATTTGTCTAGAGAGTCAATGAATGAAAAATTTGAAATAGATAGGAATAGTCCAAGAGAGTTATCTACGAGTTTTGAAAAGAAATTTTCTGTTGGAAGTTATTTAGCTTATCAAGGTGAGAAATTTGTAGAAAGATTTGATGCCAATAGCTATATTACACTTTCAACTGCATTAGACTTATTTGACTTAGGATCTACTAAAGAAATTCTTTCCCAAAACCTTTCTAAATCTTTATGTGATTGGCTATTAATTAGTTTTAGCAGTGATTGGCTATATCCTGCATTTCAATCAATTGATATTGTCGAAGCTTTGATTACTAATTCTAAAAAAGTTTCATATTGTAACGTACATTCAAATTCTGGACATGATGCATTCCTTTTAAAAGAAGACATAGAAAATTATGGTCAAATTATTAAATCGTTTTTTGGAAATCTTCACGATCAAAACAAAATAAATAAAAAAATTAAATCTTTTGATTCTAAAGTAAACATAGGTTTAAATAATAGGATAGATTTTCAATATATTTCAAATCTAATTCCTGGTAAGTCCAGTATTTTAGATTTAGGGTGCGAAAATGGAGATCTTATAGAACAATTGTCTTCAATAGAAATATCTTCAGCATTAGGAGTTGAAATTAATGAATCTAATGTTATATCTTGCATTAATAAAGGCATAAGTGTCATTCATAGTGATTTAGATAGTAGACTAGAAAAATTTTATGATGGGCAATTTGATGTTGCAATACTATCTCAAACTTTACAATCAATTAAGAATGTTGAAAAAATATTGAAAGAAATGACTAGAGTAGCAAAATCAAGTATTATTTCTTTCCCTAATTTTGCATTTAAGCCTATGAGAGAGATGTTCTATAACGAAGGAAAAGCACCTAAAATCTCAGGTTGGTATGGTTATAATTGGTATGATACACCAAATGTTAGATTCCCTTCAATTAATGATTTTTTAGAATTTTGTGAAGAAAAAAATATTAAAATAAAAAAATCTCTTTATTTAGATACAATTGAAAATAAAAAAATTACTGAAGATCCTAATTTAAACGCTGATAGTGCGATTTTTTTAATTTCCTAATTAAACAAAATTAGAAGAAATAGTTCCTAGTGCTATCATAAAGAAAATAATTGATAAAATTGTAATTACAACTTTAGGACCTACTTTTATTAACTCCTTTAAATCCACAGATATTCCTATGGCAATCATTGATAAAATGAATAAAAATTTTGCTATGGATCTAATGTCTTGACCTACACTTGCACTTATTGTTTCGGTACTTCTCAAAACTGAAAGAATTATAAATCCTACAATAAACCAAGGTAAAAATTTAAGTATTGATTTTAAAATATTTGTTTTTTTGTCATCTTTTGAATTATTAGTTTTATAAAAAAATCTTAATATCACTACCAGTGGAGCTAAAAGTATTACTCGTGTAAGTTTTACTACTGTTGCAACATTTGCTGACATTGGACTAACAATAGATGAAGCTGCAACGACTTGAGCTACTGCATATACTGACATTCCTGCAACAATTCCATATTCATAATCTCCTAGACCTAGTGCAGGAGCCAATAAAGGTAATAATATTATTTGACTTGCACCAAGAATTGCACTTATCCCTATTGCTGCGCCTATTTGAGTTGAAGTAGCTCCTATTACAGGTGCAACAACAGCCACTGCAGAATTCCCACAAATTGAATTTCCTACACCAACTAAAGTTGCTAATTTTTTGTCTAAATTTAAAAATTTATATCCTACTAAATAAGAAATTATCATAGAGCCAGTTATACCAACAATAATCATGAAAAATAAATTCAGACCATTTTCAACAAGATCTGGTAAGAAAATACTTGCCCCCATTAGCATTACTGAAAATTCAAGTATATATTTACCTGTGAATTTTGCTCCTTTATCTAAGTGCGATAATTTAGGGATGAATTTTAAATTTTTTATGATTATTCCTATAACTAAGCCAGATACTAATGTATCAATAACCTTAATTTCAAAAGAATTAAAAATGTAATTAATTATTACTCCAGTTATTAGACAGAATAGTAATCCTGGTAAATATTCAACTAGTATTTTTAAATTCATGGTACTCTTATGGTATTAATTTACAATAATTCTAATTAATAAAAATGTAACTTACACGTTCAAATAGATATTTTTTCAATTGCTTAATCTTTCTTTATGTGTAGAATCTTACTTTAGTCCATTACAATTTTAGAAAGAAGAACTAATGTCAAAACTCATAACAGGATCTAGTTTATTTATCGGTGTTTTACTAGTTTTAATTTTTAATTTCTTAATTCCTGGGAATTCTAAAATTTTTACTGAAAATATTACTGAAATTAATTATATGACAGAAAATTTTGGCCTTCATGTAGATTCTATTCAGATATATTTAGTTTTAATAAGCTTGGGATTACTATTATATTTAAATGGAATTTTAGGAATATATAAAGGTATAGGAAATAGAGAAAATAATTTTAAACCATTGGCTTTATCTTTAAATATTATTGCTGTTACTTTGTTTTTATGTACTTTAGCAATTGGAAATACATTTGCAAGCGCAGCTAATTTAAATTTGGGCGCCTATCAAGTAGCTCAACAGGCAGCACAAGCAGCAGCAACAGGAGATCAAGCTGCTATAGAATTTTTTAATACTAGTTCTATAAATTCCATAATTTCTTTTTCTGTATCATCTGGAGTATTTGCACTGTATTGGGGAGCATTTTCTATATCTACTTATGTTTTATATTTAGCAATTATTTCAACTGGATATATTATTTTAAAGTCAGGTAGCCATTACATAAGTTCATTAATGAATTATATAGTAGGATATGGACTTATATGTACCGGAGCAATTTTCTTAATATTGAATTTAATTTGGAAAATAAACACTGAAATTGGTTATCAAATGTTTTCAGTTTCTCTAATTATATGGGCTATATTGATTATTATTTTATCTGTAAATATTTTAAGATCTAAAAAAGCATAATCATTTATTTATGTTTATAGCTTTCATAGCTTCGTGATGAGATAAACCATCATCTCGAAGCTTTGAATATAGTTGTTCGTCTATATTTTCTCTATTTAAAAATCCTCTGATGTCATATTTATCATTTGATTCTAGTTTTAATAATCCATCTTCAATCATTTTTTCTAATGGATAGCCATCTACTTTAAGTGGAAATTTTACAACTCTATTAATTCTAGCTGATTCATAAATCCCCATCATTATTTCTACAGTTTGAGCAGCAATGTCACCTGCTCCTCTGTGTTTTTTCCCTCCTTCGATCCAATTTAATAATTCTAAAGTTTGTTCTGCGTTAGTGTTCCCACCTATAGCCACATCTCCTTCATTTAAATTTATAGGTATATTTTTCCAACCATTAGAGTTGCTATTGAAAATTTTTACTTCGGTCTCATTTATTTTTAGAAAGCCTTCAGATCCATATATTTCAAATTTTCCAGCATCACAATTATTATCCATCAAATCTGATTGAATAAAAAACTGTAAGTTTTTTTCAAAATGAATTAATCCAGTACAGGAATCTTCAATGGGAGTATTTCGTTCATATTTATTTGTGTATCTTTCAACTGATCCTACAACCCATATAGGCTTTGGGTCACCTAAAATATACCTTGCTCCATCTATAGAATGAGTTCCCCAATTAAGCAAACCATCTTTTACTCTTAATTCTGCTCTTAAGGGGGTTCCTATAAGTCCTTCTTCAACTATTTCTTTAGCTTTAGTCCATCCAGGAGTAAATCTTCTTTGGTGAGAAACTATTAATTTAACACCTTGCAATTTACAAGCCTCTACCATAGCGTTAGCTTTTTCTATTCCTATGGCCATAGGTTTTTCACATATAATTCCTTTAACATAAGGTGAACTTGCTACTTTAATTGTTATTTCATCGTGAAGTAAGTGCCACACACAAATTGATACGATTTCTGGCTTAGCAACATCTAACATTTCTTCAAAATCACTAAATCCATTAGGAATATTAAATTCTTTCTTATAGTATTCAACTGCTCCAGGCACTGGATCTGAGCACGCAATTACATCAATTTCTTCAAGTTTTTGATATCCTTCCATATGGGCGTGTCCAATTCCTCCGCATCCTATTATTGCTGCTTTATATTTCTTCATCTGTTCCTCCAATACATTTTATTAACGTTTCTTGTACAAGTAATTCGTGATCTATACTGTATAAAGGTATAGATTTACTATGAACTCTTTCTAAAAATAAATCTAAAGATTTTTTATATCTTGGACGATCTTTAATATTTATTTTGTTAATTCCTTTTTTAAAATTATCAATTTTTTCATTAAGACAAAGTCTAATTTTTTCAGCTGGTTCAAAAGGCTCCATAATTGCAGAACCTTCGGTTCCATAAACTTCAAACCTTCTTGCTATTGGTAGCGTTTCTAAAGCTGATATATCAATGATTGCCATGCATTTATCATACTCTAGAATAGAGATAGTATTATCTGAAAAATTACTATTTTTACTTGATGAATTTTTAAAAAAACTATTTACTTTATTAGGCTTCCCTTGAATCCAGCAAATTTGATCAATCATGTGGCCAGCTAAGTCGTAAAATATTCCACCCTTAAATTTAGATAAACCATTTCTAGAAAGATTTTCGTTTAAAGGATTATTTTCTGGAATATTAGTAGACATATGAGCTCTTATCATAAATATATCTCCTAATATTCCAGACTTAATCCATTTAGATATTTTGTTAAATCCATCATGCTGTCTAAACATATATCCCAATTCAATAATTAAATTTTTCTTTTTAGCTTTTTTAACTATTAATTCAAACTTTTTTAAATTATCACCAGCAGGCTTATCAAGCATGACATGTTTATTATTATTAATACATATTTCTAAAGCTTCTAAGCTATTTTCATTTGATTCTTCAATAAAAACTATATCTATATTTTTATTTTTTAATACTTTATCAATGTCATTAATCCAATTTAATTCATTCCAAATCTTATCTTCAGAATTCAATAAGAGTTTTTTTCTATTTGAATCTGGCTCAAATAGACCTTTAAAGCTTATTTTTTTTGAATTTATTAAAAGATCAAGCCAGCCCTTACTGTGTCCATGTTTTGTTCCCCATTGGAAAACTTCAAATTTTTTCATATTTTAAAATTTATTTAATTTATATTATTTATTAAGCTATTTTAAGGATTATAAAATAATATACTATAATTTATTAATCAAAGTAATTATAAATGAACAGGAGAGTTCAAATGGCAAAATTTTTAATAAAAGCAAGCTACTCAGCTGAAGCTTGGGCATCTCAAATAGAAAATCCTCAAAATAGAATAGAAATTGTGGGTAAGCAGATGAAAGCAATGGATTGTAATTTAATTCAAGGATATTTGACTTTTGGAGATTCTGATTTAATAGTAATTTTTGAAGCACCTAATAATGAAACTGCAGCAGGAATGCTTATTAAAGTAGCTTCATCAGGAGCATTGAGTAATATTTCAACAACAGTATTAATTGATCCTGAAGATGGCGTAAATGCTATAAAGAAAGCTAGTGATTTTAATTACTCTCCACCGTCTCAATGAAATTTATAAAAAAACTTAATATATAGATATTTAATCACATTTAAAAAAATGGCTCCCGAGACAGGATTCGAACCTGTGACCCGCTGATTAACAGTCAGCTGCTCTACCGCTGAGCTACTCGGGAATATTTATTTCTCATACAATTATAAAGCACGTTCTATCAACTTGTAGTTACTTTTTAAATATTTCTTGATTTTTTTTTTGCCTATATTCAAAAATTCTTCTTAAATCTTGCTTGACAAATAATTCATTTGTAAAAATACCAAAAAGAACTTTATACTTTATAATATTTTCCATAAAAGTTTTTCCTCCTCTTTTTGAAAATAAATGAGAATGCTCCCAAAATAAGTAGGGTCCTTTAATTTGCTTATCACAAAAAGATATTTTTTTTTTATAATCTATAATTCTACTTTTCCACTTAAAAGTAATTTTATTTCTGACAATTTACTCCTTCTATACTTTTATAATAATTACTAATAATACAGGCAAAAATATGATGAATAATCAAATGAATATTTCGGGAGAAAAAATAGAAGAACTACAAAATTTAGCTTCTCAAAATTTATTTATGCATGCACAACAAATTAATGATTG
>Ga0209501_10000312_pt1 | contig 61465 bp, 53 predicted proteins | sample ArcticOcean_MG_C_4_FD_187434 | JGI IMG/M metagenome (GOLD analysis project Ga0209501, IMG submission 187434) | Marine microbial communities from western Arctic Ocean - ArcticOcean_MG_CB4_134 (SPAdes) (version 2) | ecosystem: Environmental > Aquatic > Marine > Oceanic | place: Arctic Ocean...
CCTTCTTGAAGAATGGGGAGCAGTATTTGATCGCACTAAAAAAGGGCTAATAAATCAAAGAAATTTTGGCGGTCATAGATATCCCAGATTAGCACATGTTGGCGATCGTACCGGATTGGAAATGATCCGTACTTTGCAAGACCATGGCGTTCACCAAGGAATTGAGACTTACATGGAATGTACGGCTTTGGATTTACTTAAAGATGAAAAGGGTAAAGTGCTTGGAGTAGTTTGTATGTGGCGGGAAACGGGAACTTTTATTATATTTAAAGCAAAGGCCATCATATTTGCCACTGGAGGAGGTGGTAAAGCATGGGATGTTACCTCAAATTCTTGGGAATATACCGGGGATGGTTATGCGTTGGCTTATGAGGCAGGAGCCGAACTCATGGATTTAGAATTCAATCAGTTTCATCCTACTGGGATGATGTGGCCATTATCGGTGAAAGGTATTTTGGTTACTGAAAGTGTTAGAGGAGAAGGAGGAGTTCTATTAAATAGTGAAGGCACACGATTCATGTTTAATTATATTCCTGAACGCTTTCGTTCAGAAACTGCAGATACCGAAGAAGAAGCTGCAAGATGGCTATCGGGAGACCCCAGCGCCAGACGCCCTCCAGAACTATTAACCAGAGATGTTGTGGCTAGAGCAATTAATGAAGAGGTTAAAGCTGGAAGAGGTTCAAAACATGGAGGAGCCTATCTTAATATTGCTACACAACGATCACCAGAAGATATTAAAAAGAAGTTGCCTTCCATGTATCATCAATTTAAGATTTTGGCAGAATTAGATATTACCAAAGAAGCTATGGAAGTAGGTCCTACGTGTCATTATTTTATGGGCGGAATTCGTGTGGATGCTGATACAGCCATGAGCTCTGTTCCTGGATTATTCGCATGTGGAGAATGTGCTGCAGGAATGCATGGAGCTAATCGATTGGGCGGAAATTCTTTGTCAGATCTTTTGGTCTTTGGCTACCTAGCAGGCATAAAGGCTGCTGAATTTGCAAAAAACAATGTAAAGCATTCAGACTTTGATGAAGATCAAGTAAAAATAATAATTCGAAAGGCAACGGAGATATTAAACCGTAAATCAGGTGCTAATCCATATCTGTTGCACGAGCAGCTGGAGCAAAATATGCAAAGGAATGTTGGGATTATTCGGACAAAAGATGAACTTGAAAAAGGAATAGACGAAATAGAAAAAATCAAAGAGGAATACAAATCCGTAAAAGCAAAAGGAACAAGTCAATTTAATCCTGGTTGGCACGAAGCATTAGGATTACGTAACTTATTAATTACAGCAGAAGCAGTGGCACGAGCCGCAAAATTTCGTGAAGAAAGCAGGGGAGCTCATACCCGAGCTGATTTTCCGGGCGAACAAAAAGAATGGCTTAATTACAATATAATTTCTAAAAAAGGAGAGGATGGCAAAATGCAATTGAATAAAGTAGAGCGGCCAAGTGCAAATCCAGAATTGGTTCGTATTGCAGAATCTTCTATTGAAGATCTTGAAAATGAAATTATAGAAGAAAGAAAGCAAATGAACAAATAATTTATAAAACTTAATTTTGAAAGTAATCAATAAACAATGACAACACGTAAATTTCAAATCTATAGGGGTGATAATAAAAATGGAGAACTGGTCAATTTTGAGACAGAAGTCAAGGAAGGAATGGTTGTGCTTGATGTTATTCACAAGATTCAAGCAGAGCAGGCTAATGATCTGGCAATCCGATGGAATTGCAAAGCCGGAAAATGCGGCTCCTGTAGTGTGGAAATCAACGGCATGCCAAAGTTGTCTTGTATGACAAGAATGAATGAATACAGAAAAGATGAGACCATTATAGTTACTCCAATGAAAACCTTTCCGGTTATTAAAGATTTAGTTACTGATGTTTCATGGAATTATATTCAAAACAAAAGAATAAAACCTGTTAAACTCGCCCTTGAATGTAAAACAGAAAATGGCTATGTCATGTACCAGAAAGATGTTGATAGAGTTCAGGAATTTCGAAAATGCATAGAGTGTTATTTATGTCAAAATGTATGTCATGTACTTCGTGACCATGACAAAAAAGACAAATTTGTTGGGCCTCGATTTATGATTCGTGTAGCTAGTCTTGAAATGCATCCATTAGATATAGAAGACAGAATTCCGGAATTAAAAAAAGAATTTGGTTCAGGAATGTGTAACATTACTAAATGTTGTACCGATGTTTGTCCGGAACATATTAATATTACTGATAATGGAATTATTCCACTGAAGGAACGTGTGGTTGACAGATTTTATGACCCCTTAACTATTTTGGGACGCAAAATATTTGGCAAAAAGAAGAAGAATTTTCCCCCTTTAAATCCTTAAATTAAACATCCAAGAATGGCTGAAAAGAATTATCATCTGGAGAACGTGTCAGGTCAAATTCTTTAATTCGTCTTATGCAAGCGTTCCATCTTAAAACAGAATCTTGATTGCCTTTTGGTTGAATCTTTTCCGCGTCTTCAAAAAAGTCCATGGCGGCTCGGTGATGTTCATAAGCAATATATTTAACACGAGGTGTATTTCGCAATAAGGCAGTTTTACCTAGTCGCTCGGCAATAATTCCCCGATAATACTTTTGCTCAAACCTGCTATTGAGTTGTGTGCAAAGCTCCTTGGCTTCCTCTGATTTGGCCCGACCCTTTTCATTTTCAAATTGATCTGTAATAGCCAAAATTAGACACAAAAGAGCAAGTTTGTGGGTTGGGTCTACTTGTAAAATATCACGACAAATACTTTCCGCCTGCCAAGGTTCATTTAATAAACGATAATGATTTGCTTTAATTAAAGCTTTGGGAATTAAGTCTTTGGAAACCGGTTTGAGTTCTAACATAATAACATCTTTATTCGTAAATATAACAAAAAGTGACTCAAGATTGAAACACCTTTAGCACGAATTATACTATAAAGTATGGGGATTACTATTAAATTTATCGAAGAATTTTAATCCGTAAATTGGAGTCTTACCAGAGGACTGCTTATAAGACTATAAATTACCTTAAATATTCATATGAAAGCTTGATTCTACTGATTCCGTAAAAGTTTTAAGCTCTTGTGTATGAAACATAGCGTGTAAAAAGAAGCTAGCTTTTCGGATTAACACAGAGCCGAATTTTTATGTTTTCTTTTTCTTTTTTAAACTTTCGGCCTTTTGTTTATAGCGATATTTCAACATAAAAATATGGAATTTTTGTAACGGCTGTGTCCTATCAATTTGATAAAAGTATCTTACTGTCCACTTACTGCCTTTAACCTTATTGCTACTTCCAATCCCATATCTTAGTTTTCGTAAGTTATCCCCTGATGTTTTATTCATAAACTCTATAGAAAAATATGGATCCCAATCCCAGTTTTTAATTGCGTATTCAAATGCAGATCGTATTCTTAAGTATTCTTTAAAATCATTCTGTTTGTCTAATGAGCTTCTTTTTTGAAATGCTAAACGCAAAAACACTTTTACCGGTTTTAGCTTCAGCTCTTTTTCTACTGCAAGTCTATATCTCCATAAGTTTTCGTAACCTTGAACCTTTCCTTTATTATCATTTTTTGAATAGTACCTCAGCTCTATTTCTAGATTGAGATTTTTAGAAAGGCTATAATCAGCACTTATTTTTGAAATATAACTATCTACTGCTTTAAAGTCTTCTTTTAATCTATATAGCTGAGAAATGCTAAATGAGAATTTTTCTTTTGGTTGATATATATATGAAGCTGCAGACCAAAACTTGTATTCAGAGAGTTCCTGACTTAAAATAAAATTAGAGCACAACAATAATGTTAAGTAAATTAATTTATTCACAGAATATTATTATAAAACACGTGCACCTGAATGATTTTAGTTTTATGATCTATTTTATATACGTTATGGTTTTGAATAAAAATATTATGCTCTTTGGCAAGTTTATTTATTGCTTCATTAATCTTTACATTCATGTTTTGTTCATCTAATGGCAAATTCAAAATAATTTTATTTCTGACTTTTATTTCTTCTGCGTGTAATAAATATTTTTCTGCAAACAAAACAGATAAACATACTGCAACATTTATTATAATTAATGTTAACCACCCAAAGCCTCCAGCAGTCAACGCATTAATTACAGATAGGCCAATGGTAACAAATAAATAAGTTATTTCTTCAGGAAGAACGGTTTCTGTTCTGTATCTAATAATTCCAAAAATAGCGAATAATCCTAAAGCCATTCCAAAATTAAGGTCAATTTGTCTTAGGGTAAAGCATAAAAAAAACACGATTACACTTATGATAAAAAAAGTAGAAACATGCCTGCTTATTTGCTTACTGTGATGATTTATTATCTTTATAAGTATTCCTATAAAAAAGAGATTAAAGGCAAATCTATATAGCATTTGAACCCATTGGTCATCTATAAGAAATAATTGATCCATATTTAATTATCAAATAAAAAGATTATTACTTTAAAAGTAAAGCTTATCAAACAATTTATTAATATTACTACGCTAAAATATTTTAACATGCATAAGTTAACATATAAAATTTATTTATTTAGTCAACTATTTTTATTTACATCATGCTCAAAAGAGAATTTTAACAGTTCTTCTAGTGATTCATTTGCTGTTGACCAAGCAGGGTCTGATTTACCCTATATTAAAATTATCACTCAAAATACTATTAAAAATGAGCCAAAAGTATTAGCCTATATGGATATTTTTGAAAGTGGAGAAAAAACTTTTTCAAATCCAATTGGGATTGAATATAGAGGTGCAAGCTCTTTCAGGTCTTCTGATAAAAAATCTTATGGAATTGAAACTTGGGATGAATCAGGAAATGATATTGATGTTGAAATATTAGGATTTCCAAAAGAAGAAGACTGGATCTTAACAGGACATGTTTTTCGAAATCCAGAAACAATATTTGATCCAACATTAATGCGTCATTATATTGGATATGAATTATATGGAAATATGGGCAATTATTCAAGTCGCTCTAAATTTGTTGAGCTTGAAATTGCCAATAATAATGGGGGAAATAATTATCAAGGTGTTTATGTGTTTATGGAAAAGCTCAAAAGAGATTCTAATAGAATAAATATTGCCAAATTAAACATTAATGACAATGATCCAGAAACAGTAACGGGAGGATATATCATTAAAATTGATAAAACTTCAGGCTCAGATGTTGCTCTTGATAATCAACCGTTAGAATATTATGAAAATAATTGGCAAGAAGATGCTTCTTACAATGAAAGTATTAGCTTTAGATCAAATTATGATGTTAATGGAAACAATCTTCAATCATTAGCTCCTTTTGGGCCACCTTATCATGCTCAACAGCATCTGGAAACATATTTTTTATATGAATATCCAAAAGCTAGTGAAATAAGTAATGCTCAAAAAAATTATATTCAAAATTATATCAATGATTTTGAAACAGAATTAGCTAATGAAGACTTTTCAACGCAGACTCGAAATTATCTAGAGTACATTAATTTAGAAAGTTTTATTGATTACTTCATAATTAATGAGCTTACTGGAAATATAGATGGATATAGATTAAGCACTTACATGCATAAAGACAGAGGTGAGAAACTTAAAATGGGTCCTATATGGGATTTAAATATTGGGTATGGTAATACAAACAGAGTTCCTTTTGATGATTGGATTGTAAATTACAACACGCATGTTCCTAATGATGCTTGGCTTGTTCCTTTTTGGTGGCAACGTTTTTTACAAGACCCCATTTTTAAAGCCTCGCTTAAATCAAGATGGCAAGAACTTAGAGCTAATACTTTTTCAACTACCAGTGTATTAAATCTTGTAGAACAAACTAGTCAGTATCTAATTACAAATGGCGCAATAGAAAGGAATTATAATAAGTGGACCGGAATACCTGTTGACTACCCTGGAGCTATTAATGATCTTAAAAATTATCTAAACACCAGGCTTTCGTGGATGGATAATAATATTAATCAATTTTAAAATGTATTTATATCGTGTGCAGATGTTAAATCTTTTAAATGCTCTTTAACTATGTATGCAAATACAGTTTTTACCTCACTTTTTATTAATGATCTAACTGCTTCCGGGAGTTCTTTTTCATCTCTTTCAGGATTCATAATACAATCTTTCAAATAAGGATAGATCTCAGCTCCTCTAAAGCTAAAAATATTCATACTAACAAGCAGCTGGTTAGATGAGTTTCTGAATGAATTATGTTTTTCAACAGCTGGTTTTTCAACTATGTCTTTCAAAAAATCTTGATCATCTAATTTTATTAATGCAAACTTTGTAATTCTTTCCTCAGAAAACTTTAAATATGATCGATCATATGCAATAATTGAGTGAAGAGAAGTATCATGAAGCAAAAGTAATTTTAAAACACTTGTAGAATATAAATTATCGGCATTGCAAACTGTAAACTTTGAATTTAAAAGTTCAGGAAATTGATCTAAAGCCTGCTGAATTCCATCTGCTGTTCCAATGGGTTTTTGTCTTCCTTGAGGAACATACTGAATAGGTAAAAAGAATTTAAGTCCTTTTATTTTAGGACTAGACTTATTGATCTCTATCCATTTGTGAAAAGAATTATTTTCAGGAGATGTTAATATATAGATGTTTTTATACCCTGCATTTTTTGCGTTACAACATAAATAAAAAAGCAAACTGTTATCTTTGCCGTCTATAGGAATCAATGTTTTATGTTCTAATGAAGCTACCTCCTTAACCTTACTAGATAAAGTCACTTCATTTAAGGTTTTTTTCATTCTAGAGGAGGCCCCTGCAGCCATTATAATTAAATTTTTCATGTTTTAAAATTATGAATTAGTTAAACTTACTTCAAATACGTCTTTAGCTCCTGCTTTTAAAAAAGCATTTTTTATCTTAAAAATAGCACTAGGATTAACCATAGCAACCATACATCCTCCCCCTCCTGAACCAACAATTTTAGAACCATAGGCTCCTGCTTTAATTCCTTGATTGATTTGATTTGTAACTTCTAAAGGAGTGTTCTTGACTTGTTTTGCCAACAACTCTTGATGAGAATTCATTAATTCTGATAATTCCTTAATCGAAGAATTGTTTTTTTCTAATATTTTTCTAGCTCTTTTGGTGATCATATAATTCAATATAGTAGCTTTCCAATAGGGTCTGAGTTCATCAGGAAGAGAATTTTTATATTTCTTATAATCTGTTTCTTTGGCATTAATTAAAGTAAAGTTATTATCAAACTTTTTTACTATGCCTAAAGCTTTTTGAGCATTTGTTCTTGCTTCTTTTAGCACACCAAGAGTGTTTTTTGGTATTCCAGAATCAATTATTAACAATGTGCCTAAATTACCCTTAAGATTCTCGTAAGTTTCATTTATAGTATCAATTGCTAGTAAGCCACCAATAGCTATAGTGTATTGATCCATAATACCTCCAGGCTGGTTGAAAAAATCAACTTCAGCTAAAACAGCCCATTTTGCAATTTGAAGATCAGTTATAGATTTATCTTTTGCAAACGCTTGAACGAGAAATCGTATCCAGCCTACTACTAATGAAGATGAACTTGAAAGACCTGCGCTTATAGGGAGGTCTCCTGAAATATCAATCTTATAACCTTTATTGGGAATAATTCCTTCTTTACTTAAAACGAAAAGTCCTGATCTAAAATAATCTCCTGCCAAAATAGTGTTTGGATTATTTTGAAAATGAACATTCAAGGATTTTTTAAAATTTAAAAGATTGATTTCAAAAAAGGAAGAGTCAGTAGGTATTGCTTTTAAGTATATATATCGATTTATTGTCCCAGAAATTACTGGCAGTCCAAGATAGTCTTGATGGTCTCCATAAAAACAAATTCTTCCAGGAGTTGAAATTTCAATCATAAGTCCAATGTATAACTATTTTTAATTTTACAATATTGAAAAAAACCCTATAAATTAGGAGGTCTCCTTTTTTAAATTGAATCTATTTAACCCTTTTTAAAGCTTTCATTATTATATGATACCTAAAATTATTTAGTGTTTTTAATTTATAAGGCGCAAAACACAATCACAACACAATGTTGTATTCATAACATTCTTTAAAGCAATTTTTTTATTATAATTGCAATAACAAAACTTTTTATAAGTTGAAAAACTTAATCTTTTTAGTTTTAGCTTTAATTTTTTTCTTTTCATGTAATAAAGAAAACATTGTATCTGTTGTCTCTGACGGAACAACTTGTTCATTAGGGGAAAAAAGCAACACTTTTGATTGCACAATGATTAAAAACGGATTGACTAGAGAATTTATTGTATATGTTCCCAACTCCTACTTATTTAAAAATGAAGGTGTTCCACTTTTATTCAGTTTTCATGGTTTTTCAAGCTATGCTAAATGGAATATTCAATATACGGGTTTCCAATCTTTGGCCGATGAAAAGGGATTTGTAATAATTTACCCACAAGGAACGCTTTGGAAAACTGCTCCAAGTGATAAAAACGGTTATTCCACTGAAGGAGAAACACATTGGAATGTTGGCTGGACAACTGCTTTGGGAGAAACAAGCACATCTGATGACATCGGTTTTATCGATGATTTAATTGAATGGTCTTTAAACAATTATAATATAAATAAAGACAGAGTATACTCTACAGGAATGTCAAACGGAGGATTTATGAGCTATAAATTAGCTTGTAGTTTAAGTTCAAAAATTGCAGCAATTGCATCAGTTACTGGTTCAATGTCGCCTCAAACTTTTTCGCAATGCAATCCTAAACATCCCACACCTATAATGCAAATTCATGGTCTGCAGGATTATGTAGTTCCATATTTAGGATATGAAAATCTTTGCAAACCAATGGATGATGTGATTAATTATTGGGTTGAATATAATTCCTGTGATAGCCCTGCAGTCAATATAATTATTCCTGATCTTGATGGTGATGAATACGGAGGCATTCATAAAATTTTTGAGAATGGAATAAATAATGTTTCTGTTGAATTATACTTATTAGACAAAATGAGTCATGACTGGCCAAGGGTATATGGGCCAAGCGACTATGGTTTATATGACATAGATGCTCCATCAGTAATTTGGAACTTTTTGTCAAAATATGATATAAATGGTCTGGTTAATTAGATTTTAACAAGCAAGAGTTCTTCAGACATTGCTTTATAATCTTAGAGCATAGACTTCCTTCGGTTGTAAATAGTCGTTAAAATGAAAAACAGAGATCTAATCTATGGGATTAACATTAGTTTCTCCAAAAGTTTCAATTTCGAGAAACAACAAGAACAATTTTAACAATTGTTAAAATTAATATGAATCAATTACTGGAATATAAAATCTTTTTAACTGTTTGTTTATTAATAGACTGATATAATAAAATGTTAAAATATTAATATGGTAATATTTTTTTAGTATATTAATTGCTTCTAACCAAACAATATATTATGGATAAAATATTAAATCAAATTTTAGACTTACCACATATGGTGAATCAAAAGCTTCCAAAAAACAATTTTAACGCTATGATGGAAGGCTCAGAAGGTTCCTTTGGGGGCTGGGCAAGTACTTTTTACAAGGTTGGCGCTTTAGTTGTTCTTCTTGGAATATTAATTGGTGCAATTACTGGCGGAATGGATGCTATTAACTCGGCAGATGGCCTTGGCAAAGGGACTGCAGTTGTTTGTATGCTTATTTTAATATACGCAGCATTTCCAATAGCCCAAACTGTAAGATCAGCTGGAGATAGTTTAGCTGGGTCCAAAAGCGGAATCGTAGATTTCATTTTTAGAGACCTTATTGTAGCTAACATCAAACTGGCAGGACATGCTGGAGCTTTGGTAGCTTTATTTGGAGCATTTTGCGCTACATTGGGCTGGCTGTTAATGGGCACAGATCCAAATATTTCTATTGCTCCTGAATTATTTGCTGGAATAGCATATTCTGTTAGCCTACCCATTAATGCAGCAGCTGAGTTTTTAACAATGATTCGCTTAGATTTTGTAGGAGGAGTATTAAATGACTTCAGTACTTGGGACGTTACTGGTTCAAATGCTGCTGGTTATAATATAGGAGGGATTGTGGCTATTGGCTGGGAATATGTTCAAGTTGCAATTGTCTTAGCAAAATTATATGTTTCTTTAGCGATTTACAACTTTCTTTATGGACTTTTGAGTTCTTTGTCTAGCTGGATAAAAAACCCATCTCTTCCAATTAAAACAAGTTAATAAATTTCATAAATTAAAAAAAGCCTTCACATTTGTGAAGGCTTTTTTTACATGAAAAATCATTACTTAATGAATACAAGCTCGTATTCTATTTTAAGTTTATCTTTAATTTTAACAAGCATAAAGTCTGGAAGTTTTATTTGAAAGTCAGTAGGTTTAATATCAAAACTCCCCTTTAGTATTATCTTTTCTTTTTTTCTTTTCCATGCCCCTAAAACTTGAATATTTTTTTCTAATCCATGAAATGTAATTTCTCCTGACGTATTAAAATTATCATCCTTTAAAGTAAAGTAATCTCCAAAAAAACTTACATGAGGATGAAATAAGGCCTCTAAAATTTCTAATGCATGTGAATCTCTTCCTGAATTACCGCTATCAAAATCTTTAATTGCTGTTAGTATAGCAACTTTTGTAGGTTGATTTTTTTCCAGAACTAAAACACCCCTAATCTTTTTATTTAATCCAGACCATTCATGCAGTATATGTTTTCCTTTGTATGAAATGAAAGATTGGTCAGAACTTATTCTCCAGTTTTCCTTCTTTTTTTCCTGGCAGAAAACAAAAGTCGATACTAATAAAAAAATTATTCCTAGTCTGTTCATAATTAAAATTTGAAAACTAAAACTGCTGTAGCAAAACTTCCAAATAAGGTATATGCAGAAGCTTTGTGCGCACCTCTATCTCTAGTAGAAAAATACTTTGTTGAAAGCATTGCTGAAAAATGAACTGTAGCCAAAAGCTTATGTGCTTTAATAGAATTTAGACCTTTTATTTTTTTATTTATGAGTGGAGGAGGTGCAAATAAAGACAATCCTGCACCTGTGAAATAACCAAAATTTACAACTTTTCCCATGGTTTTATGTGCTTCATATAGTTCATAATCACCATTATATAGTTTCCCTCCTATGAATCCTTGAGCTATCATTGCCAAAAGTGTCGAGTATCCAATCACTTGGTGCGTTTTAAGCATCACCCTTCTAACCTTAAGTTCTTTTTGCCTCATTTTTAAATTCAAAGGAACTATTCCAGTTTTTCTAAAAAGACCATTAGTTCCCCAAAACAATCTTTGGGAGAAAATCATCTTTTTAGGAAGCAAAGGAACTATACTTTTGTCTTCTTCTTTAATTATGTTAAATAACTCTTGTTTTGTTTGCGCCTTTATTTGAATATAAAATAAGAGATTAAAAAGAATCAAAACAATGTGAAGTTTTTTGAAAAATTGTTCTTTTTTCAACTTGTATATATTAGGTGTTACAAAACGGACAGCAAAGGCTGAACAAAAGTTAAATTTTTATATCTACAGGTTGGAGCCCCATTTGTTTTAAGTATTTAAAATGTGAGAGTAATGCACTTCTAGTATTTTCGTATTCTAAATATGGTAAATCAAATTCTTTAGTAGTTTTTTTAACAATTTTCGCGATATCTGTGTAATGAATATGACTAATATGAGGGAATATGTGATGCTCAATTTGATGATTTAAGCCTCCAGTGAACCAGTTCATGAATCTGTTTTTTGTTGCAAAATTAACTGTTGTAAATAGCTGGTGAATCGCCCATGTGTTTTTCATTGTTCCCGTATTTTTATCTGGGACTGGCATTTGCGCCTCTTCAATTATATGTGCAAGTTGAAAAACAAGACTAAGTATTAGGCCCGCTGTATAATGCATGATAAAAAACCCTAATAGAATTTTCCACCATTCTAATTTTAAAAAAATTATTGGAAGAACTATCCAGATGATAAAATAAATTAACTTAGTAAAGAAAAGAATAAACCATTGTCTTATGGGCTGAAGCTTTTTCCGATATGTCAATTTTCTTTTTAAATATTTTCTTGTTTGTTTAATATCAGTAGTGATAGCCCAATTAATGGTTAATAGTCCATAAAGAAACACTGAATAAATATGTTGAAAACGGTGATAAGCTGACCATTTACTATGTTTTGAAAAGCGTATTATCCTTCCTGCGTCTAAATCTTCATCATGTCCATGTATATTAGTGTATGTATGGTGAAGCATGTTGTGTTGTACTTTCCAGTTGTGTACATTTCCAGCTAATATATATATGCTTGATCCCATTAACTTATTTATCCATTTATTTTTAGAAAATGAGCCATGATTACCATCATGCATTACGTTCATTCCTACTCCTGCCATTCCAATTCCCATAATGACACATAAGCTTATTTTAGCCCATATATTGAGGTTTGTAAATAAAATTAAAAAATAAGGTGTAAGAAAAAAAGAAAACATAATTAATGTTTTTGTGTAGAGTTTCCAATTTCCAGTCTTAGATTTTTTTAGTTTTTGGAAATGATTATTAACACGTTTGTTTAGTGTTATAAAAAATTTTTTTGTGTCATTTCTAGAAAACCGTATAATTTGATTTTTCACGATGCAAGTTTATTTATAAATATAGTATTTAAAATCACTCAAAAGAATCAAAAATAATTTGATTTACTAGATCAGCATGTTTTTCAATGTGCTTATGGTCAAAGGTACTTATTTTATATTGATGTTCTATCAATCTAGTTAGCATGAAAAAGCTACAACATGCTCCAAAAACAATACTAACAAAATTAGGTTGAGGAATTGCCGTAAATTTTGGATTGGCAGAAGCTCTATTAAGAGCACTTTGTCCAATAAGAGTTAAAGGCCCGATAATTGAACTTATAAGATAGTCTGATCTCCAACTATTTTGTCCCATTTCCATATATATTAATTTATAAAAAGGTGGATTTTTGGCTGAAAAGTATATGAGTTGTCGGGTGTATGACCTTAGCATAGGAACTCCTTCTGTGTCTTTTAATTCAGATCGTATAGATTCAAACTTTTCAACTATTGATTTAGCTAAATGATCAATAGACCTCTTCCATAACTCTTCTTTGCTCTTAAAGTGATAAGTAATTAATGAGTTAGTTATTCCAACTTTTTCCGCAATTATTTTTAATTGCGCTCCTTCAAAACCAAAATTTGAAAAATGTTCGAGAGCTACTGTTAACAAATTATCGAAGTCAAGTTCTTGAGCTAAGCTTGGGCGACCTCTTTTTCTTTTAGGTGTTTGCAATTTCAAATAAATTATTTTACAGTACAATAAAACTTCTTGCTTTAAATATAGCAAAATCTATTTTAAAGTAAAAAAACCTTATTGTAAGAAATAATTTTTAACATAATATTAAATTAAAATTTAATATTATTTATTGTAAATTTGAACTTAAAAAATAAGCAAAGAATGAATGTTTTAGTTTGCATAAGTAATGTTCCTGACACAACATCAAAGATTAATTTTATAGAAAATGACAAGGTTTTTGACATTAATGGTGTTCAGTTTATTATAAATCCAAATGATGAATTTGGTTTGACAAGAGCCATTTGGCTTCAAAAAAATGATCAAGCAATAGTAACTGTTGTTACGGTTGGTGATATTAGCTGTGAACCAATTTTGAGAAAGTGTTTAGCAATTGGAGCCAATAAAGCTGTTAGAATTGATTTTAATGCCTTAGATGGTTTTGCCGTTGCAGAACAATTAAAATCATTGTGTGAAAAAGAAAGCTATGATTTAATAATTTGCGGAAGAGAGTCTATAGATTACAATGGAGGAATGGTACCAGGAATGTTGGCTCAAATGCTAGGATTTTCTTTTATAACAAATTGTATATCAATGGATTTAAATGGAAATGAAGTAAAAGCAAAAAGAGAGATTGATGGTGGTATAGAAACACTAAGTTGTTCATTGCCGATTGTTATTGGAGCTCAAAAGGGATTAGTTGAAGAATCAGACCTTATTATACCTAATATGAGAGGAATAATGCAAGCTAGACAAAAACCATTAGATGTTTTGCCTTCAGCTAATAGTTCTACTAAATCTAGTGTTGATCAATTTGAAAAACCACCGGTTAAAGGAAGTGTTAAACTAGTAGATCCAGAAAACATAGATGAATTAATAAGCCTTCTACATAATGAGGCAAAAGTTATTTAAAATTATAAGACATGGCAATTTTAGTATATGCAGAAAGTCAAAATGGAAAATTTAAAAAGAGTTCACTTGAAGCAGTGTCATATGGTCGCGCATTAGCGGATGAATCCGATCAGGATCTAGTGGCTATTTCAATCAATTCTGAAGATCCAAATGTATTGGCAAATTATGGTCCTGATAAAGTATTGTCAATAAAAGATTCTTCATTGATCAATTTTACCGCTCAAAACTTTTCTAATGTTATATCACAGTATGCAAAAAAAGAGGAAGTATCTATTTTAGTGCTAAGCTCTGCAGCTGATTCAAAATATTTAGCTCCTTTGTTAGCAGTTCAACTTGATGCAGGCCTTGCGTCAAACGTTGTTTCTTCACCAATAAGTATCTCTCCTTTAGTTGTAAAACGCTCGTGTTTTACAAATAAAGCTTTTAATAATACAACATTAAAAGGTTCCACAAATATTATTTGCGTTTTAAGCAATTCATTTGGTGTTCATGAAAAACAATCTCAACCTGAAATTATTGAAGTAAATCTTTCAGCTAATAATGATAATAAAGTAAAAGTTGAATCTGTAGATGAAGTAACCGGCACAGTAAGTATTGCAGATGCAGATATTGTTGTTTCAGGAGGAAGAGGATTAAAAGGACCTGAAAATTGGCATCTCATAGAAGATTTAGCTTCAACATTAGGCGCTGCAACCGCTTGTTCTAAGCCAGTATCTGATATGGGGTGGAGACCTCATAGCGAACATGTTGGCCAAACAGGAAAACCTGTTGCTTCTAATTTATACATAGCTATTGGAATTTCTGGAGCAATCCAACATTTAGCAGGAATTAATGCTTCGAAAGTTAAAGTTGTAATTAATAATGATCCAGAAGCACCATTTTTTAAAGCAGCGGATTATGGTATTGTAGCTGATGCTTTTGATGTGGTTCCTAAACTAATAGAAAAGCTTAAAGCTTTTAAAAGCCAATAATAGAGTTAAAAATAAATATTCACCAACTTTAAGTTCAGATAATTCTTTATAAATAAAGCAGGTCCATCGACCTGCTTTATTAAAAGATAAGAATCATTTACAGCAGAGCCGAATTGCTTGGTGTCTGCTGCGTTTTTATTCTTAAATAATTATAATAAAACATAAGACACCTCCTTTCAAGTTTGAGTTAAACATGGCTGTTGTCACAGCATTATCACTTGTATCAAATATAGCATACGTTTGTTAAAACTGAAACTATTTAACTATTTTTTTAAGTGTTAAGCCCTGAACTAAGATAGTGAACAAAACAATCATATAGGTTAGGAATAAGATGAGATTTTTTCCTTCCCCTATTTGATCAGGAAGATTAAGTGCTAATGCAATACTTAATCCCCCTCTTAGACCACCCCATGTAATAATTAGCGCAGTCCTTTTTTCAAAACTTTTAAAGAATGAAAGAAATTTGATAGGAGTCCAAACACCTATACCTCGAGAAATAACCACTAGAATTATAGTTAAAATAGAAATTAAAAAATATCCTGAATCAAAATTTTGAAATATTGGGATTATTTCAAGGCCAATCAAAATAAACAAGATTGCATTAAGTGTTTCATCTAGCAGATGCCAGAATTTATAAACATATTCTCCCATTGCTTTTTGAACCCCTTCTTCTTTTTCATCGGTATCAATATTTCTGTTTAAAAATAGTCCCATAACAACAACACCAAGAACACCAGAAAAATGAAATTGGTGTGAAATTACTGACACCAGTAATACAAGAGAAAGAGTAATTAAAACTTCGAGCTCTACATATTCATTTTCAATATACTTTACAAGTTTTAGACCTAAATAACCTATAAGAGCACCAAGAGCTACTCCACCAATAACTTCAGTAGCAAAAAGCATACTAACGCTTTCAGGCGTTATATTTTCGATTCCTTCTGATTTAACATTTAAAAGAGTAAGAAAAATCACAACACCAATACCATCATTAAATAAAGATTCACCCGCTATTCGCGTTTCTGTTGTCGACGATAAATTCATTTTTTTAACCATAGCAAGAACAGCAATCGGATCAGTAGGCGCTATTAAGGCTCCAAACAACAAACAATCTATATAGCTCAATCCTAAATTATTTAATTCAAAAATAGGCTGTTCAACAAGCCAGAAAATTCCTGAACCTACCGCAAATGTTGAAAATAAAACACCAAAACTTGCAAGTAAAAGAATTGTAACTTTATCTTTCAGTAGCTCATGAACATTAACACTAATTGCTCCAGCAAAAAGTAAAAAAGGAAGCATCACCTCGATTAGTAAAACCTCAAAATCAAAGCTTTTTATCACATCGGAAACAGCTTCTAAAAAGTTTGGTGAAATTAGTCCAATTGCCAAAACACTGACTGAAAGACCGATCGCTAAGACCATTAAACCTATTGTTTGCGGTAGTTTAAGCAACCTAAGATTAATGATTGAAAAAACAGATGCTAACAAAAGGAGAATTGTTGTAAGTTCAAGAAAATTCATAATATTTATTATTTGTTAAATGACGTTTTATTTATAAACGCTATACATTTTTGAGATGTATTTGCCCAAAACATCGAATTCTAAGTTAACAATTTCTCCTTTAATTATTTTATGAAAGTTCGTATTTTCGTATGTATATGGAATAATCGCTACTGAAAAACTATTTTTTTTAGAATTTATAACAGTTAAGCTAACTCCATTTATAGTTATGGACCCTTTTTCAATTGTAATATTTTTTTGTAAGAGATCAAATTTAAAATTAAAAACCCAGCTTCCATTTTGGTTATTTACAGAAGTACAAATACCTGTTTGATCTATGTGCCCCTGAACTATATGCCCGTCAAGCCTACCATTCATTTTCATTGCACGCTCTAGATTAACCAAGTCTCCGACATTTAGATTTTTAAAATTAGTTTTAAGTAAAGTTTCATTAATAGCAGTGACAGAATAATAATTTTCAGTAACATTAACTACGGTTAAGCAAACACCATTATGAGAAAGACTTTGATCAATTTTCAATTCAGTTGCTAATGAACTTTTAATAGTAAAATTAATATTTGCACCACTTTTAGTAATTGACTTTATTTCACCAATACTCTCTATTATTCCTGTAAACATGACAGCTAAATTTATTTACCTTTGAAAGTAAAAATAGTTAATTTGGAGAACTAAAAATAAGCAATGGACAAAATTAAAGTTGGTTTATCAATTGGAGATCCAAATGGCGTGGGACTGGAGATCATTCTTTCAGTATTTGAAGATAAAAGTTTGTATGAATTTATGACCCCAATTCTTTTTGCTTCCAAAAATATAGTCGAATTTCAAAAACAACATTTTAACAATAAAACTCAATTAAATTATATTGATAAAATGCATGATTTAAATAACACAAAACTTAACGTATTTGAAATTAACTTAAAAGATTATAATGTTGATTTTGGAATTCAGAGTGAAGAAGCTGGCGTTATATCATTTGAATCTCTTAAAACAGCAAGTGAAGCAATCAAAAGTGGATTAATAGATGTTCTAGTTACTGCTCCAATTAACAAAAAATCTATTCAATCACAAAAATTTCAATTTACTGGTCATACTGATTATTTAGATCTGAATTTTAATGGAGATTCTCTAATGTTTATGGTGGCTAATGACATAAGAATTGCTCTTGTGACAGATCATATCCCAATAAACAGAGTTACAGAAATGATTTCGTCCGACCTCTTAAAGTTTAAAATAAATCAAGCATTAACAAGTTTAAAAAATGATTTTGGAATTTTAAGACCTAAACTAGCTGTCTTAGGCTTGAACCCTCATAGCGGAGATAATGGAGTGATTGGTAATGAAGATGATTTAATTGTTAAACCTACTATTGCAGAGCTTAATAAAGACGGAATCATGGTTTATGGTCCATTTGCTGCTGATAGTTTTTTTGCTTCTGAAAATTATAAAGGTTTTGATGCCGTAATAGCTATGTATCATGATCAAGGGCTTATTCCTTTTAAAACCTTAACCTTCGGAAATGGAGTAAACTTTACAGCAGGGTTAAATATGATTCGCACATCGCCAGACCATGGAACAGCCTTCGATATTGCAGGAAAGGGAATTGCAAACTTTAATTCTTTTAAGGCAGCATTATTAGAATCGATCAAAATTTTTAAATCTAGGAATCATTTAAAATGATTTTACTTAACAAATGCAGAACAAAATCAATAGATTTAAAAAAAAATTCTAAATTTGCGGGCTTAAATGTTACTAAAATGACAGGTTTAAATCCCTTTGTAATTAATTTTGCAGGTTTAAAGCGAGGAAAACATAATTTTAGTTTTGTTATTGACATTAAGTTCTTTGAAGGTTTTGATTATTTTGATTTTAAAAGTGTTGAATTAGAAACAAAGTTTGAACTTGAAAAACAAGAAAGAATGTTACATTTGTTTTTTGAGACAACAGGAAAAATTTCAGTTCCATGTGATTTATCAATGGAATATTTTGAAATGCCTGTTTTAAGTAATTTCAATTTAGCTGTTAAATTCGGAAAGATTTATAGTGACGAAAGTGATGAAATTTTAATTTTACCTTATGGAAGTCATCAGATTGACATTTCTCATTATATCTATGAAATGGTTGTTCTTTCAGTTCCGCTTAGAAAAATTCATCCTGGAATAAAAGATGGATCTTTAAATTCAGAAATTCTAGAAAGATTAAAATTATTAGAGCCCAAAGAAAAAAAAATGCCCTCGGAGAGTGATCCCCGCTGGGACAAATTGAAAGATTTATTATAAAAACTAGTATAAAATGGCGCATCCTAAAAGAAAAATCTCAAAAACTCGAAGAGATAAAAGACGCACTCACTATAAAGCTTCAGATAAGCAGATAGCTACATGTACAAGTACAGGAGAAAATCATCTTTATCATCGAGCACATTGGCACGAAGGAAAATTATACTATAGAGGAAAGGTATTAATTGATAATACAGAATCAGCTGAAGTTTAGGGATTTTTTAGTTTAATTATACCTCTTATTATTTCTATTATAAGAATTTTATTAGAACATTTTTTTAATTAAAAAATCCTATCTTCACTTAATATTCAAGTTAGAATAGCCGCCGAATGATGCAATTTAAAACCACTATAAATGCTTCAATTACAACCATAGGGGGATATATTCCAAAAGATCGACTTACAAACAAAGATTTGGAGTCTATTGTTGACACCAATAGTGATTGGATTCAGAGTATAACTGGAATAAAAGAACAAAGACTTCTGAAAGATCCCAAAAAAACAACTTTCTTTTTAGCAATTCAAGCAAATGAGAGAATTATAGAAGTAATCGTAAAAAGAATGAAATTAAACTCAAATAAAGTTCTTAAGAATATTGTCAATTATGGCAATACAATTGCTGCAACTATTTCTCTTTTACTTTATGATTTTCAAAATCAATTTAAAAAAGAAGATAAAATTGTTTTTGCTAATTTTGGAGGTGGATACACCTGGGGGGCAGCTTACTATGCATGGAGTAAACAAGTAAACTAATAAATGGAAATATGGATATTAAAGAAATTCAGAATCTGATCAAATTTGTAGCTAAGTCAGGAGCTTATGAAGTTGAAATTGAGAAGAAAGATTTTAAGATTACAATCAAAACTTCTAATTCAGCAAAAAAAGATTCAATAACAACTATTGAATCTGCACCTGTTTTACCAATTCCATCAAACGAACAAAATATTCAAGGTATTTTAAGTCAAGAAAACAAGCATGAAGGATCTATTGAAAATGAAGATGACAAGTATACAGTTATTAAATCTCCAATTATTGGGACTTTTTATAGAAAATCAGGCACAGATAAGCCAGTTTTTCTGGAAGTTGGAACAGAGGTTAAAAAGGGAGACACACTGTGTGTTATTGAAGCTATGAAACTCTTCAATGAAATTGAATCAGAGATGAATTGTAAAATCATTAAAATTTTAGTTGATGATGAAACTCCTGTAGAATTTGACCAACCACTTTTTTTAGTTGATCCTTCCTAACATTTTATAGAATGTTTAAAAAATTATTAATAGCCAATAGAGGTGAAATAGCAATGCGAATTATTCGTACTTGCAAAGAGATGGGAATAAAAACTGTTGCAGTATATTCAACAGCAGATCAAGAAAGTTTACACGTGCGTTTTGCTGATGAAGCAGTATGTATTGGTCCAGCCCAAAGCTCAGAATCTTATTTAAAACCATCAAACATTATTGCAGCTGCAGAAATAACAAATGCTGATGCAATACACCCTGGTTATGGATTTTTATCTGAAAATGCAAAATTTTCAAAAATTTGTGAAGAGCATAATATTAAATTTATTGGGGCATCATCAGAGATGATTCATAAAATGGGAGATAAAGCTTCTGCTAAGGAAACAATGAAAAAAGCAAAAGTACCTACAATTCCTGGATCTGAGGGAATATTAGAATCTTTAAATGAGGCTAAGATTCTTGCAAAAAAAATAGGCTATCCGGTTATGCTGAAAGCAACTGCTGGTGGTGGTGGAAAAGGGATGAGAGCAGTTTGGTCTTCTAATGAAATTGAAAAGTCATGGGAAAGCGCAAGAGTGGAATCTTTAGCTGCTTTTGGAAATGAATCCATGTATATGGAAAAACTTATAGAGGATCCTCATCATATAGAAATTCAAATAGTTGGCGATTCTTATGGAAAGGCGTGTCATTTGTCTGAGAGAGATTGCTCAATTCAGAGAAGACATCAAAAACTAATTGAGGAGACTCCATCACCATTTATGACAGAAAAGCTTAGAAAAGCAATGGGATCAGCAGCAGTTAAGGCGGCTGAATTCATTAAATATGAAGGAGCAGGAACTGTTGAATTTTTAGTAGATAAGAATAGAAAATTTTATTTCATGGAAATGAACACACGTATTCAGGTTGAGCATCCAATAACCGAACAAGTTATTGATTTTGATTTAATCCGTGAACAAATAAAGGTTGCTTATGGCATTCCTATTTCTGGAAAAAATTATTTTCCTAAAATGCATTCGATTGAATGTAGAATAAATGCTGAAGATCCAGAAAATAATTTTAGACCATGTCCTGGAAAAATTGAAACACTTCATTTTCCTGGGGGTCATGGTGTTAGACTTGACACTCATGTATATAGCGGATATACAATACCTTCATATTACGATTCAATGATCGCAAAATTAATTACAACAGCTCAAACTCGAGAAGAAGCTATTAATAAAATGAAAAGAGCATTGGATGAATTTTTAATTGAAGGTATTAAAACCACGATTCCTTTTCATAGAAAACTAATGGATAATCCTGATTTTATTTCAGGAAACTATACAACAAAGTTTATGGAAAATTTTTCAGGCTAGTTTGTTTTGAATAAGAAACTCGGCTATTTGAACTGTGTTTGTAGCAGCACCTTTTCTAAGGTTATCAGAAACTATCCATAAGTTAAATGAATTTAGCTTAGAAAAATCCTTTCGGATTCTTCCAACATAAACATTATCACTACCCTCAGAATACATAGGCATTGGATAAGAATTATTCTCAGGACTATCTTTAATAATGATTCCATCAGTGCTACTTAAAAGGCTTTTAAAATCATCTAAGGAAGTATTATTTTTTAAAGTAATATTTACTGATTCGCTGTGACCTCCAACAACAGGAATTCTGACGGCAGTTGCAGTAATCCCTATACTATAATCATTTAAAATTTTATGAGTTTCATTAACTAATTTCATTTCTTCTTTAGTGTATCCGTTTTCTTGAAAACTGTCACAATGAGGAATTGCATTATTAAGAATGGGATGGGGATAAGCCATTTCTCCTTTTTCCCCATTTAGTTCATTTTCTAATTGTTTAACTGCTTTTACACCTGTTCCAGTAATTGATTGGTAGGTAGATATAACTAATCTTTCAATGCCATAGTTTCTATGAAGTGGAGCAATAGCAATTAGCAATTGAATTGTTGAACAGTTGGGATTTGCTATTATTTTATCTTCAGAATTAAGAAGATTAGCATTTATTTCTGGAATAATTAGCTTTTTTGAAGGATCCATTCTCCATGCAGAAGAATTATCAATCACAGTACATCCTTTTTTTGCAAATTTAGGAGCCCACTTAAGTGAAGTTTCTCCACCAGCAGAAAACAGAGCAATATCAGGACCTAAGTCAATAGCTGAATTTAGAGAAACAACTTCATGAGGCATATTATTAAAAATAATCTTTTTGCCTACAGATTTTTCTGAGGCAACCAAAATTAAATCACTATGGGGGAAATTTCTTTCTGATAAAACTTGGAGCATAACGTTTCCCACCATTCCTGTTGCTCCAACTACAGCTAGCTTCATAGAATATTTTATGATGTCCAAAATTACATCAAATTATTTTTAGATTAAAAATTAATTTATATATAACAATTTCATTGTAAATAATTACGAATTATTCTATTGCCAATGCTAGATAATAATTCATATGAGATTGAACCTCCTAATTCTGCAAATGTATTAGCTGGGTTATTCTTATTAAAAATTACAACTTCATCACCTTCTGAACAATTTATATTAGTTATGTCTACCATGAACATGTCCATACATATATTGCCAATAATTTCAGCTCTTTTGTTTTTAATCCAAACAGGGACATTGCTATTTCCAAAATATCTTCCGACACCATCCGCATGTCCTATAGGAATGGTGGCAACTGTGGTTTTTTGCTTAGCAATCCATCCATTATTGTATCCAACAACTTGATTTTTTTTTAATTTATGAATTTGAATAATTTTTGTGGTTAATTCTGCTATAGGTAAAAGGTTTTTATCCCACTCTATATTATTTGAGTATCCGTATAAAGAAATACCTGTTCTTACCCAATCATAATTACATTCAGGATAGTTAAAAATCCCAGAACTGTTTAATAAATGAAATTTTATACTGGTGTCAATATTGAGAAATAAATTTTTAATTTTTTCAAAAGTTTTTATTTGACTATCCGTAAAATTATTTTTTCTTTTTTCTTCACTTGAAGATAAGTGGGAGTAAACTGATTCTATTTTTAAAGAAGAATTTGCGATTTTTTCTTTAATCCAACCAATTTCTTTAGGTTCAAAACCTATTCTATTTAAACCAGTATTAAACTTAAGATGTACAGGAAAATCATTTAGTTTAAGTTTTTTTAATTCAGAAGTTAAATCAATCCACATTCGTTTTGAAAATATAGCTGGCTCCAAAGAAAATTTAATGATTTCTGAAATATCATAAGGGTGAGGATAGAAAACAATGATTTTACACTTTATACCATTTTCACGTAGTATTTTTCCTTCATATGCTGAGGCAACAGCAAGCTTACTAACACCTAGGTCTTCTAGATATTTTGCTATTTCAATGGCGCCGTGACCATATGCATTTGCTTTTACAACAGCAATTAATTCACTTTTAGGAGATATCTTAGATCTCAAAAAATTTAAATTATGAGACAGTCTATCAAGGTAAATGTTTAGAGTTGTCAGTCCTTGTTTTTTTTTATTAATTCTTTTTTTCATAGCATTATGAAAAGCATACCTGCTTAGTGCTTCATACTTTTTCTTCTCTCCAATTACAATCAAATCATCATCTTCATTTTTTCTAAAAGTATATTGGGCTTCACCTCCTGACCTAGAACAAACAGCATGTACTTTAGTAACATATTCTGCGATTGCCATTAAATTAGGCATTGGACCAAAAGGATTTCCTTTATAATCCATGTCTAAACCAGCAATAATTATTCGAAAACCTTGATTTGCAAGCTTGTTACAAATTGTAACTATTCCCTTATCAAAAAATTGAGCTTCATCAATTGCTATAACATCAAAGCCTTCTGTACATTTTATTATTTCTTCAGATGATCTTATCACAGTAGCCTTTAACTGATTCTCATCATGAGAAACAATCATGGAATCATCATATCGACTATCAACAAAAGGCTTAAAAACTATAACTTTTTGATTTGCAATATGAGCTCTTTTTATTCTATGAATTAACTCTTCAGTTTTTCCTGAAAACATAGATCCACAGATAACCTCAATACTTCCAAATTGTTCACTTGAGTTTACAGTGTTTTCTAAAAACATTTTGTAATTTTCAAACTAGGAGGATTTAATTTCTAACCTATATTAACAAAGGTATTAAAAAACAACACTGATGAAAGAATCATTACATGCAGAAATTATTTCTTTAGCTAATCAAATCTCGAAAATAAAGATCAATTCTTTACCTGATAAATATTATAACCTAGTCATTGAACTTTTCGAAAAAACTATTTTATTTAAAAACATGAATTCTTCAATTGAACAATCAGACCTTGAAGATCAATTAGCAAAAAACAATCTTCACTTAATGAGTGAAAATAGCGACTTAAATAAAGAGAATAACAAGGATGCAATAACTCCATTAATTGAAACTATTAAAGAAATGATTCCAGAAATGCCTGAAAATGATTTTAATACAGCTATGTTAAATGATCATTTAACTAATTTTTCATTTGAAAAAAAGAATACCTCTCCTAATAAAAGTGAGAATCAAATATCACCAAAACTTAATGATCGCTTTGCTAAAATATTAAAAGTTGACGTAAATGATCGTTTAGCATTTATTCAGAAACTATTTGATAATAAATCAGAAGAATATGAAAAAGTGATGAGTGAAATATCCGTCATTGAAGATTGGGATTCAACGTATAATTTTATTCAAAATAAGGTTAAACCAGAATATAATTCTTGGAATGATAATTTACTCGTTGAAAAAAGGTTTTTTAATTTTTTAAAAAAACAATTTAATTAAATATAAATTTTTTTAAATGCCATTATACATAGTCCCTACACCAATAGGAAATTTAAAAGACATAACGTATCGGGCAGTTGATATTTTAAAAAAAGCAGATATAATTCTAGCAGAAGACACAAGAACAAGCTCAAAGCTTTTAAATCATTATTCAATTGATAGAAAATTACAAAGTTTCCACATGCATAATGAGCACCAAAAGTTAGAGGATATTTTGAAAGAATTACAAGCAGGCAGTTTAATTGCTGTAATTTCAGATGCTGGAACTCCTGGAATTTCAGACCCAGGATTTCTTTTAATAAGAGAATCAATAGTAAAGGGAATAGATGTTTTTTGTTTACCAGGAGCTACCGCATTTGTTCCTGCACTTATTCAAAGTGGTTTTCCAACCGATAGGTTTGTTTTTGAAGGATTTTTACCACACAAAAAAGGGCGTAAAACAAGACTAGAAGTCTTGGCCAAGGAAAAAAGAACAATAGTTCTATATGAATCTCCTCATAGAATTTTAAAAACACTTAATCAATTTTTGCTTTATTTTAATGAAGACAGAAAAATTAGTGTCGTAAGAGAACTTACCAAAAAGTTTGAAACACAATTTAGAGGCACAATAAAGGAGTCAATCGATTATTTTACAGAAAAGAAACCAAAAGGAGAATTTGTAATATCAATTTCTGCAGATTTAGACAAATAATTAATGGAAAAATCATGGAGATTATTAAAAAATTTAGATCCTAATATTGTTTCTAGTTTAGGAAATGAATTAAATGTTTCAGACATAATAGCTGAACTTTTAGTTAAAAGAGATATTTATACTTTTTCAGAAGCCAAAACATTTTTTCGTCCACAATTAGAAGATTTGATAGATCCATTTTTAATGAAAGGGATGTGTGATGCAGCTAATAAAATAAAGAAAGCATTAATTGATAGTCAAAAAATAATGATTTATGGCGATTATGATGTTGATGGCACCACTTCAGTTGCATTGCTTTATTCTTATCTAACCACACAAAACGCTAACGTCATATATTATATACCTGACAGATATAATGAGGGGTATGGACTATCTAAGTTAGGTGTTGAAAAAGCAAAAGAAGAAGAGGTTTCTCTACTTATAGTCATAGACTGCGGCATTAAAGCCATCGAACAGGTTGAAATAGCTAATTCATATGAAATAGATGTAATTATTTGTGATCATCATAATCCAGGCAAAACCTTACCGAAGGCAATATCAATATTAAACCCTAAACAAAGTGACTGTGAATATCCATATAAGGAATTATGTGGTTGCGGAATTGGATTTAAGTTAATTCAGGCAATCGAGCAGGAAAAAGGGCAAGGACTTAACTCTATTTTAGAATATTTAGATTTAGTTGCAATAGCGATTTGTGCTGATATAGTTCCTATGACAGGAGAAAACAGGCTACTTGCTTCATTAGGCTTGAAATTGATAAATAAAAATTTAAGACCTGGACTTACTTATTTTATAAAAAACAAACAAAAGAAAATAAATGTATCAGACTTAATTTTCACAATTGCACCTAGAATTAATGCCGCAGGCAGAATGAAACACGGTAAACATGCTGTTGAATTACTAATAAGTAAAGAGGAAAATGAGATATCTTCTAAAGCAAGAATTATTGAGTTATTTAATACTGAAAGAAAATTACTTGATGAAAAAATAACCAACGAGGCTTTAGAGCAAATTGAAACTTTATCAGAATTAGACAATGTAACAACTGTGGTTTTTCGTCCAGACTGGCATAAAGGTGTTATAGGAATTGTAGCTTCTAGATTAATTGAGCATCATTATAGACCGACTGTTGTTTTAACAAAATCAGGTGATATTTATGCGGGATCTGTAAGGTCTGTAAAGGGCTTTGACGTTTATGAAGCATTATTGGCTTGTTCTGATTTTATTATTCAATTTGGCGGACATAAATACGCAGCTGGACTTACTCTTGACCCTTCCAAATATTCTGATTTTAAAACAGCTTTTGAAAAAGAGGTTTCAGGCAGAATATTACCAGACCAACTGGTTTCAAGTATAAGTTATGACATGGAGATTACTTTGGATAAACTTACTGAACCAATTTATAGGATTATTAATCAAATGAGTCCATTTGGACCATTTAACAGACAACCACTTTTTTATATTAAGAATTGCGTAGATAATGGAGGCACAAAATTAGTTGGAGCTGACAACAATCATCTTAGGATGGAAATCAAAGATGAAGCAGAAACTAATTTTTCAGGAATTGGTTTTGAAATGGGAAAATATATTTCTAAAATCAAAATGAAAAACACATTTTCAATTCTTGCCCATCTTCAAAACAATGAATATAAAGGAAATTCAAAACTTCAATTATTAGTAAAAGACATTTCTTTTAAATAAAAACCCTCATGATAATTATTGTTACGGATTTTTATAAAGCTTAATTAATTGTTTTGTAGACATATCGTGAGGATTATTTGTTTCTAATCCAAAGTCTTCCAAAACTTTATTAGCAAGTTTTTTACCTAGCTCAACACCCCATTGGTCATAACTATATATGTTCCATATTACTCCTAGAGTAAATATTTTATGCTCATAAATTGCTATTAAAGCACCAAGATTATATGGATTGAGTTTTTCAATTAACATTGAGTTACTAGGCCGATTTCCTTTAAATGTTTTAAAAGGAACTAACTCATTAGCAACATCTTCATTTTTAACCTCGTCTTCATTTTTACCAATCATTAAAGCTTCAGTTTGAGCAAAAAAGTTTGCCATTAACTTATCTTGATGTTCACGTTCGTTATATAATGAAGTTTTAAATCCAATGAAATCCACAGGAATAAGCTTAGTTCCCTGGTGAATTAATTGAAAAAACGCATGTTGGGCATTGGTTCCAGTAGCACCCCATATCAAAGTGCCCGTTTGATAATCAACCTGATCTCCATTTCGATCTACATTTTTCCCGTTACTTTCCATTGATGCCTGTTGAAGAAATGCAGGAAAGTTTTTTAAGTATTCAGAATAAGGAATTACGGCTTCGCTCTCAGACTTATAAAAATTATTATACCAAAGACTTATAAAACTTAAAATAATAGGAATATTATTCTCAATAGGAGTGTTTTTAAAATGCAAATCCATATTGCCTGCACCTTTAAGCAGCTTTTTATAATTTTCATATCCAACAGATAGACTAATTGAAAGTCCGACTGCGCCCCACAAAGAAAATCTTCCACCCACCCAGTCTTTCATGGGAAAAACATTTTTTTGGTCAATTCCAAATTCTAAGATTTTCTCAAGGTTAGTTGAAATAGCTATAAAATGTTTAGAAATTGAATTTTGAGAAGCAGATTTTAAAAACCATTTTTTAATTCTATTTGCATTTGAAATAGTTTCTTGAGTTGTAAACGTTTTAGATACTATTATAAAGAGCGTGCTTTCAACAGGACATTTTTTTAGCACTTCTCTAACATGATCACCTTCTACATTGGAAATAAAATAGGTCTTAATGTGATTTTTATAAAAGCCCAGCGCCTCCGTAACCATTGAAGGTCCAAGATCTGATCCTCCTATTCCAACATTAACTATATGAGTTATTCGTTTTCCGGTATAGCCTTTCCAGTGGCCATTAACAATTTTGTCAGAAAACTTTTTCATTTTATCTCTAACAATTTGAATCTCTGGCATAATATCCTTGCCATCAAGTAATATTGGTTTCTTAGAAAAATTTCTCAACGCAGTATGCAAAACAGCTCTTTTCTCAGTTTTATTAATTTGCCCACCGTTAAAGTATGCTTTTATAGCTTCTGGAAGATTAGCCTCAATAGCTAAATCTTTTAAAAGTAGTAGGCTTTTTTTATCAATTCTATTCTTTGAATAATCTATAAAAAAATCTTCCCAAGAGCAACTCATTTCTTCAGCTCGATTAAAATTATTTTTAAAGTATTCATCAATACGAATATTCTTAGTTACTTTGAAATGGTTTTCCAATTTTTTCCATGCCTCTAATTTTAGAGGATTTTTATTCGCTAACTTCATTAGTTTGATTTTCTTCGTTTTGATTAACTAAATTTTTTAAAAATTCTGGCTCAAAAGGAACACAGTCTAGATCTGTTTTAATAGGATCCATAAATGAGAGGTATTCAGCTTTTAATTTCTTAGAGATAGGTTTCGCTTGAGGTAGCTTTTGTCTGAAAGGATCTACCTGTCTCCCGTTTTGCCAAAATCTATAACAAACATGAGGACCAGATGTATTCCCAGTCATTCCAACCCATCCTATGACATCACCCTGTTTTACACTTTGTCCTTTTCGAACCTTTCTTTTCTTCATATGTAAATACTGAGTAGTGAATTTATCATTATGTTTGACAGTAACATAATTCCCGTTACCTCTTGTATAGGATGCTTTAATAACTTTTCCAGATGCTGTTGCCATAATTGGTGTACCAACACTTGCTGCAAAATCAGTTCCTTTATGAGGGCGGATTCTATTTCCATAATACGCTATCCTTCGTTTAAGGTTATATCTTGAGGAAATTCTACTAAATTTCACTGGAGCTTTTAAAAAGGCTCTTCTTAGATTCTTGGCATTTTCATCAAAGTAATCTATTATTCCTTTGTCACTATCAGACTCGAATACAAAAGCATATAATCCTTTTCCGTTATGTTCAAAATAGGCTGCTTTTACCTGACTTACTCCCAATGAGATTGAATCATCAACATACCGTTCTGTATAAATTATCTTAAACTTATCTCCCTTCTGTAGTCGAAAAAAGTCAATAGTCCATGCATATATATCAGATAAAAAATATGTTAACTGATCATTAAGACCACTTTCTAACATTGTCGCATAAAGAGAGCTATTAATAACTCCAGAACCTTGAAGAGTTACAATTTTTATTGACTTTTTTACGGTTTCACCAAAAATACTATCTCGCAATTGAATTTTCCAATATGTTGCAACATCTGGTTCATATATTATAGCAATAGGAGAGGATATACTATCCTGTGTGAAAAGTAATTTATACGGTTTTCCAACAACAAGTTTACGAGTGTTTACTTGTTTTTTTGTTTTTTCTAAAATCTTATAAACCTCAGGATAATCTATCGAGTTATCTTCTAAAATACTACCAAATGTATCTCCTCTCTTTATTTTTTTATTTACAACTATAAATTTGTCTAGATCATAACCAAAGCGAATATTTGGAATATATTTAACTTGGGGAGAATCTTGAATAGTAAGATTACTTTTAGCTGATTCACATCCTTGAATTACAAGACCAATGGCTAATGCAATAATTAATTTATTGAATTTCAAAAAGTTATTTTTTTCAAAGGTCTTAAAAATGGAATGAAAAATTTAAGTGTCAAACTTAAAGGTATTAAATGTTTGTCAATTAATTTTAATTTTAAATGGGTGTTTTATGTTTTTAAAATTTTCCAAATCACATTTGATAGATCCTATTGCTATATCAGCTTGTAGACGAATCGGTATTTTATTCAAGTCGTTAGAAATCCATAATGTTATACTTTCTTCATCTTTAAAAATTCTACCTTTTTGAACAACAGGAATAAACTTAAGACACTCAATTTCGCCAAACTTAGTTTTAAGATTTTCAACACCTAAATATTTAAGGTTGAATTCAAAAGTTTCATTATCAAAAAAAACATTGACTTTGAAACTTTTGTTAGGAATAATATTTTCTGAAGGAAAGTAATTTCTTAGATAGTAGAAAGTCGAAATTAAATCTTGTGTATTTATCTCTATATTATGTTTTGACTGTTTATTGTTTTTTATATCATTAACATAAGCAAATCCATTTTTTTGATCAAAATCAATTACTTTATTTTTTGTATAACCACCTTCATCAATATTTCTAATAAAACGTAACGGTTGAGTTTTTTCTTCATTTAAATAACTTTCATAATGATCTTCAACACGGAAAAAAAAACGAGCTATACCAGAAGTTCTTCCATATCCCTTTGCGTGAATTACAGGAGCTCCATTGATAGTATCATTACTAAGAGTCAAAGAAGCATAACTGGCATTGAAAAACCCATAGTGTATCCTAAATTGAAGCCATTCACCAGTTTTAAATGCAGAGCTATTCGATAACTTTTTTGTCTCCTGATTGTCCTGACCATTAATTTGAGAAGGCCCTAGCAAACAATTAAAAAATATAATAAATAAAAAAAATCTTTGTAAAATCAAATAAATAAATTTTAAACTTTTCCCTTTAAGGATTATTGTAAAAATAAAGACATAATATTAAATTATATTATTTTCTGCCAAATGAATGTAAATTTTCATATAGGTCTTTAGCTTTTGAATTTCCTAAAATATCAATAAGCTCTTTTTTTGATGCCGTTTTTATATTTTTGAAAGACTTAAAAATTTTAATAAGTTTTATCTGAGTTTTAGGTCCAACGCCTTTAATATTATCTAGAGATGAACTTAGAGCCTTTTTACTTCTTTTATTTCTATGAAGTTTTATTCCAAATCTGTGGGCTTCATTTCTTAATTGCAGAATAATTTTTAAAGTCTCTGATTTTTTATCTAAATAGAGAGGTACAGGATCGCCAGGACAAAAAATTTCTTCTAATCTTTTAGCAATACCAATAACAGCAATATTCTCTCTTAAGTTTAATCTGTCAAGACTTTTGATTGCAGAGGTCAACTGACCTTTACCCCCATCTACAATTATTAATTGAGGCAACGAAGCCTTCTCTTCTTTCAGGCGTTTATACCTCCTATATACAACTTCTTGCATAGAAGCAAAATCATCAGGCCCAGAAACAGTTTTAATGTTATAATGTCTATATTCTTTCTTAGAAGGCTTACAGTTTTTAAATACAACGCATGAAGCAACCGGATTACTACCTTGTAAGTTAGAATTATCAAAGCATTCTATATGAGTGGGACTTTCTTTTAGTCTTAAATCTGACTTCATTTGTAAAATTATTCTACTAATATGGCGTTCAGGATCTAAAATTTTAATTTGCTTAAATCTTTCCATTCTATATGATTTTGCATTTTTAAGAGACAATTCAAGAAGCTTCTTTTTGTCTCCTACTTTTGGCACTATGCATTTTATTTTAGGACCTAAACTAATTTTAAACGGAAGTATAATTTGATTTGAATTTGAGTTAAATCGCTGTCTTAATTCTACTAATGAAATTCTTAAAATTTCATTATCAGATTCATTCAAGTTTTTTTTAATTTCAATCGTATAAGAACTAATTATAGCTCCAAATGAGATCTGAATAAAATTCACATAGGAAAAACTACTATCAGAGAAAATTGAGAAAACATCAACTTCTGATATTTTTGGATTTACAACTGTTGATTTAACTTGGTAATTATATAAAATTTCAAGTTTTTCTTTAATTTTTTGTGCTTTTTTAAATTTGGTTAAAACTGAAAGCTTCTTCATTTCATTTTTAAAACGATCAATAGATGCTTTAAAATTACCTTTGATCATTAATTTGATTTCTAATAAATTTTTATCAATCTCATTGGAGCTAATTTTTTCGTTTTCTTTCTTTAATAAGTGTATTAGCTCATGATTCAAAAAAGGATAAATATCTTTAATTAGCCTAATTAAAAACTTAACACTTTTTACATTTGTAAATGGACCGAAATACTGACCTTTATTTTTATCGACCTTTCTGGTATAAAATATTTTTGGCTTTGGTTCTCTTTCTATACATATCCATGGATATGTTTTGTCATCTTTTAAAAGAACATTGTATTTAGGTTTAAACTTTTTAATTAAATTATTTTCTAATAACAAAGCATCCATTTCTGTTTCTACAACAATATTTTCAACTTTTATAATTTGTTTTACAAGAAGTTTTGTTTTAAAATGAGTATGATTTTTGTTAAAATAAGATGCTACTCTTTTTTTTAGGTTTATGGCTTTTCCTATATAAATAATTTTATTTTCTTTGTTAAAGAATTTATAAATTCCAGGGCTCTCCGGCAAAGTTATTATTTGTAATTCAGGATTAGTAACCTTCATTAAGCTAAATTAATTATTTTCTTTTTAAAGTTATTATTTGTTATTCAATAATCGCTTAAATTTACACTCTTAACTCGTGATGAAAACTAAAATACAAATACGAAAATTATATCAAAATAAAAGAGACAAGCTATCTGTTAGTGAAATACATAAACTGAGTATTTCAATATCTAATGGATGCTTAAAAATACCAATTTGGCATATGGAAAATTTTCATATTTTTCTAAGTCTTTCAAATAAAAATGAAATAGAGACATCTTCACTTCTTTCGGTTATTATGGGAAAAGACAAGCAAGTAATTGTGCCAAGAATTATTAAATCAAAACTGTTAGAACATGTTTTATTAACTGATCAAACAGTATTGAGAACCAACTCATTTAGAATTCCAGAACCTCAAAATGGAATTATTATTTCTCCTAAAATAATTGATGTGGTTTTTATTCCTTTATATGTTTTTGATTTAAAAGGAAATAGGGTTGGTTATGGTGGGGGTTATTATGATAGATTTTTAAAAGAATGTAGAAAAGACACAGTCAAAGTTGGGCTATCACTATTTGAGCCAATAAATTTAATACAAGATATTTCAGAACTTGACATAAAATTAGATTATGCTGTAACGCCAGATTCTATTTTTTCTTTTTGATTAAAAATTTTTTTATTGAAAAAAATTAAAATTGCAACTCCTATAGAAATCGAAGCATCAGCTACATTAAAAATATATTGAAAAAACAAATAATCTTCTCCACCAATTACAGGAATCCATTTTGGCCAAGTCCATTCTATTAATGGAAATTGAATCATATCTACAACATTGCCAAAAAATATTGGAGCATACCCTTCAATTGGAAGAAAAGTTGCTATTTGCCCATAGCTGTGACTAAAGATTAAACCGTAAAATACGGAATCAATAATATTCCCTAAAGCACCTGCAAAGATTAAACATAAAGACCATCTTAAATAAGTAGAACTTTCTTTTTTATATAGATTTCGAAGCCAATAACCAACTCCGCAGATTGCTATCAGCCTAAAAAAAGTAAGTAGTAATTTAGAGGTGTTTTCTGGCAAAAAAGGGATTATATCGTTTAGTTTGGCTCCCATTGCCATTCCTTTATTTTCTACAAACAGTATTTTAAAAAAGTTCCAATCAACTATAGCCTCATTACTATAAATAGTTATGGGGTAATGTAGTTTTATATAAAATTTTGAGAACTGATCTATTGCTAGAATTATTAGAATTATTATAACTCCTTGCAAAGGCATTATGTTTTTAACAAAACTATTTTTCATTTCGCTTTCAAAAGTATAAATTTAAAATATAATACAATTTATTTTTCCAGAAACTGATTTTATCTCCAAAACATCATGCGAATCAGATTCTTCACAATTTAATTTATTTTTCAAATTAGATAAAATTTTAATATTAGGGTTGTTAAAAATTATATCAGCAGAAATGGTTTTTATTAGCCCTGGGCTATTCCATTCACTAAGATATATTTCACCTCTTGGTTGAGAAATATTTATACTATAGACCTTTGCATAAATATTAGTTGAAGCATTCTCAACATATAATTGAAGTATTAGTTTTTCTGGAAGAGAAATATTTAAACTTGTAGAGTGATTTTTATGGACACTTAATTTGTCATTAAAATTTGTTGAATTAGAAACTAGTTTTTCTTCAACAAAAAGACTATCCCCCTTCAGTTTTGATGACAAAAATGTAAAATTTTTATATTCCCCTCTAGTTGTGTAGCCAACTTCAATAAATTCAGACTTACTATTAGTTATATTAATAGAACTTATCCATGGAAGATTTAATTCAAGGACAGAAATGTTTTTTGAATCAAAATGTTTATTAAACTTATTTTGTCCAGATATAATAAATGGAAAACACAATATGAATAGGTATAAATATTTTATTTTTGCATGTTTTTAGCTTTAATACTTAAGGTCGCATGTGGAACTAGAATTAATCGTTTTTTATTAATTAGCTTTCCTGTTATACGGCAAACACCATAAGTCTTATTCTTTATTCTTATTAATGCATTTTTCAAATCTCGAATAAATTTTTCTTGTCTTAAAGCAAGTTGAGTATTTGCTTCTTTGGACATAGTTTCAGATCCTTCCTCAAAAGCCTTAAAAGTTGGAGATGTATCTTCAGTACCATTATTGCCGTCATTCATATATGAACTTCTAAGCAGATCTAAATCTGTATTAGCTTTAATGATTTTTTCTTCAATTAAGTTTTTAAATTTTTCTAAATATTTATCGGAATATCGGTTAGTAGTTTCCATTAATTTATTTTTTTAATTAAAAGAGAAATTTTGATTTTATCAAATTCTAATTTTATGCCGCCCTGAATCTCATCAATTATATTTATTGAAGAGGCAAGTGTTTCATCTTGTATATATTTTTTAAAAGATGAAATTGTTTTATCTAAAATGGAATCATTTGTGATAAAGATTTCAATTATATCAGTTACATCTAACTCTAGATCTTTACGATGATTTTGAACTCTATTTATAAATTCTCTTGCAATACCTTCATTAATTAACTTATCATTAAGTTTAATGTCAAGAGCTACTGTAATTCCATTACCATGAGCAACTAACCAGCCTTCAATATCTTTAGAACTGATTTCTACATCATTTCGCGCTAATGTAATATTTTTTTTATTAAACTTTAACTGAATTTCCCCATTTTGCTCTAATTCTATAATTTGATCAGAATTCATTTGATTAATTAATGATCCAATTAGCTTAATGTCTTTTCCAAAACGAGGCCCTAATAATTTAAAATTTGGTTTTATTTCCTTTACTAGTATTCCACTATTATTGTCAATAAGTATTACTTCTTTTACATTGATTTCTGATTTTAATTGATTTTCAATTGAATAAAGATCTTGACGTTCTTTTTTAGAATTAACAGGGATCATTATTCTTTGAAGTGGCTGTCTTACTTTAATTTGTTCTTTTTTTCTAAGAGACAAAGCCAGAGATGTAATAATTCTAGCTTTATTGATTCTTTTTTGGAGAATCTCATTAATCATAGACTTATCAGCGGACGGAAAATCTGACAAATGAACTGAGATTGGATTTAACACACCTGTAATCGTAGTTAAATCTCGAAACAGATGATCCATATAAAATGGTGCTATTGGCGCTGCAAGTTTTGAAATAGTTATTAAACAGTCATAAAGAGTTTGATAGGCTGCTATTTTATCTAAACCATATGATCCTTTCCAAAATCTTCTTCTGCTTAAACGGACATACCAATTACTTAATTTTTCTTGAGCAAATTCTGAAATAGATCTACAAACTTTTGTTGGCTCGTATTGTTCATAATAATTTTCTACATTTAAAATTAAGCTGTTAAGTTCAGATAAAATCCAATTGTCAAGCTCATCTCTTTTATTATTATCAATTATTTTTTGATTTGGAATGAACCCATCAATATTAGCATATAAGCTAAAAAAAGAATAAGTATTGTATAATGTTCCAAAAAATTTACGTTGAACTTCTAGTATACCATCTAGGTTAAATTTTAAATTATCCCAGGGATTTGCATTTGCTATCATATACCACCTAGTTGCATCTGGACCAAAATTATCTAAAGTGTCAAATGGATCTATACCATTTCCTAGCCTTTTAGACATTTTTTGACCTTTTTTATCTAAAACTAAACCATTTGAAATAACATTTTTATATGCAATTTTATTAAAAACTAGTGCTCCAATTGCATGAAGAGTATAAAACCATCCTCTTGTTTGATCTACTCCCTCAGCAATAAAATCAGCAGGAAAAGCTTCTGCATTATCAATTTTATCTTTGTTTTCAAAAGGATAGTGCCATTGAGCATATGGCATTGACCCTGAATCAAACCATACGTCAATTAAATCATTTTCACGAAATAATGGTGAAGCCCCATCTTTACTAGCTAATATTATTGAATCAACTATGTTTTTATGCAAATCAATTTTTTTGTAATTCTCTTTTGACAAATCTCCTTTTATAAAATCTTCAAAAGGATTATTTTTGGCAAATCCAAAACGTATAGACCTATTTATCTCATCTATTAGTTCTTCAACAGAGCCAATTACTTTAATTTCAGATTTATCTTCAGAACACCATATGGGTAAAGGAATTCCCCAAAAGCGAGAACGTGAAAGATTCCAGTCATTAGCATTTGCAAGCCAATTACCAAAACGCCCTTCACCAGTTGACTTAGGCTTCCAGTTTATAGTCTTATTTAGAGCAACCATTTGATCCCGAACATCGCCCACCTTAATAAACCAAGAATCAAGAGGATAATATAATATAGGCTTATCCGTTCTCCAGCAATTTGGATATGAGTGTTTATGTTTCTCAACTTTGAAAGCAAGATTTTCTTTTTTGAGATGGATTGCTATTTCTACATCTACAGAATATTCAGGGATATTCTTTTCGGAATAGTATTCATTTTTGACATATTTTCCAGCTAGTGAACCAAGCTCCTTTCGGAATTTTCCTTCTAAATCTACTAAAGGAACGGGATTGTTGTTTTCATCAAGGACAAGCATAGCAGGAACCTCAGGAATAGACTCTTTGGCAACTTTTGCGTCATCTGCTCCAAATGTTGGAGCCGTGTGAACAATTCCAGTACCTTCATTAGTGGTAACAAAATCTCCTTCAATTATACGAAATGCGTTTTCCGGATTATTTAAAGGCAGAGGAGACGAGCTCCAAACTTGCTCATACCTAATACCTATTAGATCTTTTCCAAGACAATCATTTTCAATCCAATAAGGAATTTTATTATCTTTTGAGTCGTACTCTTTAAGTTTAGAAACATCATTAACAGCCTCATACTTATTTCCAAATTGTTTTTCTATAAGCAACCTTGCTATTAAAATCTTAATTGGTAAAAAAGTATATTGATTAAATGTTTTAATAATAACATATTCTATTTTAGAACCAATTGTTAAAGCTGTATTGGAAGGAAGAGTCCAAGGGGTTGTTGTCCAGGCTAAAATATAGAGATCCTCATCATCTTTAATAGATATGGGAAGACTTGATTTTATAGTTTTAAACATTGCAGTCACAGAAGTATCAGTTACATCCCGATATGTTCCTGGCTGATTTAATTCATGGGAACTAATTCCAGTCCCAGCTTTTGGTGAATAGGGTTGAATACTATAGCCCTTATATAACAATCCTTTATCATAAACTTGCTTTACTAACCACCAAACACTTTCCATGTATTTTGGATCAAAAGTTACATATGGGTCATTCATGTCGATCCAATATCCCATTTTTTTTGTAAGTTGATTCCATAAATTTGTATAGCGCATAACAGCCTTTTCACAGGCATTATTATAGTCTTCTATACTTATTGTTTTTCCAATTGCATCTTTAGTAATTCCTAATTCTTTTTCCACTCCTAATTCAACGGGAAGTCCATGAGTATCCCATCCAGCCTTTCTCTCTACTAAAAAACCTTTCTGAGTTTTGAATCGACAAAAAACATCTTTAATAGTTCTAGCCATTACATGATGAATTCCTGGAACTCCATTAGCTGAAGGAGGCCCTTCATAAAAAACAAAAGGCTTATTTCTTTTTCTAATGACTATACTCTTATTAAAAATAGATTCCTTTTCCCAGAAATCTAAAACTTCTTGAGAAATTAAGGGGAGGTCTAATTTTTTATATTCTTTAAAGGCCATTAAAACTTTACTTTGCTGAAGTAGCGAAAGTAATCAATTTATAAAATATAAATACTTAAACAAAATATAAAAAGTACTTAAAAGCCTACACTAATCCCAAGCTGAAGGCTTCTTCCTGGTTGAGAAATTCCAGAGGCAAAGGTTCTGTAATGAGTATCAAAGATATTATGTAAGCCACCTTTAAATGTTACTTTTTCGCTATACTTATAATTTGCTGATATTGAAAAGGTTTCCCAAGCTGGAGTTCCTGCATATTGATTTTTATTAATAAAAGGAGTTTCATCCAAACCATCTTCTCCACCATAGCTGTAATCATTTGGGTTTTTAGCATTACTGAAATTCCACTCTAGTTGAGCATTAATTTTAGATCCAGAATAATAAACCCCGTACTGTCCGAAAAAGGGAGGAATTGATGGCATAGGACCATTTTTAAAACTTTTATTTCCACGAGTATATGTAAAACTTGCCCTTGTATATATTTTATTACTAAATCTAATGAAACTTTCAAATGAACCTCCGTAAATATATCTATTGCCCAGATTTTTGTTTGCCAAAGTGGGAAGCTCTTCTCCATCATAAATTATTGTATTTTGATCATTCGTACTTTCATCCCCATAAATTATATAGTCTGACCGAACAATATGTCTTGAGATTAATGAGCCAAAACTTCTAATTGAAAACCTGTTAAGACCATTTTCAGATTCAAAAGACAATCCTAAATCTAGATTATATGCATATTCAGGCTTAAGAAAGGGGTTAGGTACTATAAGTGATCCTCCGCTTTCTCTAATTTTTCCAATATCATCAATATTTGGATTTCTAAAGCCACTAGAAAGCAAAACGTTTAATTGCATTTTTTTTATAGGACTGTAGATCATTGCTACCGTATGTGTAAGAGCCCAATTGATGACTGAAACTTCGGACAATAATGAATTAACAAGAGCTTCTTCCTTCCAGGAGCCACCAAGATCTGTATAGGTAAGCCTTGAACCTGCATTTAATGATAAAGAATCATTTAATTCCCAAATAAAATTAATGTAAGCAGCAGTGCTATCATAGTAGCTTCCATCACTTGGATATCTAGTTGGAATTGCAAAGGAAATGCCAAGTGCAGTTATTTCATTATTTGAAACATTCAAAGATTTTGTATATGCATTGGAGATTATTTTATTATTTAAAACCTCCAAACCATAAGAAGCACTAATGTTATCAGACGGCATTGCACTAAAGTCAGCATTAAAACTTAGAACTGAAACTTCCTCAAACTGATAACTCCTATTAAAACTATCAAATTTTCTATCTATTCGAGATTCTTTAATATTTTGATATGCAAATGTAAGAGTCCCTTTCTTTAGTAGCGGATTTCCTTTAAAAAACTCAAACTTAGGAGAAAATAAAAATCGTTTTTGAGGGCCATAATACCATTCAGCATATCGTAAAGTTCCATTTCTTATTTCATTTAATTTATCATATCGATCAATATTAGAAGAATTTGATAATTGTATGTTTAGGGATAAATAATTTTGACCAATTAACTTGAAACGAAATTTTTGAAATAAGTCAAACTGATTGTATCCAGTATTCTTTTGAATTAATGGATTAGGATTTAGTGTTGGTGTAGCTTTGTAAAATGAGTTAGTGTTTTCAGAGAAAAACTCAGTCAATCCCCAATTATTGTATCCATGTGAGTTTTTCCGTCCCATCCGAATATCTCCAAAATCAGAAAAACTAACACTAGTTATCCCTCCCCATTTTTTAAAACTCCAACTAGATGTAATATTATTTACGCTTGATAAATTACCAGAATTAAAATCTGAGTGAAATTCATTCTTGTTTTTAGTATCACTATTAATATCTGGAGTTTTTGTGAAATAATGAATAACTCCACCTAAAGCATCAGAACCATAACCAACTGAGGAAGGGCCAAAAATAATCTCAATTCGCTCAAGATTATGAGGGGCTATTGTGATGGCATTTTGCAAATGTCCAGAACGAGATATTGCATTATTCATTCTTACACCATCAATAACTAATAAAACCCTATTCGCTTCAAAACCTCTTAAAACGGGACTTCCACCACCACCTTGCGATTTCTGTACTCTAACACCAGGACTTAATTCTAAAATTTCAGCACCTGTTTGGATAATACTTTTCTTAATTTTTTCAGAATTAATAATATTGACCTTTTCAGCAATTTTATTTTTTTTAGATATGGATCTGGCTACTGAAAGAACTACACCTTCAAGGTTTTGCACCTTTGGTTCTAATTGAATAATAAAAAATTTCTTATCATTAGTTAAAGTTAAAGTTAAAGCGTTATATCCATTTATTTGAAAAACTAATGGATTAGATAAATTGAATTCACCAACATTTGCTTCGCCTTTATAGTCTGTAAAGGTATTTTGAGTTTTATCGATTGAAAAAATAGCTACATTTTCTATTGGGTCACCTGAGTTTGCATCTTCAACATAAATGGTTTGTGCGTGCGTTAAAAACCCATAAGTAAAAAAGAATAATAAAACAATTAAATTTTTTTTACTTAAAAATTTCATGGAGAACAGATAAAGATTTAGGTGTTTTAAAACGTTGTAAATGTATACTATAATAGCGAATGATTTCATTTAATAAACTATTGCGAACACTGTTATTCCACTTTAACATTTGAATTTCATCAAAATTCATGCCTAAAATTTCTTTAAAACATTTTAAATCTTTACCTAAAAGTGTGTTTTTTGAATTGTCATTATTTGTGAAACAACCTGTTGACAAGTCAAAACATTCAGAATTAATATTTGAAGTATTTGGATAAAACCCCATATACCTTGTAAGTTCAATTAAAAATTTTATATGAAAATTGGGATTAGCATTATTGCTGTCTAACCAAAGAGTCATTGTTTCAAGGAAATTATATAAGTTTTCATTTTTACCTCCTTCTTCTTGAAGGACACTTTTTAATACTTCAGAAAGAAAAAGAGTAATAGTCGTTTTTAAAATGGAATTATGAATAGAAGTTATAGGCTTATTTATTCTTACCTCTTTTATGTAATTTAAGCTTTCATTTTTTCTATGATCTGATAAGATACTAATTAGGTTAAAAGGCTGAAATAGAGCTTTGTTAATGTCTCTCTTTTTTGATTTTAAAATTCCATTTAACATATAGCCTTTAATGCCATTACTTTTAGTATAACAATTTGCAATTAGACTAGAATCACCATACTTTAAGGTCCATATAACTATTGCAGGAGTTTCGATCAAAATAAAAAAATTACACTACCCCTTGAGCTAACATTGCATCTGCTACTTTTACAAATCCCGCAATATTTGCTCCTTTAACATAATCAATCTTGTTGTTTTCTGTTCCATATTCAAGACAAGAGCTGTGTATATCTACCATTATGCTTTTTAATCTAGAGTCTACTTCATCTCTTGTCCAATTATAGCGTAAAGAATTCTGAGCCATTTCAAGTCCAGAAACTGCAACTCCTCCTGCATTTGAAGCTTTACCGGGCGCAAATAAAATATTGTTTTCTTTAAAAAAGTGAATTGCTTCGGGAGTAGCGGGCATGTTGGCTCCTTCGCAAACACAAAGGCAATTATTCTCTTTTAACAATTCAGCATCTTTTATGTTTAATTCATTTTGGGTAGCACAAGGAAGAGCAATGGAGCATTTAATTCCCCATGGTTTTTCTTTTGAATGAAAACTGGCTTTTGGATATTTTTTGACATACTCACTAATTCTTTCTCGCTTTTTATTTTTTATATGCATCACGTAAGCTAATTTTTCTGAATCAATACCATCTTTATCGAAAATATAGCCTGAAGAATCAGAAAGAGTATGGACATTTGCACCTAACTGGATACATTTTTCTGCTGCATATTGCGCAACATTTCCTGATCCTGAGATTACTACGGATTTTCCCTCAATAGATTCACTAATGTGATTTAACATTTGATTAGTAAAATAAACCACTCCATATCCAGTAGCCTCAGGCCTTATTAATGATCCTCCCCATGACACTCCTTTACCGGTTAAAACCCCAGAAAACTCATTTCTTAATCTTTTGTATTGCCCAAAGAGATAACCTATTTCACGACCTCCAACTCCAATGTCACCAGCGGGAACATCATTATTTGGGCCTATGTGTCTAAACAATTCAGACATAAAGCTTTGGCAGAATCTCATAACCTCAGTATCTGATTTTCCTTTAGGATTGAAATCTGCCCCTCCTTTTCCTCCTCCCATTGGTAAAGTAGTAAGACTGTTTTTGAAAATCTGCTCAAAGGCTAAAAACTTTAGAATGCTTAAGTTCACACTGGGATGAAACCTTAAACCGCCTTTGTATGGGCCAATAGCCGAATTCATTTGAACACGGTAGCCTCTATTAACCTGTATTTCTTCATTATCATCAATCCAAGCTACTCTAAAAGAGACTACTCTTTCAGGCTCGACCATTCTTAATAATACGTTTTGTCCGTAATATATATCTTTTGTTACTATATAAGGGATAACAGTTTCAGCAACTTCTGTGACCGCCTGCATAAATTCAGGTTCATTTTTATTCCGTCCATTCACTTCGTTTAAAAACTGTCTAATAATTTTTTCCATTTTTTCTATTTGACTTTTAAATTTATGCTTTTCTCTGCATTTGAAACATGATTTTTAATCTTTATTTGAAAAGTATTGATATTATATCTTCAATTTTTTCAACGTATTTTATATCAATCTTGATCTTGTTAAGATCAATTTTATTGAATTTAGATATTAAAATAGATTTGAAGCCTAATTTGGCTGCTTCTTTTATTCGAAGATTTATTTTAGACACTGGTCTAAGTTCTCCTGAAAGACCTATTTCTGCTGCAAAACAGATATTTTTTTTAATTGACAGCTCATAGTAACTAGAAAGGATAGAGGCTACAACAGCTAGATCCAGTGCAGGATCATCAACAGAGATTCCACCTGTAAAATTTATAAACACATCCTTTACTCCTAGAGTAAATCCCGCTCTTTTTTCTAGAACTGCTAAAAGCATATTTAGACGTTTTGCATTAAATCCAGTACTGCTTCTTTGGGGAGTCCCATAAACTGCAGAACTAACAAGAGCTTGTATCTCAAGTAAAAGAGGTCTTACGCCTTCAACAGTCACTCCAATAGCTTGACCACTCAAACTAGTTTCGTTTTGATTAATAAGCAGCTCACTTGGATTAGAAACAGGATGTATTCCCTTAGAATTCATTTCATATATTCCTATTTCATCAGTTGCTCCAAATCTATTTTTTTGAGCACGCAATATTCTGTAGACATGATTCCTGTCTCCTTCAAAATTTAAAACTGTATCAACCATGTGTTCCAAAATTTTAGGGCCTGCAATTTGACCATCTTTAGTTATATGGCCAATTAAGATGACAGGGGTATTGCTTTCTTTTGCAAACTGAATTAACTCAGCAGTTGTTTGTTTTATTTGGGAAATACTTCCAACAGTACTATCAATAAGATCACTTTGTAATGTTTGAATTGAATCAATTATCACCAATTCAGGATTTAAATTACTTATTTCATGAAAAACATTTTTAATTCGTGTTTCAATTAAAACATAACTATTGTTATTGCAAAGGCCCATTCTAGTTGCTCTGAGCTTAATTTGTTTTTGACTTTCCTCTCCAGAGACATAGAGTGTTTTAAGTTTTAAATTTATAGCTATTTGAAGAAGAAGAGTTGATTTCCCCACTCCAGGCTCTCCTCCAAGTAATATCAAAGAACCCGCTACTATTCCACCTCCTAAAACTCGATTAAGCTCTTTATCAGAAGTTAATATTCTAGATTCATCATCAACATTAATTTTTTGTAATTGAATAGATTTATTTGTTTTTGTATGACTTGATTTCAGGTCCCAATTTCCCTCTTTTTTTCTTTCAATTATTTCTTCAACTAACGTGTTCCATTCTTTACAAGAATTACATTGACCTTGCCATTTTGAATGTTGAGTTCCGCAAGTTTTACAAAAAAAAGAAGTTTTAGCACCCATAATATTTAAAGATAACGCTTTCGGTTAATGAACGGAAGAGCAATAAACGCAAATGCTCCACAAATTATAATTAAAACAGTTTGAGAGCTCCACATTATCCAACCAAACGCTAAACCTACCTCTTTACTAATCCCAAATGTTACCAAAACTAGCGCTACACTTAGAGGGTATATCCCAACGCCACCATTTGTAGTAGCTATTGATAAACCACCAATTACAAAAGCAGGAATTATCATTTCAATCGTAAGCCCAAAAGTGCCTGGAATAGTCCATTTTATTACATAAAACATTGATAAATACATTACCCAAATAAAAACTGTATGAAAAATAAAAGGCAATTTTTTTTCCATTGTTTTTATTGAGCTCAATCCCTCCCAAAAACCATTAATAACAGATTTAATTTTAATTACTAAATGACTTTTTGACTTTTTGATTGAATATGCTAGCAGGAAAACAATAACAATAACAGAGATTCCAAATAAAGCTAATTCTGAAAAATTAATATTTTTTTCCAATATTAAAGCCCAAATAGTTTTACGCTGAAGAACTAAAGCAATTAAAATTAACAAAAGCAGTATTATCATATCAATGACTCTCTCAACTACTACTGAACCAAAAGTTTTTTCAAAAGGGATTTTTTCATAATTTGATAAAAAACTAGCTCTAATTACTTCTCCAGACCTGGGGACGCCTAAATTAGCTAGATAGGCAATAAAAACACATAAAATTGTATTTATTAACCTGGGATTATAGCCCATTGGTAAAAGCAAGAATTTCCAACGATATGCTCTTGATAAATGACTTAAAAGGGCAAAAAACAAACCAAGGGCAACAAATCTTAAATCAGCATTTTTAATTGCTTGAATTATCATTTTTCTATCCTCCTCAGTTGTTATATGTATCGATAAATAAATAAAAAATGCACCTAATAGAAGAGGCACAATAATTTTCAGGAATGATTTATAATTCATTAAGAGCTAAGTTATCGATAAGTCTAATTTTTCCAATTTTTGCAGCGATAAATGCTCTAACTTTTTTCTCAGATATTTTCTCAGCATTTAATAAGGTATTTTCAAATCGAATGTCAAAATAGTCCAATTTAAAATTATGATTATTCAAAAAAGAATTTTCAATTCTTTTTATTATTTTTTTTGCACTTTCAATTTTCCAAAGCGATTTAGCTATTTTTAATTGTTCAAATACAAAAGGAGCTTTTTTTCTTTCATCTTCACTTAAAAAGCTATTTCTTGAACTTAAAGCAAGCCCATTATTATCTCTATAAATCGGACATCCTATAATAGCTGTAGAGATTTTTTTTTGAACTACAAGAGATTTTATAATTTGTAGCTGTTGAAAATCTTTTTCTCCGAAATAAGCATTTGTAGGTAAAAAAATAGTTAATAATTTTTCTACAATAGTTGCCACTCCTTGAAAATGTCCAACTCTAATATTTCCTTCCATAATATTTTCTATGTTTCCAAATTCATACGAAGAGGAAATAATAGATGAATCATATAAGTCATAAGATTCTGGTGCGTAAATTATCACTTTTGGAGATATGTTTCCAATCATTTTAACATCATCATCTAAATTTTTAGGATATTTTTTTAAATCATCAGGATCTTCAAATTGAGTAGGATTTATAAAAATAGTAACTATTACTTGCTCGTTTTCATTTAATGCTCTTTTAATTAAAGACATATGCCCTTTGTGTAAAGCACCCATAGTAGGGACTAGTCCAATAGTTTGATTTTGATCTATAATAGTATTCAAAATAGAATACTGATTGAAAATATTCATATTATGAAAATATTAACGTTGCAAAATAGTAATATTTTAATTCATTCATTAGAATTTTTGTAATTTCGCAAGACTTATAAATCACCTGTATATACTTTGATTTTATGAAAGACAAGCGAGTTCTTATTATTTCACCTGAAGTTGTGCCGTATCTTCCACAAACAGAACAAGCAATAAATTCTTTTAAAATTTCTAAGAGTATAAATGATAGTGGAGGTCAAATAAGAATTTTTATGCCTCGATATGGCCTTATAAACGAAAGACGTCATCAACTGCATGAGGTAATAAGGTTGTCTGGGATGAATTTAGTAATAAATGATATGGACACTCCTCTTATAATTAAAGTTGCGTCTATTCCAAAGGAACGAATGCAAGTCTATTTTATAGATAATGAAGATTATTTTAAGAGAAGAGCTATTTTAAGAGATAGCAAAGGAAAGCTTTTTGCAGATAATGATGAGAGAATGATTTTTTTCACAAAAGGTGTTATCGAAACAGTTAAGAAGCTTAACTGGTCTCCTGATATTATTCACTTACAAGGATGGTTTACATCTCTTTTTCCTTTGTATTTAAAAACATATTTTAAGGATGATGCAATTTTTTCAGATAGTAAGATCGTGAGCTCCATTTATCCAAAAGATTTTGAAGGAGTCATATCAAAAAAATTTAAACAAAAGGTTGAATTTGATGGAATACCAGAAAATGAAATATCTGACTTGTCAGAATCTACTTATACTAATTTAACGAAGCTTTGTATAGCTCATGCTGATGGTTTTGTTTTACATGGTGATTCTATCGAAGGGGATGTGATAGAAGATATTAAAAAAAGTAAAAAACCATACCTGTCCCAAACAGATGGTGAAGATGAAAAATCTTATGTAGATTTTTATTTAAAAAACCTTAGCTAATTTTCAAGTAATAATGCGTTTCAAAATTTTTAGTGCTCTTTTATTGGGAATTTCATTTTATTTAACTTCATGTAATCCTGAATATCATAACATTGGAACTAACCTTTTGATTGATCAGGTATTTGAAACAGATGTATATACGGCAACTGTTTTTACTTACCAAGAAAAATTAAAAGTTATTCAAACAGACGGTCTACCTCTAGGTCAAATAGGAAAAATTAATCATCCTTTCCTTGGAGAATCAAAAGGAAGTATAACATCACAATTGGTGATAAATCAAGACCCTTCTTTTGGAATATACAGCCAAGAAGTTGAAGTTTCAGAAACCAGTGATTTGACTATTATTCCTGAAAATGAAACTGTCACTTCGGTTTATTTAGAAATCCCTTTTTATAGCAACGAAAACGATAAAGATAATGATGGTGTAATTGACAATTTAGACATAGATCCATTGGATTCATCAAGTGACACTGATGGAGATGGGATATCAGATATTTCGGAAAATGCTGTTGGAACAAATCCTTTGAGTAACGACAGTGACAATGATGGAATTTTAGATAATGAGGATACTGATAGTTCAAGTTATGATGCGGAAAATAGAATATATGATATTGATTCTATTTATGGTAATCCTAATGCCAAATTTACAATGAAAGTAAATGAGCTAACATATTATTTATCATCATTAGACCCTTACAATAACTTTGAAACAACTCAACAATATTTTTCAAACACTAATTATTATGATCAGGGTTTTTATTCAACAGAATTATTTAATCAAGAAATTCAACTCAATTATCAAGAATTAAGGTTTAATTATACTGATGATGACCCTTTAACAGAGGAAGTTGAAGACTCAACAGATGTCCAGTATCGATATTCACCAAGAATTCGACTAGAGCTAGAACCATCTTTTTTTCAAAAAAACATTATAAATGCTGAGGGTAGTTCAAGATTGAAAAATTTGGATAATTTTCAAAACCATATTAAAGGAATTATAATTCGTGCTGAAAATTTTACAGATGATTTATATTTACTCTTGAATTTTAATGCTGCTGGAATTAAAATTAATTATGATTACGACTATTATGAAGGTTATGGAACCATAGACACAGAAGATGATAAAATAGTTAAAAAATCAACTAGTTATGATTTAAGCCTTGGGGGAGTTGTCATAAATTCATTGGAAAAATCTGGATTTGATCCCATAATTTCAGAAGCTATTTCTCAAAGCGATTTAGGAAATCCACAAAAGAATTTAATTATTCAAGGAGGTCAGTTTTATTCCAAGATAGATTTGTTTGATTCAACTAGCCTAAATGGCAATGAAGAGCTGCTACAGTTGAGAAATAATGATTGGTTAATTAATGAAGCTAATCTTGTTTTTTATGTTGATCCGAGTCAATCCATAGAATCTCCAGACAATATATTCCCCGAGAGGCTATATCTATACGATCTGGACTCAGGGTTACCAATAAATGATTTTCTTATAGATAACACTATAAACACCTTGTCAACTAACGCAGGAAAAAGTGTTTTTGGAGGGATGCTAGAATATGACTCTGAAAACAATCCGTGGCGTTATAAATTTAGAGTTACTGATCATATTAATAAAATAATCAGAAAAGATTCTGTCAACTCTTCATTAGCACTTATATCTGGGGCAAATATTTCTGCTTTATCAATTAAAAAGGCTATTAATTCAAAAGATCAACACATTAAATATCCAGCTACAGGTGTTTTAAATCCCTTTGGAGTTAAATTAGTTGGATCTCATCCTGAAGAGATCTTAAAAGAGCAAAGAGTTAAATTAGAAATTTATTACACGAAGTATTAGATTAAAATAGCTTCAGTAAATTAAAAGTAATCAATAGAAAAATAATACCAGTTAGTCCCTGAATTAAAGTTGCAAAGGTGTGAGTTTTGTAAGCAGTTTTAACATCTAAACCACCCATTTGAGAGACTATCCAAAAATAGGAATCATTTGCATGTGAAACTGTCATTGATCCAACACCTATAGCTAAAATAGCACCAACTTTACCAATTTCATTATCGAGGCCAAAAACTGTAAGCATAGGTGAAATAATTGAGGCGGTAGTTATAATTGCAACAGTAGATGACCCTTGAGCAGTTTTTAGAGTAGCTGAAATCAAAAAAGGAATAATAATTCCTAGTGAACTAGTGGGGTTAATTTCTTCAAACCAGGATATAATATTTATATTTTGAATTATTTTGCCTAATGCCCCACCCATTCCAGTTATTGCAATTATAGGAATAGCTTGTTTTAAAGAGAGAGTAAATAAAGATCTAAACTTCATTTTCTTGATTGAAATATAAAATGAAATAATTACTCCAATAAAAAGTGCAAATGTTGGAGTTGTAAAAAAAACGAAGTTTGAATTAATTAGTGGTCTTAAGGACATTAATAAAATGGGAGCCCAAATTGGAGAACTTGCTAACTTGAAGCTTAAAAAATCTTCTGAGTCAGATTGAGAAATTAGTTTTTTTAGATTTTCTTTAGAAAGAACATTACTTCTTTTTATGAAATTTTGTGAATAAAAAGCTCCTACAAGAACAAGTATTAAAGCCAGAACCCCTCCGCAAATAAAAAGTATAAAAATATTTTTTAAACCTAAAGTTGCGGCAGCCGCTAATGGACCAGGAGTAGGAGGAACCAGTACATGAGGAGCAAAGAGTCCGGTTGAAAGAGCTACTGTTAAAGTAGTTTTAGAGCTTTTACTTAATTCAGACAATTTTTTATTTAAAGTTGAAAGAATTACAAAAGCAGCATCACAAAAAACAGGAATTGAAACAATAAAACCAATTAAACTAACAAGATAAGTTAAAGGGAGTTTTGAAAACCTTTTTAAAACTCCAATTGCGATAGTTGTTGTGGCTCCACTTTTTTCAAGAGAAGCACCTATTAGTATGCCAAAAAAAATGAGTAATCCTATGTTTTTTGCAGTTGATGTAAATCCCTCAAAGATTCCAAATAAAATGTCAGCTAGTTTAATATTTAGTGAGACACCCAATAATAAAGATCCTAAAAAAAGCACTAAAAAGGGATGCCATTTAAGAAAAGAAGTTCCAAATATAATCCATATAACAGTAATTATAATAAAAAGTATTTCTATATACATTGACTTTAATTTATGTAGGATTTCATGGCTTTTTCAGCAGACACAGAAACTAAATCATATGCCTCTTCCATAGCTTTTTTGAGAGTATAATTAACTGGTTTAGTAGGCCAAGCTTTAGTTATCCCAATATTTTTATATTCTTTACTATTTAAGCTAACTTTTCCAGCAATACATATTAATGGCTTTCCGTTTTTTTTGGCTAAAACTCCAACTTTTCCAATCAATTTATCAAAACAACTTTGATGATCTAAATGCCCTTCACCGCTTATAATTAAATCAGCATTAGCAATATAGGATTCCAGGTCAAATAAATCACTTAAAATGTCAAAGCCACTATTAATTTTAGCATTTATTAATCCATAAAGCCCAGCAGCAGTTCCTCCAGCAGCTCCGCCCCCTTTAATTTTTAATATATTTCTTCCTGTTGTTTGTTCAATTAATTTTGCAAATTTCTTTGATCCATTTTCAAGTTTTTGAATCGTCTTATGATTAGCTCCTTTTTGACGAGAATAAGTTTTTGCAGCACCAGTTATCCCAAGTAATTTATTGTTGACATCAACAGCTAGAATAATTTCACAGTTTTGAATTTTATAATTCAGATTGTTAAAAATAATTTTTTCACAATCTGAAAGACCTTGCCCCCCTCTCAATATAGGCAAGTAGTCTTTATTTAATAATTTACCTCCGAGAGCCATAAATACTCCGCTTCCTAAATCATGAGTTGAGCTTCCTCCTAGGCCAACATAAATTTTTTCACATCCTTTATTTAGTGCGTGGTTTATAAGAATCCCTGTACCAAAAGTACTTGTCACCAAAGGATTTTTATCACTATCATTTAAAGTGCTTAACCCAGATGCCTGAGATAATTCAATCCAAGCAATTTTATTTTTTTTTATCCAATAAATAGGAACTTGTATTTTTGAGCCAATTGAATTTTCAGTAAATATATTTTCACTTTTACCACTCCCTATATAATTCAAAAAATCTATAGCTCCTTCACCTCCATCAGAAAATGGAATTTTTTTTACAACAGAATCAGGCAATATCTTTTTTACCCCATCACTTATTGCCTCTGAAACTTGAGTCGCAGAAAGACTTCCTTTGAATGAATCCGGGACTATTAAAATATTCATTTATTAAAAGGTTGATTAAACAATGATAATCTATAAATTTAATGACAATTTTAATTGATGGAACCACAAAGAGCAATTTTAGAACATAATAGAAAAATTTTCTATAAAATACTAGATCATTATACTCTAGATCAGTTAAACAAAGTTCCTGAAGGATTTAATAATTCAATTTTTTGGAACGTAGCCCATTGCATAGTAATTCAACAACGATTAATGTATCAGCTTTCGGAAAATAGTATTCGTATTGAACAAAAATGGCTAGATAATTACGATAAGGGTACTTTTCCAAAAATACCAGCAACGCATAAAGACTTAGCAAATGTCAAAAAATTACTTTTTTCAACCCTTGATTCTTTAGATAAAGATACTAAGGCTAATATATTTAAGAAATTCTTCCCCTTCACTACTTCAACAAATCAGCTTATAGATGATTTTGTGTCAGCCTTTACATTTGTCATTTTTCATGATGGCCTTCATCTTGGGAGTATTTTGGCTTTAAGAAAACTTGTCTAGCTCTTGCAGATGTCTTGTATTATTTTTTGAGCATGTTCTCTAGAGTTTTCAATAAACCATTTATTAGTTTTCAGTCCACCACAAACTACGCCTGCCAAATAAATTTCAGACACATTAGATTCCATAGTTTTGTCATTATATAAAGGAGTTTTATATACATCACTTTTAAAACCTACCCCTAAACTTTCAAGTAGTTTAAAGTTGGGCTGATATCCAGTCATAGCTAAAACAAAGTCATTTTTTATAGAAAGTTCCTTTTTTGGAGTGCTAATAAAAATAAATTCATCCGTTATTTTTTGAACATTTGACTCAAAATATGCTTTAATACTTCCCTCTTTAATTCTATTTAGTATATCTGGTTTAGCCCAATATTTTACATTTTCTCCTATTTCCTTTTCTCGAATGATCATCGTGACACTTTTAGCACCTTTTCTATATGTTTCCAGAGCAGCGTCAACGGCTGAGTTTGCAGATCCAATAATAGCTAGATTCATTCCGAAATACGGATGAGGTTCTGAATAATAATGTTTTACTTTTGAAAGATTTTCTCCAGGAACATTAATAAGGTAAGGGAAATCGTAAAATCCTGTAGCAATAATCAATGCTTTTGTGGAGTATTTATTTTTTGATGTAGAAACATTAAAACCTTTTTTAGATTTAATAATGGTTGTAATTTCTTCATATAAATTTATTTTCAATTTTTTGCTTGAAGCTACTCTTCGATAGTACTCAAGGGCTTCCGCTCTTGTTGGTTTTGGTTGTTGTGAAATAAAAGGAACATTTCCAATTTCGAGGCGGTCGGAAGTTGAAAAAAAAGTCATATTTAAAGGATACTTAAACAATGAATTAACTAAAGTGCCTTTTTCAATTATAGAATAATTTAGATTTTTTTCTTGAGCCGAAATACCACATGCTAGACCTATGGGGCCAGCTCCAACAATTATTAAATCTTTCATTTAACAAATTTACGAAGACTTGGTTTATTAATAATTATAATTTTTTATTATCATAATTATATCTATTATAGATATAATCTATATTTTATATCATTTTTTAATTTAAGTTGTACAATAATGCAAAGTATATAATTATTATTTATTATAAATTATATTTTGATTGTTTTGTCTTATATATAAGCTTGTAATCGCTATAATAACAGTTGTTATGGAGTATTCTATTCCTATAAAAGAAATAGAAAGCAGAATAAGTGTCCACCATATTGGTAGTAAAAACAGGGCACAATAAAATTTTACTGTGCTATAATAAACTATATCTTCAAATTTAGACAGGACCCATTTAGTAATCAACAATACTGGTGCGTTTAAAATATAACCAACACTTCCAATTATTTTTTTAAATAATGTTAATGATTCTGATTTTTTAAATTCTTTGACCCCCCTAAGTTTATCTCTTATTTCTTTAAAAGATTCTGTGCCTTTTAAACTGTTAATAACGGAATATTGCTTTGAATAATCTTCACTTTTATCAGGAAGCCATAAACATAATTTCATTCTTGCCTGCAAAGAATCTCTTATATTATTTATTTGTTTAACCTCCGAAATGCTTTTATCCATATAATCTTTTATAAGCAGTGGATCTCCATAAACTAAATGAATAAATGCTAGAGGATTTCTTCGATTACTATAATTAATACCTATTGGCAGAATGTATATGTTCTGATTAGGATATTTTTTTTGAGCAGTTAATGCAAGCCTACTACTCCCTTTTGATATGGGAATTAAAAAATAATTTTCATGCTGTCTTCCTTCAGAAAAAACTTGAACAGGTTGTTTGTCTCTCAAAACTTCGTAACATTTTTCAAAAACGGCATCATTATTTTTTAAACTTTTATAACCATCTTTAATTCTATATATAGGAATCATTTTCATAGCTGTAAATAGCTTGTGCAGAATTCCGCCAAACACATCTGAACGAGTTAAAGAAGTTATAATACCACCATATTTTACTCCGACAACAAAAGGGTCAATAACACCATTTTGATGATTGGGAGACAATATTACGCTCCCGTTTTTGGGAATTTTTTCTTTACCGTAAACAGTAATTTTCTTAAAGTAAAAATAAAATCCAATTTGCATTATAGATCTAATACCAATGTAAATAAAATTTTTCATAGATTATTTTTATTTAAATCCTCTAAAAATGTTTTGTATCTCTTAATTCCTTTAGGGCTTAAGTATGGAGCTAAAATACGATAACAAGCATCTAGACCTTTACTTACTATGTTTTGTTTTTCATGTTTAAAATGTGATTGAGCATACCAAAAGTGACAAGTCATCCATATCTGATTGGAGAGTTCTTCATAGGTGTTCTCAATTATTCCAGGTCCATGAATCATATCACCCTTTCCTACCCCAATATAAATCATATTTTTTATTAATAGAACTGCTTCATGGATTTGAAACTCTATTTCTTTGTCTAGGACTTCATAAGATTTTAGAATATTGTAAGTGTCTAGATAAAAGAATTTAAACTCCTTTTCGAATTCTAAATAAATTCTAGCTACTTCTAAAGGAATTGAATCATTAACAAGAAGTTTGTTTTCAGTTATTCTTTTGTTTAAAATATTTCTCATGTATCCACAAACAGAGAGTACTAAATCTTTTTTTGTAGGAAAATGATAATTAAAATTACTGAGGCTAATACCTGAGGCTTCAGCAATTTCTTGATTTAGAACGTTGAATATGCCTCTTTCATTAAAAAGGTTAATGGAGGTAAATAAAATTTTCTTCTTAGTTTTATTTAATGAATTAAGCAAAATATTGTATTTATAATACTAAAAATATTGAATAATATTGTATAATAAATGTAAATTAGTGAAAATTTTCTGCCCTTCTTGATAAATTTAAAAATAAATTTTTATGAAAACATATCTATGAAGCTTATTTTTTTATATTTTTAGTATACTGAATACAAATAATTCTATTAATTTAGGGTAACTAACTCAATTTATGAAGAAATCAAATAAAAGTTGTCGATAATATTATCTATATATTTTTAACTCATTGAGCGATGCTCCGGAATGAATTCTTTATACTTCAGTTAATCTAATTAATTCAGATTGGAAAAAATGGAAATGAGGCCCAATAAATGAAGTACTAAAACCTGAGCTTTTGTGGAGAGTGGGCTGAGCAAGAAAACAAGCCATCTTTACAAGGAGAAATTTCTTATATTGTTAATCAGCTTAGAGATCCATACGTGTTTCAAGATACAAACGGAGAGCACTATTTGCTTTATACACGAGGAGGAGAACAGGCAAGATAGGAATAGTAAAACTTAAATACCATCCAAAAAAATGAGTAAACAAGCAGATTTTGATTTCAAATTTTATGAATTTGAAAAAACATCTAAAGACAAAACTTTTTTAAGACAACCTTTTGGAGATCAATGGGAAGAATATACCTGGGGGGAGACAGGACAAATGGCTAGAAAGTTGGCTACTGGAATTAAATCTCTTGGATTGAAACCAAATGCTCATATTGGATTAATTTCAAAGAACTGTCGCGAATGGGTAATAACTGACTTAGCAATAATAATGGCAGGATATATTTCTGTCCCATTTTTTGCAACACTAACAGGAAAAGAGTTGGGGGGTCTTCTGGAATTTGGAGATGTAGATGCCTTATTTGTTGGAAAAATTGGACATTGGGATGATATTAAATCTTTTATACCAGAAGAAATGCCCATTATTGGCTTTCCAACTTACAAAGATCATTCTTCAATTGACAGAGGGCATTCTTGGTTTGAATTTATAAATAAGCATGAGCCGCTAGACAATCCACATGTTCCAAAATTATCAGATACTTGGACAATAATTTTTACTTCTGGAACAACTGGAAAGCCTAAGGGCGTAGTTTTATCTTACAGAGCAAATGAAGCAACTAAGGTAATATCAGAAAATACAAATCCTCTTAAAATTGATCATAATGGAAACAACCATTTCTTTTCATATCTCCCTATGAATCATATTGCGGAGAGAATTGTTGTAGAATTTACTGCATTTAGATTTGGAGGGACAATTTCGTTTGCAGAGTCCCTAGACACCTTTGGGGTAAACCTAGCATCTGTACAGCCCACAGTATTTTTTGCAGTTCCAAGGATTTGGACAAAATTTCAAATGGGAATATTAGGTAAGTTCTCTCAAAAAAAGCTAGACACCCTTTTAAGCATTCCAATTGTTAGTTCATTAATAAAAAAGATTCTTACTAAAAAACTTGGCTTGAGTCGAGCAAGAGCAAAAGTGTCTGGAGCTGCACCTATGCAAACCTCTCAAAGGGATTGGTATAGAGCTTTAGGTATAAATATTGTAAATGGTTATGGTATGACTGAAAACTGTGCAATCAGCAATCAGTTGGCCGATGATGTTTGGGATAGGCCCGGGTCAGTTGGAATTCCACAGGAAGGAGTTTCTATCAAAATTAATCCTGAAAACGATGAAATTTTAATGCAAGGAACTTTTTTAATGGAGGGGTATTACAAAGCTCCTGAAGCAACACAAGAATCTTTAATTGACGGTTGGCTTTATACTGGTGATCAGGGGTATGTAGACAAGGATGGCTTTTTATTCATCACAGGAAGAGTGAAAGATAATTTTAAAACATCTAAAGGTAAATATATTGAACCCTTGCCACTAGAGTATTACTTTGGAGAGTATAACGAATTCGAACAAATGTGTATAGTGGGGTTAGGGAATCCTCAGCCTATACTTTTAGTTCACTTGTCAGAAATAGGAAATAAAATAGATAAGGTTGAATTCGAAAAAACATTTACAGAGAACTTGAAAAAGATCAATTTAGGACTAGAGTCCTATAAAAAGATATCAACCATTGTTATAGTTAAAGATCCATGGACAGTTGACAATGGACTGGTTACTCCAACTTTAAAAGTTAAGCGTCCAATGATTGATAAAAAATACATGGAAAACTATTTGAAATGGGACGAAAATCCTTCTTCAATTGTTTGGGAATAATTCAATAGAAAGAACGGTAAAAATTAGAATTCAAATTGCACAGTTATGGCAGGGATTACATCCATTGAGTCTGAAACAAATGATTCAGGCTATTTATTTTGAGATTAAGTATTATAATGGTTTTAATCCACAAGCAAAAAAAACATATTAAAGCGATAAAGCTCTCTAAATCAAGATTACATAGGTTAAACGAAATAAATGCATAAACTCTTGTTATTCATGGAGTTAACGACCCGATTACTCTAATTGCACATGCGAAAATGCATTTAAAATTTCATTTAAATGCTAAAAAATACTATATTCACGTAATAGGTCTTAACATGTCAAGACCAATTTTAAAACCAATGATAAATAAAATACTTAATTTTTTATCTAATTAAAAAATCAAACTTTATATAAATTAATCATGAGAACAACCTTTATTAAGATTTTTTTCACCTTTACTTTTTCATTAATTGCGTCTTTTACTATTGCGCAAAATACAGTTAGTGGAGTAGTAGTTGATGAAAATAATGACCCTATACCTGGAGTAAACATATTAATTCAAGGAACTACTGAGGGTACAAATTCAGACTTTGATGGAAATTATACAATTACGACTAATCAAGCTTTACCTTTTACAATATCGATTAGTTCTGTTGGATTTGGAACTCAAATCGTCGAAATTTCTAACAATGATCAATCAGTTAATATAACATTAGCCGCTGGAACCAAGTTAGATGAAATTGTCGTTTCTGCCTCACGTAGACCAGAAAGTGTGCAAGATTCACCTGCCTCTGTTACAATAATAAATAGTGCAGATATTCAGAACTCTCCTTATGTTCAGGATCCTGTTAACCAATTGGTTAATGTTCCTGGAGTTCAAGTTCAGCAACAATCAGCTAACTCTATTAATTTTGATATGCGAGCTGGTTCAGGTGTTTTTGGAACAAGTACATTTGTAATGTTAGATTACAGATTTTTGATAACACCTTCTGCAGGATCTTTCTTTACATTTCAATCGGGGTTATCTAATCTTGATTTACAACAAATAGAAGTCGTTAGAGGGCCAGCTGGGGCACTGTATGGGCCAAACGTTACTTCAGGTGTAGTTCACTTTATATCAAAAAGCGCAATTGATCATCCAGGAACTTCAGCTGAGGTATATACTGGTACTCAAGCCACTACGGGTGGAGCAATTCGTCATGCACAGTCCAATTCTACCGGAACTTTTGGATGGAAAATAAACGCAAGATATGCTAAAGGTGATGAATTTAAATTAGATCCTTTGGGATCTAATGCTGATGCTAAAGTCATTAGCGAATTATATAATACTGTTTCTCAGCCAGTTATTGGCTCTAATGATACAGTAGATGGATCTCAAATTGGAACTCAACTTTTAGGTCCAGCTGATTTAGATCCTGATGGTGATGGTAATCCACTACTTAATGATTACTCAAACTATGCTTTTAATGCTCATATGGAGTTTCGTCCAAGTGACAAAACTACAGCTCATGTAGCTGCTGGTTTGGCAAATGGAGGTGGTTTATTTTTCAACTCTCAAGGATATGGTGTAACTCAAGGAAATGATTATTGGGTTCAGGCCCGTATGACATCTGGTAAATGGTTCATGAATGCATACTATAGTTTTAATGATGGGGGGGATGAAGAACATCCTACTTTCTTATATGGAACAGGTTTACGTCAAGTAGCTAAGCGTACTTCAATTGAAACGCAAGTTCAATACAACTTTGACATTCCATCACTTAATTCGGAATTTATAGCTGGATTTGATTATCGTAATAATGCATCTGATTCTGAAAAAACTCTTTATGGTAGACAAGATGCTAATGATGATTACTTGATATCTGGAGCTTATCTTCAAGGAAAAACTACTCTTAGTGATAAACTTAGCCTGACTTATACAGGTAGGTATGATAAGATTAATTTTATAGACAAAGGGAAATTTGCTCCTAAAGCGGCTCTTGTTTTCAAACCAAATGTAAGAAATTCATTTCGTGCTTCTTACAGTATAGCAGCTTTTGGTCCATCTGCTCTTCAAACATATATTGATTTTCCAGTTCTTACCCTTGCACCAGGAATATATGATGTATGGTTAGCGGGTCAAATTCAACCACAAAACTTTGTTCCAGCTGCTAATCAGGTGTTTGAACTAGCAGGTTTAGGCATTAGTTTACCTATTGCAACTCCAGGGCTTCCTAATATAGTTACAACTGGAGGTGTTGGAGCGGATGTTGCATCAGGAGCCGTAGCACAATTATTTGCTCCAATTCCTGGTCTTTATGATGGAGTTTCATTGCAGCCTTTTGCTCCTTTACTTGAATCGGTTTTAAACGATTATAATGCTGCTGGAGGACCTGACCCTACAGGTTTTAATGGAGTCTTCCGTGGATTCAACCTATTTGATAATACATCAATGGATGTTGGAACTAGCGCGGGTGCGGCTAGGATAGGAACTGTAGAAACTTGGGAAGTGGGTTATAAAGGATTAATAAAAGATCGATGGGCAATTGGATTAGATATATATAGCTATAACCAAAAAGGATTTACTAAATTCACAGCACTTGGACCTACATTTGGTTTAACTGGTTTTGACACGGAGGCTTATGGAGCTAAAGCAGCAGCTGACATTGCCGCGTTAGTTACTCCAGGTGTTATTGCAGCAATTACCCCAGCTGTAACAGCAGGAGTCACTGCAGCTGTAACAGCATTAATTGAAGGTCAAACCATGTTGTCTGTTGTAGATGGAGCAACTACAGCATATCAAGAAATAGCAACTGGATTAGCAGGTTTAGGATTTACAATGGAAGGAATTTCTGCTACTGGATTAACTGCTGCTGAGATGGTTCAATTTGGATTAGGTCCTGCTGCGCTTCCACCCTTACAAGCTACTATTGATGGAACGTATGCTGCTTCAATTGGACCTGCACTAACTGCTTTCCTTGCAGATGGTGTTGCTGGAGCATTGCCTAGTGCAATAAATGACGCCGCTGAACCAGCAATTGGAGGATTAGCTGGTATTGCTGGAGGAGCCTATACAGCGGGGGGTGATGGTTTAGCTGCTCTAGGAGGAGGGGTGTTACAAGCAGATGGCACTTATTCGTTTCAAGCTATGGGTTCAGTAGAATCAGATCGAGTTCCTCAAAATGATGGAATTACTCACGTTTCTGCAGGATATCGCTCTTACGATGACGCTGAAAGAGATCACCATGGTGTTGACCTTTCTGTTGATTTTGTTGCTTCTAAAAATTTAACTCTTTGGTATAACGCTTCATGGTTAAGTCAAAACATATGGACTCCAGGTGATTCTAGAGATGATGGATTACTTTTTTCATCCTCTTTAAACGCTCCACTATGGAAATATAGATTCGGAGCTAAATTAACTGGAGAAAATGGATTCAGAGCAAGTCTTTCATTCCAACATGATGATTCTTTTGAAGCTGATCAAGGTTCTTTCTTCTCTGGTATTACAGATGAAAAAAATCTTATTGACTTTAGTATTGGAAGAAAATTTGGAAAAATCCAACTTGATTTAACTGCAACTAATTTATTCGATCAAAAATATAGAGCATTCCCAGGTATGCCAATTATTGAGAGAAGAGTATTATTAAAAGCAGGATTTAATTTCTAATATATTATAGACTATTGAATTATTAAAATAAAGTCGCTTTTATAACAGGTGTAGCAAAAGAAGTAGAAAGAGCAACGGTTGTTGCTCTTTCTACTTCTGGGTGTAATGTAGTTGCTACTGATATAGATTCTAAAGCCCTAAAAGCTTTAAAAAATTAAATTGTAAAATTTAATATAAATCAAAAATCAAATAATTATGTATAGTTTAGAAGGTCAGATAGCTATTATTACTGGTGGAGCCAGAGGTATTGGCGAAGGAATATGTAAAGTTTTTTGTAAAGCTGGAGCAACTGTTGCTCTATGGGATGTTCTTGATTCAGGAGAAGAAACCGCAAATCGAATTTCCTCTGAAGGGGGGTCTATATTTTTTCAAAAGGTTGATATTACTAGTGCTGAAAGTGTGGGAGTTGCAGTTGAAGAAATTATTTCAAAATATAAAAAAATAGATATTTTAATAAACAATGCAGGTGTTATTCGTGACCGATCTTTTTTGAAGATGTCTTCTGAAGAATGGAACACAGTAATCAATATAAATCTTAATGCTCTTTTTGTCACTTCTCAAGCTGTTCTTCCACATATGAGAGAAGCAGGTTATGGTAGGATTATTTCTGCATCATC
>Ga0209501_10000319_pt1 | contig 60823 bp, 59 predicted proteins | sample ArcticOcean_MG_C_4_FD_187434 | JGI IMG/M metagenome (GOLD analysis project Ga0209501, IMG submission 187434) | Marine microbial communities from western Arctic Ocean - ArcticOcean_MG_CB4_134 (SPAdes) (version 2) | ecosystem: Environmental > Aquatic > Marine > Oceanic | place: Arctic Ocean...
GAGGAATGCGCAAACCGCATATACAGCGCGCTGCGTCGGGCATTCAACAAATCTTTAAATGAAAAGAGGCAGTAGTGCGGGAACTCGTCGGGGGCTGGTCCGGCTGCGCTCCCATGTGCACTACCGCCCTGGACAAAGGTTCTCATTCATCACGTGTGGCAGGCGTGATGGCAGGCAAATTGACGTGATGAACCTATGAATACATCGTTCGACATCGCCATTTAGAGGCGTGTTTTACTAGTCCACTAGCGTGTCTAAACAATCCCAGCTTCAAGAATCCACCGAGCGTAAATCGGCTCAAGTCCCGCGGGAAAATCTAGTGACTCCATAACAGTATTTTTCGCAACCAATGAGCGATACAGAACCTCGCATTCCGGCCGCGATTCCTGAATAGTCACTCGCGCAACCCAGTAGGAACGAACGAGTACCAGCCCTTTTTCATGCCCGGAAATACACCGCCCTTGAGCGAACCCTAAGAGAGTTGCATCGTCGACAATTGCGCAAGCTTCTTCGAGCATCTCTCGATCGAGAGTCGCTCGCCAATCCTCATCACCCTCGGGTCGCCCCGCTGGCAGTTCCCATTGTTTTCCATCCTGACTGATGATGACTATTTCTTCGGACTCGCTCAAACAGATTGCGCCCGATCCATGCCATTTGCCAGACGGAACTTGATCAGCGGGCCACCACGATATGAGCCAGTTCTGACCAGCGTCCTCGAATTGATACTCCACTCTGTCTCGAGCAACTAGATCCATAATGCCTCACCAATCCATCGCCATATGATGCAATCAAGACACCAATATCATTTGTACCATCGTTCCAACAAGTATTATCCAGTCATCAACAATGGGCAATTAAAAGACCAAGGAAACAAAATTGAAAGTTCTCGTTACCGGATCGTCAGGCCTAATTGGCTCGATGCTGATCAACTCACTCACCGACTCGTTCGAATTTTCAGCCCTCGACGCTCGCTCGTCCGATCACGCCCCAGACGTGCCAACTCTCATCACCGACGGATCGAACTACGATTCCATGGAAAAGGCATTTGAAGGCGTCGATGCTGTCGTTCACATGGGTGCCAACGCCCCTGTCGAAACTCCCTGGCCCGACGTTCTAAAGAACAACATATCGATGACTCACAACGTCTACGAAGCTGCACGCCAGCACGGTGTAAAGCGAGTTGTATTCGCCAGTTCAAACCACGCCGTAGGCAACTTTGAAATGGACGAGCCGTACAGCCGAATTCGAGTTGGTGATTACGAAGGCCTGACCGCCGGCGAATTCAAACAAGTCGACCACCTTGTGCCCATCCGACCCGACTCCGATTACGGAGTAAGCAAGGCATTCGGAGAAGCAACAGGGCGCTACTATCACGAACACTTCGGGCTCGAAGTTGCCTGTCTGCGCATCGGAACCGCCAACGCACCCAACAAGCCAGTAGGCGTTCGAATGCTTGCAACATGGCTCAGCCACCGAGACCTCGCACACTTGGTTTCACAGTGCCTGACGCAGCCTCTTGGATTCGAAATCTTCTACGGAGTTTCCGATAACACCTGGCGATTCTGGGACACCGACCACGCCAAAAAGACGATCGGCTACGCACCTCAGGACAACGCCGAAGACTACCGAAACTCTATCTAGAGTTAGAAGCGGCGAGAAGCCTACTCTTCTGAAGAATCAGGCTTCTTGTCGCGGCCGTCGATTACCGGGCCGTCGTTGTTTATGCGCTGTTCAGCACCATCGCGACCATCAATAACCGGGCCATCGTTATTTATGCGGCGTTCCATAGGCTGGTTGCCGTCGATAATCGGACCATCGTTATTGACTCGTCCGCGTTCAGGAGATCCGCCACGATCATCTCGTCGCGGGCCGCGGGAATCGCCACCGCGGTCATCCCGCCTCGGACCACGTGAATCGCCGCCGCGATCGTCACGACTTGGGCTTCGGGAATATCCACCACGATCATCTCGTCGTGGGCCGCGGGAATCGCCGCCGCGGTCATCACGGCTTGGACCTCGGGAGTATCCACCACGGTCATCGCGACTCGGGCCACGTGAATCGCCACCGCGATCATCACGACTTGGACCTCGGGAATATCCACCACGGTCATCGCGACTTGGGCCTCGAGAATATCCACCACGATCATCTAGTCGTGGGCCGCGGGAATCGCCGCCGCGGTCATCACGGCTTGGACCTCGGGAGTATCCACCACGATCATCGTCACGCCTTGGTCCGCGCGAATCGCCCCCGCGGTCACCTCGTGACTCACCTCGTGATTCGCCACGAGACGGACGCGGCGCCTCTCCCTCGTCGATTTCTGAACGATATCGTCCTGTCGGCGCACTTCGATCACCGAACGAAGATCGAGGAGACTCTCCACGATCAACCTTCCGAGGACCCGTGCTTCGCCGGGGCTCTCGAACACCTTCTCGGCGATCACTCTCAGCCCTGTAACTCAATTCGCCTTCACGCGGTTGTCGAGGCGGCAACGCCATCTCTTCGAGAAGTTCGAGTCCGGCCTCAGTCCCCATCGTGCGACCAATACCCGTATACCGGGCATAGCCCTGACCAACAAGCTGAGCCATCTTGGCTCGCGCCGTTGCGGGATCAATATTTCGGAACCAGCGAGCGATCATCAAATAAACCAGCTCACCCGGCGTAAGGCTCTCTTCAGTTCCAACCAGTACATAAAGCACACGGTCGGCAGCGCTCTTCAGTTCACGAAATGCAGGAGCCGAAGGAATCATCCCCGTCAGGTCCCAGGCAGCAAGCACCCACTCTTTTTCATCGTCGGCCAAACGTCCCCAGGCGCGCAGGCGCTTGGCTTCGAGGTCGGGCGATTGACCGGGTCGGTGCTCTATTGCGGATAAATCTATGTCGTGAACTATTTCGGGCATCGTTAAATGATGAACTCGATTTCCACTTACAACAAGCACAAAGTGTTAACGAGCGCCCCCAAGGTGGAATTGTCTTACCCTCCCTCTCAGGCAGGAAGGGAGTTAGAGGGTAGACCGATGACAGCTCACGACGGACGCCAGCCCAAGTCGTCCTACGACGCCCGGAACAAACGTTCCCCCCCGGAATGGGGGAGTTAGAGGGGGAGACTGCAGCGGCGACCAAGTCGTCAGACGACGCCCGGAGCAAAACGAGACTGCGACGCCAGCCCAAGTCGTTCGACGACATCCAGTCCCATTCAAATTAGCCTCCACACCCACAAATTTACCGACAAACCTCACCCAAAACAAAGGGTGCCACTGGCACCCTTTGCTACCATCCCAAACGTGACAAATCCAAATCTGCAATACGCACTCGCTGCTGACATCGGTGGCACCAACATCCGAGCCGCACTCGTCGACGCCGAAGGCCACATGACTGGGCGCGGTTCCATCAACACCGAACCCGAACGTGGCATCGACGATGCAAGCTCCCGACTCGCCACGCTACTCAAAGCCGCACGGGCAACAGCGCCTTCCGGAGCCGAAATCGTAGGAGTAGGCGTCTCAACCGCAGGCCCCATCCGACCCGCCACCGGAACCTACAACCACCCGCCCAACCTGCCCGGATGGCACGATAAGTCGATGAAATCATCGCTATCCGAAGCGATGAGCATGCCCGTCTGGGTTGGCCATGATGCCACCCTCGCCGCGTTAGCCGAAACCCGATTCGGCGATCACGTCGGTGCCGAAAATCTTATCTACGTAACTATCAGCACCGGCGTTGGCGGCGGCATCATCGCCAACAGCGAAATGGTCACCGGCTCGGCCGGGGGTGCAGGCGAAGTGGGTCACCTCGCAGTACGCACCGGAGCCTACAAGTGCAACGTGGGCTGCGACGGCTGTTTCGAAGGTAACGCATCCGGACCCGCCATCGCAAAAATCGCCCGAGAACGATTCACAGGCGAAGGTCCGTTAGCTGAAATGGCCGACGGAAATCCCGAATACATTACTTCACGCATGGTGTTCGATGCAGCCGATGCTGGCGATGAGGTAGCGCAGGGAGTCGTCGATCTAACAATTGAAAACGTCAGCATCGGACTCGGCATGCTGATCAACGTCTTCAACCCGGAAGCACTCGTAATCGGTGGCGGAGTAGTTCAGGGACTCCAACGACACTGGGAGAAGCTCAAGGCAACGGTCATTGAAAAATCACTCCCCGGCTACGGCAGAGCAACCCCGCTAACCGCAACTCGCTTGGGAGACGACGTAAGCCTACTAGGAGCCGCTCAGCTAGCCTTCCGCCAGGCAAGGCGACAATAGCAAAAGATCTATCGCCCCTACACTGTCATCCTGAACTTGATTCAGGATCTGTGAAAGACGTAGGCACCTCTTCACCGCCAGCATTGCTCACTACGCCTTAAAGCCAACCCTCTGCGCGACTCCCGCGGATACTGAATCAAGTTCAGCATGACAATTTAGTCGCGTCCGACTACCCGGAACCAATCCCAAAGAAAAAGTGCCCTCAGCACTAGAAATTCTCTTCGTGGTCCCACGGGTCTTCTGGCGGAAGATCGATATCGAACGGATCACCACGGTCAAGCCCAAGATCCTCGGCTTCATCAGTAACACCCGTGCCGAAGTCATCCACATCGCCCGGATCAGGCGCATTCGCCCATCCCTCGATCTCGGCGGGCTCGTAACCCTCGGTATCGATCCCCGGCAAAGTATCGCCAGCCCCGAACATCGAACGAGCCATCTCCTGAGTCACAACCTCATCAAGATCCTCTTCATCCTTCATCGCCTGCAAAGCCTGCTGTACAAGCTCCACAACACGGGGCTCCGAACTCACCAGCAGCTGCTCAAGCTGACTCTTGGCGACATCGCCACCAATGCGCTCAACAGCCGATATCGCCGCCAGCTGAACCGTTAGGTCGGCGTCGTCCAGCGAAACATCCAGCGAATGCAAATGCTCTTCGTCGCCCAACTCACCCATCGCCATCGCCGCCTCATAGCGAATCGAAGCGTCATCATGTTCAAGATCGGGAAGAACGTAGCTAACCCATCTCGGATCCGACGTTCGCCCCATAGCGAAAATACTGCTCTGCCGTGACCTGACGTCTGGCAGTGCATATGCCGATTCAATAAACGGAATCAGACGCTCACCACCGAACACCGAAACTGCTTCAAGCGCCTTCAGCTTCACCGTCTGGACCTCTCGCTCGTCCTCAAGAACGGCATACAGAACGCGAGTCAAAATGACCTCGTCTTTGACACCGAGTTTGCCCGATTGCGCCATTGCAGAAAGATACGCCAGCGGTACCGCAGCGGCAGCCCGAACCTCCACTGAAGGATCGGTCGTAAGCATGTCGGTCAAAGGTTTGACCAACGCACGATCGCTGCTCTCTTCGAGCCCCTTTAGTGCGCTCAACCGAACGTCGGTACTCGTGTGTTGCATTCCCTGCTTGTAGATCGCCTCGAACTCGACGTCGGGCTGCTCATCGCAAAGAGCCACCATGCGATCGACAATCTCCAACACCCGTTCAGGCGTCCATTCCAGCCAGAGCTGCCCGAACTCTTCGGCCTCGGGACCCGTAAGTTTCGACAGCTCAGGAAGCGACGCATAGTTAATCGCTGCGTCGTCGTCTTCAGGAAGTTGATTTAGAAATTCGTCTAGACCCATATTTACGTTTTCTTGCGCCCTCTAGATGCCAGCGTACGTTCGCGCCGACCCAACGACGTTCTATTCGTCCTTCGCAGCAACCTCAACACCGAGACACTGAATGGCAGGCGATCGCATCGATCCGAACACCCATTCTGCCGCGTCGCCCACCTGCTCCACCTGTGACAGCACCTTGTAGACGTTGCCTGAAATCATCGTGTCCTTCACCCGACCAACAATTTCACCGTTCTCAATTTTATAACCAAGTGAAACGTTTGCACGGAAATCTCCGCCCAATTCGTTACCCTGCCCAGCACCTAGAAGTTCCTCGACGATAAGGCCTTCTTTAATTCCGGTGATCATGTCTTCAAAATGAGTGTCACCGTGAGCTATGTCGATCACAGAAGTACCTGGCGAAGGAGTGCTCGCAAGCCCACGTCCAGCTGCTCCAGTCGACGTCTTCCCGAGCTGACCCGCCGTTTGCAGATCCAGTAACGGCCCGCCTGCAACACCGTTTTCGATCAGCGCATGTCGACGACTCGCAACACCCTCGTCGTCAAACGGCCTGCTGCCGCTCGCACCGCTAATCAGTGGATCATCAAAAATCGTTATTCGTTCGTCAACAATCTTCTCGCCCCAGCGATCGCCCAGCGGCGATGATCCGTTAGCAACGTTCTTGCCATTAAACCCCGAAAGCAGAGGATGAATCATCGTTGCGCCAACACCGCGAGGCGTAAATATCACCGGAAGATCGCCTTTATTGGCCGTTGCCTGAGCGGTCTCCTTAGACCATCGCAGCGATCGTCGAACCGTCTGCAACAGTCGATCCAACTCAACTTCGCCGAATAAATGACTCGAACCGAATCCGGCCCAAACGTTCAGCATGTCGGTGCCACGAATGAGCTGAGCACCCAGCGAGCAGTAGTAGCTCGTCTGTTCATACTCAGCATCGATCCCGGCCGAATTCATGATCCGACCTCGCCCCGTAGACCACCCAATGCGGGCGTCACAAAGCAGCTCTGGCCACTCGTCCATCAGCCGTTCGATCAGCCCTTGTCCAACGTCGATCATCGACTGCTGAGAAACCGCAGGAATCTTGGCATCGACAATATCGACAGTCGGATATTCACTCGGAGCAGGAAACTCAAACAAAGCCTCGGATCCAAACGGAGCCAGCGTTGCCGCCCGATCCACTAGTTCCGATTCACGGCTAGCGTCGGTAGTCGAAGTAAATCCAATCCGACCGTCATCGATCACCCGAAGCGCAACACCCGAAGTGTCACGACGCATGATTTCCTTCAGCCGGTTCGCCTCAAACGAAACGGGATGACTCTCCATCTCAATCCGGTAAACCTCGGCCTGATCAAATTTTGCCGCAGCGGCATTTAGTAGCGATTCGCTCAATGTTTTATCTCTCGAAATATCTGGTCACAAACTGTCGATAACAACACGCCTACGCCCCTGAAATCAGGCATTTTTGAATACGTATGTGCGGGCTGCCGTTCGAAACCGGTAATGGCGACTGACCACCCTTGCCGCAACCGCCGCCCTGGTTCATGCCGAGGTCGTTTCCAATCCCATCGAGATTTTTCAATGTCTCGAACAGGTTTCCGGTAAGCATTACGGGACGAACAGCTTCCTGAATCTCGCCGTTGCGAATCATGTACGCCTCGCCCGACGAGAAAGTGAACATCTCGTGCTGCGTCATCCCGCCGTACCAATTGCGAACGTAAACGCCATCTTCAACGCCCTCAAGCAAATCCTCAAGAGTCGCCTCACCCGGCTCAATTATCGTGTTCGTCATGCGCACGATCGGAGGAAAGTTGTAGCCAATCGCCCGAGCGTTACCGGTCGGCTTCTCACCCATCTTCGCGGCAGTCTCACGAGAGTGAAGGCGACCTACCAGCTCACCTTCTCGAACAAGTGCCGTTCGAGTAGCCGGAGTCCCCTCATCGTCATATTTAAAGCTGCCCCGCAACCCCGGAATCGCAGCACCATCGGTGAAGTTCAGGTGCTTTCCACCGAACTTACGACCCATGTACATAATCTCTTTCAGCTTGTCGTTCTCATACACGTTGTCGCCCTCAGAAAGGTGCCCAAACGCCTCGTGAACGAACACGCCCGCAAGCACTGGATCAAGAATTACCGTGCGCTCACCGCCCTCAAGCGACTTCGCATCCAGCAGCGCAACCGCTCGCTTTGCAGCGTCGACCACCTGCTCATCCAGATCTCGAATCAGATCAAAATCGCCCTGCGACCCAAGACTAAATCCGGCCTGCTGAACGTCACCACCGCTTCGAGCCTGCGCCGAAATTCGTGAAATAACGTGGACTTGTTCTTGCTCGATATACGAACCATCAGAGCTTCCAAAGAACGTTTTGCGTGAAGTGTCGCCGTAAATAATGTCGGCGCTGTTAATGCCATCTACCGACCACACAAGATCGTTGTAGTGATCCATGATCCGTTTTTTCTCATCGAGAGAAACATCGGCGGGATCGTGAACGATGTGAGCCGGAACCACGTCAACATGAGGATCCGCTTCGCCAATTTCAGTCTTCGTCCCGCCAACAGCCTTCGACTGTGCAACGGCGTCTCCAATCTTGGCCTTCAGATCGTCGAGACTGTTGAAACTAGCAAATCCCCAGCCACCTTTAGTAACGGCTCGAACGTTCCCGCCCAAACCACTGGTTTGCGCAATTGTTTCAAGCGATTTACCGCGGTAGGTAAGCCGCGAATTATCAGTCTCTTCTATTCGTACTTCGCAATAATCGGCGCCATGGCCTTTGATTGCGCTGTCTATAAGGTCGCGGTATTTCACGAATTTGCCGAGCCTCTTCTAAATTGCGATCGGGCATTGAATCAAAAAGTGTCAAAAATACTGGATAGCCCTGTTTTTCCAGACAATCGATCTTCGGAGCGTCAATACTAGCAATGGGGTACGCAAAACCCCACCGGTGAACCCCAATAAGAGTGACATTCAGTCCCATACACCGTGATAATCGAACCCAATGTCGCACCAAACTCCCGAAAGATCCAACGGTAGCGTGAATATCGAATATCAGGCAGCTGTTTCGAAGCTACTCTCGCTCGCCGACTTCGAGAGAAAATCCCGCGCCAACGACCCGCCGGACTTCCACCTCAAACGCATCGAACGGCTCCTTAAGTATCTCGGCAATCCGCACATCGGCCAGAAGTACGTTCACGTAGCGGGCAGTAAAGGCAAGGGCAGCACATCGGCGATGATCGCATGGTCGCTCGCCGCCAGCGGATACACGACAGGCCTCTTCACATCACCATCGATTCACCGAATCACCGAACGATTACGAATCAACGGCGAACCGATTTCCGAGCACGATTTCACCCAGCTAGTTAACGATCTATGGCCCGCAGTTGAACGAGTATCCGAAGATGGCGACATCGGCAGAGCTTCAGTTTTCGAACTCGAAACAGCGATGGCGTTCTGCCATTTCAATAACTCGAATGCCGATATAAGCGTGATCGAAGTTGGACTCGGCGGCAGGCTCGATTCGACCAATATCATCACACCACTGGTATCGGTCATGACCCCAATCAGCCTCGATCACGTTGCCATACTCGGCGATACGATCGAATTAATTGCGAAAGAAAAAGCCGGAATCATCAAGCCGGAAATTCCGGTGGTTACTTCGCCGCAAAAACCAGAAGCGCTCGAAGTAATACGAAAAACAGCGAACGCAAAACAAAGCCCGCTAACCGAATCGAACACAATAGTTGAGATCCTCGCCTCAAACGATCTCGGCATCGACGGCGTCGAACTCGAATTCGCCACTCACAACGAATCAATCACCACCCATCTACACCTTCTGGGTTCCCACCAGACCGACAACGCACGCACCGCAGTAGCTGCCTTGGCAGAACTCTCCAAAGCAGGCATCCCAACCACAAACGAAGCAATTGGCGAAGGCCTAAGCAACGTCGAATGGCCAGCCAGAAATCACGTCGTCGCCATTGCGCCTGTCCCGATTTTCGTCGACGGTGCCCACAACGACGCATCTGCACTGGCACTCCGTAAATCCATCGAAAGCCTCTTCCCAAACCGAAACGAAACCATACTCATCCTCGGCGTAGTTAAAGGCCACGACCCCACCGCGGTACTACGTGAATTAGCCCCACTTAACCCCAAAATCATCGTTACAGAGTCTCGACACCCTAAATCTCTCACCAATATCGAACTGTCAGATGCCTTGGGTGAGAGTAAAATTTCCGTGTCCGCAGTAACAACCAATACCAGCGAGGCTCTTTCTCAGGCCAAAAAACTGGCTAACAGCAACGACCTGATACTCGCAACCGGATCGCTATTTGTGGCAGCGGAGATAGTTGAGATCGAGCACGGAATCGAACCTGAACTGTACCCTGATATCAAGCTCCCACCCCGTTCAAATATATAAAAGTCTCGAACACCACCTAAATGACCAGCAATAACGAAACAAGAGTCGTGATCACAGGTATGGGCGCCATCACCGCCCTCGGAAATACCGTCGACGAATTTTGGGCCGGTATCAAACACGGAAAATCGGGTATTCGAGAGATCAGCCTCGTTAGTCCCGATGGTTTTCCATGCAGCGTTTCAGGTGAAATTCAAGATTTCGACGCCACGGACTATATGGATCGCAAAGAAGCCCGCAGGATGGCTCGCTTCTCGCAATTCGCTGTCGCCGCTGCCCACCAGGCAGTAAAAGACTCGGGAATCGACTTCGAAAAAGAAGACCCCGACCGTATCGGAGTCTTGATCGGTAGTGGTTCTGGTGGACTTCCCGAAACTGACCAGCAATCTGAAATTCGCGTGAAGCGCGGCGTCGGTCGAATGAGCCCTTATTACATCCCGATGATGCTCGTGAACATGGCAGCGGCGAACATCTCGCACACGTTCAATCTCACCGGCTACACCAACACATGTGTCACAGCCTGCGCAGCAAGCACTCAGGCCATCGGCGAAGCAGCCGAGGTGATTCGACGTGGCACCGCCGACGTTATCGTCACTGGCGGAAGCGAAGCCGGTATTTGTGAAATTGGCATGGGCGGGTTCAGCACCATGCGAGCACTTTCCACATGGTCTGGCGATCCCGCAAAAGCCAGCCGCCCGTTTGACAAGGGTCGTGACGGTTTCGCACCCGCTGAAGGCAGCGGAATTCTCATTATTGAAAGCCTTGAACACGCCAAAGCACGTGGTGCCCACATCTACGCCGAAGTGGGCGGATGGGGCGTTTCTTCGGATGCATATCACCTGGTTCAGCCGCACCCAGAAGGATTCGGAGCCGCAAAAGCGATCAAGCGTGCGTTAGACAACGCCGGCGTTGAACTCGACGAAGTCGACTACATCAACGCTCACGGCACTTCGACTCCAATCAACGATGCCGCGGAAACCAAAGCAATCAAAGCAGTATTTGGCGAGCAGGCCTACAAGATTCCGGTCAGCTCAACCAAGTCGATGGTTGGTCACTCACTCGGTGCGTCGGGAGCGTTGGAAGCGATCGTCTGCATCAACAGCATCAACGACAATATTCTTCACCCGACTATCAACCAGGAAGAATCCGACCCCGACTGCGATCTCGACTACATTCCAAACGTAGCCCGAGAACTCGAAGTCAACATCACGCTCTCGAACTCATTCGGATTCGGCGGCCAAAACGCCTGCCTAATAATCAAACAATTCGCGGGCTAGCCCGACCTCTCGAACGAGATACTAGCCGACATCGGGGAAAAGCTGAGGGAACGTCGCATCGTCGTTCCGAACTTGATTCAGAATCTTGATCAGCATTGTGGCGTGTGACTTGTTCGCCCACATCGTACTAAAAAACCCAGTCTAATACGCCTAGCTCGGGCATCGGAACAAATTCGCGCCACGGCACGTCTACCTCTAGACTGCGCACTCTAAAAGCGCGACGCAGAACCACTTTTGTCCCAAAAATTCTCTGGAGGATCTAATGACCAACAGCCAAACAAGAATGCTTGCATCATCAATCGGCCTAATCGGCGGTGCGATCATAAGTTAAACGGACAATCTGAACATCAACCTGAGCATCGTGATTATCTTGATCACATTCGCAATGCTGCTAGTCGAATATTCACGCTCCTGGCGATCTGAGTAGAACCTCAGCCCTGAACAGCGAACACGATCACCTTCGACTCGCCACGAGTCTGAACACGAACCCGGCTACCAACCTCAATCCCGTTGGCCGCCCGCCTGCGCACTCGAAGCAAAGTGCCTGAATCCAACCGAATGCTGTACTCGCTGAACTCGCCCGCAAACTCCCGCAGCTCAACGGTCGCCGTCCTCTGCTCCGCATCACCAGCATGCTCAATCTCAAGCTCCGACGCACGCATCAGCGCCAACACCTGCTGACCATCCGAAACGGTACCGTCAGTTGTAGTTCGAGTAGGGAACACACCCGCCTCGGTCACCACAATGCCACCTCGATACACACCCGGAATCAACTCACACGGTCCGATCAATCGCGCAACCGAAGCCGAAACCGGATTCTGATATACCTCCTCGGGCGTGCCAATCTGCTCAATAGACCGCTCGCCCATCACGGCTACACGATCCGAAGTCGCCAGTGCCTCTTCACGATCATGAGTTACCAACAACGTCGTAGCGCCAGTCTCTTGAACAATCTTCTTGATATCTCGCCGCAACTCGGCCCTCAGCTGACGATCAAGGTTGCTGAACGGCTCATCTAGCAACAACGCGACCGGATCTGGAGCCAATGCACGCGCAATCGCCACCCGCTGTTGCTGACCACCAGAAAGCTCGTGAACGTAACGGTCTTCATATCCGCTCATTCCAACCATCTCGAGCACCGGCGCAATACGAACAGCCCGTTCGGAAGCCTGCAATCCCTTCAAGCCAAATTCAACGTTCTTCGCAACCGAAAGATGCGGAAACAATGCGTAGTCCTGAAATACCAGTCCGATTCTGCGTTGATCGGGCGGCACATGAACGAACGACGATCCAACCAGCTGCCCACCAACACGAACATACCCAGCAGAAACTTGTTCAAACCCGGCAACCACGCGGAGCGCGGTCGTTTTACCCGCACCACTTCGCCCAAGAATGCTCACGAACTCACCTGGTCGAACCAGCAAATCAAATCCACTTATAGCCGGTGAGTTAGATCCCGGATAACTGCACTCAACACCCTGTAGGTGAATGACGCCCGTCTCAGCCGCACCCGTATCCGCGGCACCAGGTGCGACAACGCCTTGAACGGGCGTCGGAATAGAAATCTCTGCGGTACGCCGCCGCCATGGCATCCTCATCGTGCCGCCTCGTCGAGTTTAAGTGGCCTGTCAGAAACACCCGTTTTATCGCCATGACCACGTAGCGTCAAATACGCCGTCGGTATTCCAGCAACCACCACCAACAACAACGCGGCCGCAGCAGTTTTGGCGAAGAACGCCTCTGAAGCTGCCGACCAAATCGACGATGAGAGCGTTCGATATCCGATAGGAGAAAGTATCAAAGTTGCCGGTAACTCTTTCATTGTCAGCAGGAACACCATCGCTCCACCAGCGAAAGCGCCCGGCATCACAAGTGGGATTGTCACAGAGAAAATCACCCGCCATTGCGAACGACCAAGACTTTGAGCCGCCTCTTCAATTCTCGGGTTCACCTGCAGCAACGTACTCCGTAGTGCCCCAATACTTGCGGGCAAGAACAACACGCCATACGCAAACACCAATAACCAAATCGACTGATACAGCGGGCGTGCAACATTTATTCCGAAGAACACTAAGGAAAGTGCCACTACAACGCCCGGCAATCCAAAACCGATATACACCGAACGTTCGAAGAATCGACTCATACGACTCTGGAATCGAACTGCCAATATCGCCACTGGCAGCGCTGCAAACACTGTTACGACCGCGGCCAACAACGAAACATAAAGCGAATTGCGAGCTGGAACCAGCAGCGGCAGCAGTTCCTGATTATTGAGCAATCCTCGCACAAGCCAGTGAACTAGCACGCCAACAGGAATCACAAGCCCAATAAGCACCGGCAGCCCAACAGCGCCAGCGCCAAGCCAACGCCACCGCCCAAGATCAAATCTTCGAGATACTCGAACAGCTCCCACTGTGCTTCGGTGATACGCACCACTGCCACGGGTAAAACCTTCACCCAACAGCAGCAATACCGCAATTACAACTAGAACCAGCGACAACACCGCCGCAGCCGTTCGATCGATAGACGACTCGTACTGAATCATGATCGTTGATGTAAACGTCTGGTACCGAAGCAATGCAACTCCGCCAAAATCGCTCAGCGTATACAGCGCTACCAGTAACGATCCACCAGCAATAGCCGGACGCAGCATCGGCAACGTAACCGCTCTAAACGTGTGGATCGGCCCGTAGCCCATCGCACGAGCCGCCTCTTCAAGCGCAGGGTCCATTCGTCGAAGTGCACCTCGCACGGTCAACAACACATACGGATAGGTCATCAGCACCAGCACGAGAGTCGCACCGCCGAGACCGTAAATATCAGGCAGTCGAGTTACGCCCAACCCCGAAAGCCAACCCTGCAGCATGCCCTTCGGCGAATACATCTCGATCACCGTGGTCGCCATCACGAAGCTGGGTATCACCAACGGCAAAACCGAGGCAACAGAAAGCACTCGACGCAGCGGTATGTTCGATTTCACTGTGAGCCATGCAAGTGGAACGGCTATCGACACCGATATAACTGTTACAAGAGCGATTAATAGGAATGTGCGGCCAAATATGGCAGCGGTATTCGACTGCCAAACGATGTCGACCCACTCGCTACCTGCATCGACCGATCGCACCAGCAGGTAGCCCACCGGAATTAATGCCGCAAGCGCGACAGCGGCCGCCGACGCTACTAAGAACGCCGGTGGCCGTTTGGCATCGGTGCTTTTCCACCCAATCGATATGACGTCTGAGAAGGTCACTTCAGCCCTGCCCGATTTCCAGGAAGTCGCTTCTAGTTAGCCACCCCGACGTGTGTGAGTCACACAATCGAATCAACATGTCGTTGCAGATCGAATCTGCCACAACCATTCCATTACGGAAGGGCGTTTGCCTCTCTCATGAGATTCTGCGTACCTTCAAGGTCGATCAGATCACCTAGGTCGATAGACGGCTTGGTGATGTCTTCCAATGCAGGCAGCAGGTTGTTTGGCTTAGCGTTGTCGTTCAACGGGAATTCGTATGTTTGTGAAGCAAAATACTGCTGACCCGAAGCACTTAGAAGGAACTTGATGAACTGAACTGCGAGATCCTTGTTATCGGATTCGTCGAGCATTCCAACACCAGAAACCAACACAACCGATCCGGGATCAGCCGCTCGTGTGTAGTAGTTCCTGGCCGCAAATGATTCACCCTCTTCTGCAATAAACCGGTGCAGGTAGTAGTGGTTTACGAACCCAACTTCAATTTCGCCCGCACCCGCAGCCGCAACAGTTGGTGTGTTCTTGGCGTAAAGCTTGGGCTCGTTGGCAACAATGCCTTCAAGCCAGGTCTTGGTGCGTTCCTCGCCCCATTCCTGACGCATTGCGGTGATCATTGCGTGAAGTGAACCGTTAGTTGGAGCCCAACCGATTCGACCCTTCCACTCAGGCTTAGCAAAATCCTCAATCGAATCGGGCAGATCGGCTTCTGTCAGCATGTCTGTGTTGTAGACGATCACGCGAGCACGACCTGAAGTACCCACCCACTTGTTCTCGGGGTCACGAGCCCAATCGGGAACCGAACTCAGAACATCTGAAGGCAACTCGGTGAGCATCGAATCAATTGCACCTAGACCACCCGGGTCCTGAGCAAAGAAAATGTCGGCCGGGGTGTTGTCGCCTTCTTCTAGCAATGTGGCGGCTAGAGGGCCGGTTGAACCGTAGTTCACTTCAACTTTTACGCCAGTTACTTCTTCGAAATCAGCAATCAACGGAGCAATCAGCGATTCGCTACGCCCCGAATATATAACCAGCGACTTCGAATCATCTCCGTCACCGTTCGAGGAACATGAAATTGCAACAATCATCAGCATTGAGAACAACGCAACGCAAACCGACACGCGCCAAATAGTGGCAACGCTTTTTATCATTTCCTTAAGTCTCCCAGACCTGACATTAAGGAGCCAGCAACCGTATTTATTACGGTTCGCCAGTGCGTCCTTAAACATTCGTATATAGAAATCCTTACCTCAAGAATACACAATTAATTCCAGTCGGCAATTGGCAATTATGAAAGACATGTGAGGATATTCACTAACTTAGTTTATTCGTAAAAACACACAGAACATCCAATTGTTTGCCTAGCGAATATAATTATTCGTACATACGAATCAAACTCTGACTTTCGACACTTATCATCGAATCCGCTCAACATCCGCATCGTTGACTTTCATCCAATTTCGTCACGTTCGAATAAGGCACAAGTAATACGTTTGCACTTACACTTTCATTTATCAGCCCCGCTATACACGCCAGTTCGCAATCCTGATCTTCAACGACGATTCGATCTCTCTAGCACCACCGTATGTCTCAATTCGCCACAGCAACCAGCTCGTATACCCGAATCGCTATTGCCGTATTCGCCGTGCTACTGATCGTCCTTCTTTCAGCCTGCGACGATTTCTACTCGGATTCCCCCCCAACGCCGGATATCGCGCAACCAACGCCCGCCAACGTTCAGGAAGGTAATCCAGAACAGAATGTCGAAATCGCGGCAAGAGATGCCATGGCGGCAAAACTCGGTATCGCCACTAACGCACCAAGAAAAATTCTTCTCGAACACGCCACTTGGACAGACCAAAACCCGGGCTGCTACCCAACTCCTGAACTCGTATTGGGTGAAGGCCCTTACCTCATACCCGGGTACCGATTGCTAATGCAGCACGATGGCGTTTTCTACGAATACAACTCCGATCAGGGTGCCGGCACCGGAGCTCTTTGCGAATCCACGCTCCAGCTAATCCCAGCCGAACCCGTTTACGGCATAGTCGCTATCGCTGAAGACGCCGAGCCAGACTTTGAAACAATTCACGTTCTGCGATCCGAAGAAGATATTGTTGAATTCAATTCAAGCTTCCCTGAAATGGCGACCACCTCGCTCGATCAAGTCGAATGGCCAGAAGAAGTTCTGGTTGGCGGGTGGGTAACTTCAAACCCGAACCCCGAAGTGAGTAGGGCGTACCTATCGCCACAGGGAACAACGATCCTTATTGAAATAGCCGTGCCAGACGAGTCTGACCAAGACGCGGTCAATATTCCATCTCAAATTTGGGCATTGGTCGATATTACTGAACCCGACTCAGAGTATGAATTCGTACTAGCTGAGTAACGATCAACTCATTTCGCCCACCTCGCACCAACAGCGCAATCATCGAAAGCAACTAAGTGAACAGCTCGCTCATATCCGTTCGAACATCCATCCTGGCAATCATTGCAATAACAATGATCGCTACCTTTATGTCCTGCTCATCTTCTGAGTCTGACGACGAACCAACCGCAACAACCGAACCAACCACAGCGGCTACTTCCACGGTGAACTCGCCAAAGGCCACTGCTCGCCCAACCGTCACACCGGTTCCAACTGCCACAAACACACCCGGGCCCACAGCAACCCCCGAGCCAACCGCAACGCCAACACCAACTCCTGCTGCGACACCAACCCCGCCAGCACCCAGTTCTGCGGTTCAGGAAATGGCTCGGCTGTTTTCCGAACATGGAATCGCAATCAACACATTGTCGATTGCATCCGTTGGAGCTGCACAGTGGCCGAACGAAGCTCTAGGCTGCCCAGTATCTGGCACTTACTACGCCGCTTCAGAGGCTCCCTACACCGGGAAGGTATACGTCTTAAGCAACGGATCCCAATCGTGGGAATACCACTCAAATCATGACGACTCAGTCGTTGTTCGGTGCAACGATATCGACCGGGTAAGCGAACCAACGGTCAACCTCTCCAACGATGCCGATCTCCACAGCGCCACCGGACTCACCCTGATGCGACGTGACTCAGACACCGACGAATTCGTCGTTCGTAGAGTGATGACCGAAGCCGATATGCAGCGCCTGATCAGCATATTCAACGTGAAAACCGATCTAACACCGGCGCCCGGCTGCGATAGCGTTTTCAGACTCGATTTCGTTACCGAGTCCGGCTCAAGCAATATCGAATTCATCTGCGCCGAAGACTACACAGCATTCGACATTTTCTGGAACGGACTTCACGGTTACGCCCCGATAGTCGGATATATCATCGGCCCATACCTCACAGGCGACCCGGTTCCAACACTCCCAACCGCCACGCCATAACCAGGCAAGACACATCAACCCGATGACTGATGAACTAGCAAACAGGCGGCTCAAAGCGGGAAAACTCCCTCCCGATCTACTCGCCCGCTTCCTGAGCGATCTCGGCCCGCCAAACGAGAAGCGCCTGCTGCTGGGACCCGGAGTTGGTGAAGATGCGGCATTCGTGTCGTTTGGCAGCACGACCCTCATCGCCAAATCCGACCCCATAACCTTCGCTACCGATCGAATCGGCTGGTACGCAATACAAGTCAATGCCAACGACATTGCAGCGTCGGGTGGCACACCGAAATGGTTCCTCGGAACACTACTACTTCCGGAAAACGAACCCGCCTCAACTGCTCGTGACATATTCAGGCAACTGAACGAAGCAGCGTCTGAACTGGGCATCACCCTAATCGGCGGTCACACGGAAATAACCGTTGGCCTTCCTCGACCAATAATCGCCGGAACTATGCTCGGAGAGGCGGCTCCGTCGGAAACGGTAAAAACGTCGTCAGCCAGTGAAGGCGACGATGTAATACTTACATCCGGAATTTCTATCGAAGGTACTGCGATCATCGCTCGTGAAAGCAAAGAAGCGCTGCTAGCCGCCGGAATGCCGGAAAATGAAATCGCCCGAGCCGCAGAATTTCTCGATTTACCCGGTATCTCAATCGTAAATGCTGCCAGAATTGCCACATCAACTGGCAACGTAACCGCAATGCACGATCCCACCGAAGGCGGACTCGCTGGTGCGCTCGACGAACTCGCCCGTGCGTCAAACACAGGAATCGAAATCAACGCTGACAAAGTGCACATCTACCCGGAAACCAACGCCATCTGCGCCGCGCTCGAACTAGACCCCTGGGGATTAATCGCCTCAGGAGCCTTACTGATCACATCGAAACCTGGAGGTTCATCGAGCATCATCGAAGCACTTTCCAACTCCGACATCCCAGCCAGCGTAATCGGAAAAATCACCCACCCTGAGCTTGGCTTGGTGCGAACACAGAACGGCGAAACGGCGCCGTTACCAACTTTCGAACGCGATGAAATAGCCCGTCTGTATTCGCAATAAAGCCAATTCCGTCAATTCGCCAGTACAGCTCATCTAACCGATCGCGTATGTTCCTCTACTGCCCTAACTTTCATCAAACAATTAGAATGTAATGAACACCACGCGAAGGCGTGACCAAATAAGGGCCCCAAGCCAACCCACTGGCACCTCAGCGATACGCAATCAATTTATGACCACTACTCAACAGAGTGCATCTGCAAAAGCTCTCTTACGCTCGGCTCATAAGTACCTGCCAGATGAACGCGCCGCAGCCGTCGAAAAGGCGCTCGATTATGCGACCAACGCTCATTCTGGTCAGGAGCGCGATTCTGGCGAACCGTTCATCGAGCACCCGATCGCCACGGCTCTTCGTCTCGCCGATATGCACCTCGACGTCACAACAATTCAGGCGGCACTGCTTCACGACGTGATGGAAGACTGCGGAGTCAGCTTCGAAGAAATCGAAGCCGAATTCAGCAACGAAGTAGCAAAACTGGTCGATGGTGTAACCAAGCTGAAACGCCTCGATATGATCTCGGAAAACAGCGCGATGGTGAAGCAGATCGCCACGCCCGAAGCCACCCGCGCTGCATCACTGCGCAAAATGCTTGTCGCCATGGCAGAAGACGTTCGCGTCGTACTTATTAAGCTCTCCGATCGACTGCACAACATGCAGACGCTCCAACACCTTCCGGTACCCAAGCAACAGCGAATATCCCGAGAAACACTCGATATCTACTCACCGCTGGCTCACCGTCTCGGAATGAGCGACATCAAGTGGCAGCTTGAAGATCAAGCGTTCCGCTACTTGATGCCACGCCAGTACAAATCAATCTCAAGACTCGTTGCCAGAAAACGCGCCGAACGTGAAATCTACACAGAAGCTGCTGTCAAAGCCATCAAAGCACCACTCGAAAAAGCGGGTATCACATGCACCGTCGATGGTCGAGTAAAACATCTATACAGCACCTACAACAAGCTGCAACGCTACGAACGCATGGGGCGAAAATTTGATGAAATATACGATCTCATCGCAATTCGAGTCGTCGCCGACACCGTTGGCGATTGCTACGCAGCACTAGGAATCGTCCACTCGAAATGGCGACCGGTTCCTGGACAGTTCGATGACTACATAGCAAGCCCAAAAGAAAACATGTATCAGTCGCTGCACACATCAGTGCGCGGCCCCGGAAATTTCCCGATTGAAGTGCAAATTCGTACTCAAGAAATGCACAACATCGCCGAAGAGGGCGTTGCTTCGCACTGGATGTACAAAGAGGGCGAAGAAGGTTTACCGAAGAACGACAACTTCGAAACGAAAATGTCGTGGTTGCGACAGCTCCTCGACTGGCAGCGTGAACTTTCGGGTGACGACGAATACCTCGCAACCGTTCGCACCGATATCCTGCAAGATCAGGTTTTCGTCTACACGCCAAATGGCGACGTCAAAGACCTGCCAGCCGGCGCCACGCCGATCGACTTCGCCTACCGCATCCACACCGATCTCGGGCATAACACAGTTGGCGCAGTCGTAAACGGCAAATTAACTGCACTCAACACGCCGCTAAACAACGGTGATGTGGTTGAAATTCGAAAAGCCAGAATCCCACGCGGCCCAAGTCTGGATTGGCTGAACGGTGATCTTGGCTACATCGTCACACAAAGCGCCGTCACGAAGGTCAAACAGTGGTTCCGCAAGCAGGAACGCCAGAGCAACGTCCGCCGCGGTAAAGAACTGCTCAAGAAAGAACTGCGCCGACTAGGTCTTCGCTACAACGAAAAAGAAATCGTTGCCAGCCTCGACTACGAGAACTTCGACGATCTATCAGAAGCACTGGGTACCGGCCAAATCGCGGTGTCCAGAGTCGCAGATACGCTGAGCCCTGCACCCGACGAAGTTTTCACGCCCCCCCTCAAAGCAGGCAAACCGCCCACCGATCAGACTAAGGGTCTGGTAGTCATGGGTGAACCCGGACTCCTCACCAGAATCGCTCGATGCTGTAGCCCTGTATACGGCGATGAAATCACCGGTTACCTCACTCGAGGCCGCGGCGTCACGGTTCACAGGCACAGCTGCGCTATCCTCCGAGACGCGTCGGATACCGACCGTCACATACCTGTCGCATGGGGTCATTACGAAACCACGTACGCCTCTAGATTGCAGATCAAAGCATTCGACCGAGTCGGCCTGATTCGCGACATCACAAATGTGGTCTCATCTGAAAATGTAAATATTCACTCGCTCTCATCTGATGAAGACGATAAAACCAATGCGTGTACAGTCTCACTTACGGTGTACACTACTGGGGTTGAGCAGTTAAGTCGGCTCTTCTCCCGCGTGGAAACGATTCCCGGTGTCGAAACCGTTTTACGGGTTAGCGAGGCGCAGGTTTCATAGCAATATGAACCCTGTAAATCCAAATAATCGCATCCACCGCAATTAGAACAGTTATCAAGGAACGTCAATGCCCGCCGCTAAAACTTTGCGCGCTCAAACCCGCAAAGGTGACCGAAACCGGTCAACCCGATCATTTACACGAAGCCGAGTTCGCGCCATCGCTGATGTGATCGCCGAAGGTTCGAAAACCGATGAGTCCGACTCAACGCTCAAGGACGCCGTAGCTGCTCTCGACAGGGCAGTATCCAAGGGCGTTCTGCATCGAAACACCGCTGCTCGCAAGAAGTCTCGACTCACCAAGCAGTACAACAAGCTTTCTAGCTAATTTGGGATAACCCTTTGACTCAGGGTCCAGAAAACTCCCATGACCATGCGGCCGATACCCATCGGCCCGGTCCTTCGTCTCAATCCGACGACACCCAGTACAACTGGAAAATCCACCACCCTTTTGAAGGCGTGGAGGATCGTGTCGCGGTCGAAGTAGCACCCTGGAAAGGCCTACTGCCTCGTTGGCGATTCGTCGTTCCAGGCGATTACAAAGGCCCATCAAAATGGGGCGTAGGCCCTGCCGGAAGCGGTGAAATTGACGAAAACGTCAAAAGACCCGCAAAAGATGGCCCCATACAGATGGTGAACGGGCCTCTGGTTGTATGGTTCGGCGGCCATGAGTCGTTATCGACCAATCAATCTGCATATCTCGTCTTCGAAGGCGAGCCGCCGCACTACGTTGCGTTCGGTCAGGCCGAATCCGTTGGAGGCCCCCCCGACCAACTTGAAGGCATCTCTTTCGGTGATCACCCATCTCATCCCGGTCTCGGTCAAGATCCTTCGCATGGTCACGAGCAATCTATTCCAGCACCACTTCCCGATTCATTGGCGTTCGACCCGCATGCCGGACACGACCATGCCGCCCACGATCACTCAGATCACGACGACCACGATCACTCGGGTCACCAGCACTAGATCGTTCCTGCTCGGATCGGTGTTGCTCGTCGCGTTTCTATTGGCCTCTTGTGGCTCAGATTCAACGAACGTAGGCACCACGCCTTCATCTGAAGCAGCCGCCCAGCCCACTGTCGCTCCAATCATCATCTACGAAACCGTCGTGGTCACCGCCACTCCGACTGCGACTAACCAACCCGATCGAAGAACCCTCAGGCGTATCACCCACAGCAACACAAGTGGCTCCAACGCCAACACCGAATGTCCCTCGCCCGAATTCGATACCTCTTCCAACTGCTACGGCTACGGCACCGACTCCGGTGCCTCTCAGCCTGCCAACCACCGTCGTAACTACAGCGACCCCGCCTTCAGCTACTGCCCAACCGACAACAACCCCATCGCCGACCGGCACTGAAGCTCCAACCACAACGCTCCCACCGACTCCGTACACCACTCCGGCTCCGTCCTCTACTCCGACTCCAACAATCCCCGTATCGGCGACATCCGCGCCAAATCCGATCGCCACAAGTACGTTTAACCCAACGGCCACCAGCACCCCAACCCCCACAGCAACGCCGCAACCTGAGTTCGATCCGTTTGGAGAAGATCGCAACTGTGGAGATTTTGAAACATGGTCAGCCGCCCAAAGCTTCTTTATAGCAGCAGGCGGCCCAAGCAACGACCCGCACGGCCTGGATGGCGACAACGACGGCACAGTCTGCGAATCCCTACCCGGCGCACCGTAGCCGTAACCCGTTGGCGCAGTAGTCTCCTCCGTCATCCTGAATTCATTTCAGGATCTATCGCCACCCCTAATCCCTTCTCCCTAGGGAGAAGGCTAGGTTGAGGGAAAAATCACAAGGAGAACCAACAACGTCAACACCAGCACAATTCCCCCAAACACACAGTCCAAAAAAACAAAACCAAGCTAGCTTGCGAACTTATGATCGCAATTCGGTGACACTGCCAATTGACACATGAGATCAGCAACTGATAATTTCCAGAACATTAGTGCGTATTTTATTAGTCACACGTTTGCCAGAAAACCCGGAAAATAAGGGTCAGGAACCAATCAGATGAAGAAGCTCTCAGAAAAGCAGCTGTCGATCCTGTCGTTCATCGAAGACTTCATCGAAGAACACGACTACCCACCGACTATCCGTGACATCCAGAGCGGCTGCGAAATCAGCTCAACCTCTGTCGTCTCCTACAATCTCGACCGGCTCAAGGAAAGCGGCTATCTCAACCGCCACTCCGAAGTATCACGCGGGCTCAGCCTGGCGAACCAACGAATCGACGAACCCGCACCGCCGATTAGTATCGAGACGGTAGCTGTGCCGCTGCTCGGAACAATCGCAGCAGGCGCTCCGTTCCCAATGCCAGAAAACGACACATGGTCCGATCTATCAGGCTCTGAACTCATCGACCTGCCGCAGGCGATTACGGGCACCGGTGAAGGCGTGTACGCCCTCAAGGTACGTGGTGAGTCGATGATCGATGCGCTGATTTCAGACGGCGATCTCGTCATCATGGAACAGGCGTCGTCAGTTCGAAACGGCCAGATGGCAGCAGTTCGCATCAAGTCCGACAACACGACAACGCTCAAGCACTTCTACTCTGAAGGCCCTCGAACCCGATTAGAGCCAGCAAATTCGCAAATGCAGGCCATGATGTTCCCATCCTCCGATGTTGAAGTCCTCAGCCGAGTAATCGCAGTCTGGCGCTACATGGGTTAGTCCGATTTCGTTCTCAGGTACTATCGGCAGCATGACTATGCCAATCGATCTCACATGACTTCGCCCAAATGACGACCTGCCGATTCTTCCGTCGATTGCAGCACTTCCGAAGGTTGATCTTCACGTTCACGCGGAAGCTGGACCTCGGCTCGATCGAATAATCAATCGTGAATCCGCCATCGACTGGCGATCGTGGATCGATACTACGATGGCGAGCATCGAGCCAGGCTACAAACGGCTCGAGGCGATGGCCAGAGTGCAGATCGACACGAGTATCGAAAATGATCCGGTATTACTCGAAGAACGAATCTTTGACTTAATGTTCGAATCAGCAGTTGAAGGATCGATCTACGGTGAATTCCGATTTGGTGCCGGAACACTCGAAAACAAACATTTTTCAGATGCATTTCGTAGAGCAGAGCGCAGAACGGCTACTCAATTTCCAAACTTCGCCGTCGAAGCAGTCGCTACAGTTCTCGTGAATCCAGATCGAACGACCGCAGACAGAGTATTCGAGCTGTGTTTGGAATCGAGAACAACCTCGATCGTCGGCATCGACATCATCCCAACGCCCTACATTCAAGAAGCCGATTGGTCCTACCTGCGGTCCTGGTGCGAACGTTTCGCCAATGCAGACCTTGGCATTACGGTACACGCTGGCGAATTTTCGGAAGCTAACCTGGAATCGGCGATCGACACTCCAGGCGTTTCCAGAATCGGTCACGCTGTTCACGCTCGGAATCGCAAAGATCTGATCGGCAAGGTGGTCGATAGAAACATCACTCTAGAAATGTGCATAAGTTCAAATGTCGCACTGGGGGCGATCTCAGGCTACAACGAGCATCCAATAATGCGGTTCTATGGGAATGGCGCGCTTCTTTCGCTTGGCTCAGATGATCCAGTACGGATGAGAACTAATATCGGTCGTGAGTATCAGTTGGCCAGTTATCACGGGCTGAGCGACGCTCAACTGCTCGATCTCACGCTGCGTTCAATCCGAAGTTCGTTCGCGCCTGACGCACGAAAACGAAAACTAATCGAATTTGTAAACGCTGCACGCGCTTGAATACACCCCGAAGCCAATAACCCGCCGAAAAAACTCTCACAGAAACGTTAGGCGAAAAAACAGTCTCGGCGTATACTTGAAGCTGAACCTCGGTTCATTCAAACAAGCCCCGTATCGAACAGGGGCATCTCGGAGTTTTATCTGTGTTCTCGAACTTTGGCCCCTTGCAAATCGCCGCCATACTTATCCTCGTCCTGCTCCTCTTCGGAGTAGGCAAACTGCCGCAAGTCGGCAAAGGAATGGGACAGGCGATCAACGAGTTCAAATCTGCCATCGGCTCCAAGGACGAAGAGTCCGATGTCGACACTGGCGACAAGACCGACGACGCTAAATCCAGCTAGTCGGCTCTAACTAAGTGGCGCAGCCAACTCACCAAGCACGAACGTAACTAGAGCGTCGACATCAGCGCTCTACTTTTCGCGTCCTCGCTCAGCGAGTCTCACGAGCAGCATTCCGATCTCGAACAGTAGTATCACTGGAATCGCCACGATTATCTGCGATATGGGATCGGTTGGTGTCACGGCCGCCCCAAAGATGAAAGCGATCAGAATCATCCATCGGCGCTTCGTCTTTAGCCACTTCGACGTAATTACTCCGACTTTGGCCAGCAAAAACATCACAATCGGTAGTTCAAAAATCGTTCCAAGCCAGAACACAATCCCAATAGTCATCGACACAACTGATGCGGTCGTAATCTGAGGCAGTGCAAGATCGCTCTGGAACTCCAGCATGAACTCAAAAAGGCGAGGAATAAGCACCACGTAAGCAAACGTGGCTCCAATGGCGAACGAAATCAGCGCACCGGGAATCAGAAAATATATGTACTTCCGCTCGCTGGATTTCAAACCTGAACGGAAAAATCCTGACATCTCCCAAAGAAAGTAAGGCAACGCAGCCGTAAGCCCGGCCATCACCGCCAGCTTCGCAGCCGCCACCCACGCCTCGGTAAGCGTCAGCTGAATAATGTCCCCACCAGCAGCTTTGATTAGCGCTCGAGAATCAGCCGTGAACTGCTCAAATATCCACGAGAAGTTAAAGATCGCAACTACAATGAAAATTACTGCAACAATCGCCACCCGGAACAAACGTCGTTTAAGTTCGTTCATGTGGCCAAGAACCGACATGGCGTTGTCGTTCAAGACTTCACCTCGCCAGAATCGTCATCCGAACTAACGTCGGAATCGGCTGCCATCTCAGACTCTGAAGAATTCTTCGGTGACGGCTCATCGTCATCGGCAGCAGCATCTCCGCCCAAGTCCAGATCCGGAATAGAGTTACGAATCTCCGAATCAACCTTCACAGGCGGTCGGCTCGACTTCCAATCTCGTGGAACGGAACCCTCAGCGAGCGTCTTAATCGCCTTCACATCCTCGGCCACCTGATCAAGCGCCAGATCTTCTTTGAGCGACTTCACGCTCTCTTTCACGCCCTCAACATCAATCTGATTCTTCAGATCCTCAAGATCGATAGCCTCGGTGATCAGCGACTGAAGGGCATCCCGCTGGCGTTTCAAATCTGTATAGACCTTACGTCCGTCGCGAATGCCTTCGATCAGGCGTTTAGGCCCCAGCACAAACAGCGCTATTGCCCCAATTACAAGAATTTCGAATCCGCCAAGCCCGAAGAAGCTCATTACAGCAACCTCGACTCGGAATCGTCAAAAGAGCCCGCGTGCCCAGGGCAAGAAAGCCCATCAGCCTTCAAGAATCCCGACTCTTTCAGCAGTTCACTTGTTGCACACATTGGCAGCCCAACAACATTCAAATAACACTCATCGTAACTCGCAACCGGCGCGAACGAACGATCCTGAATACCGTAACCACCGGCCTTATCCAAAGGCGAACCCGAAGAAACGTACTCAGAAATCGCCTCATCATCCAGGCTACGGAACATCACAGAAGTACTCACGCGTTTCATGTGAGATTCTCCAGAGGGACTAATTATCGCCACCCCAGTGGTCACAATGTGAGCTCGCCCATTCAAACGATTCAACATCTCTGTCGCATGGCTCGCCGACTCTGGTTTTCCGAGTTCATCACCATCCAGCACAACAATCGTATCGGCACCAAGAACGTAGTGCCCCGACCGAGACGCAGCAACCGATTTCGCCTTAGCCAAAGCCAACAACTGAACAGCGTCGTTCAACTCGCCTCCAGCGGCCAGCAGCTCGTCTTCATCTACGGAAGCGGGAATCACCTCAATGGCAACACCTGCCTCTCCAAGAATCTGCGACCTGCGCGGCGAACCACTAGCGAGAATCAGCCTCTTCTGGCTTGAATCTGAAATTGCCAAACCAGTTAGTCCTGAGATTCCTGCAAGGTGAGCATGCTGATCGTCTCGATGTGCCGAGTTTGCGGGAACATGTCAACAGGCCTGAGTGTCTCCAACTTGTACATCCCGCCCTCGCAAAGCAAATCCAAATCACGAGCCATTGCCGCAGGCTCGCACGAAACCATCAACACCTTTTTGGGCTTCAGCTTCTTTACAGAATCCAGCACGTCGGGGTGACACCCGACCCGAGGCGGATCGAGCAGCAACACATCAACATCCTGATCCCATTCGGCCAAAATGTGCTCAGTTTTGCCCTCAATGAACTCTACGTTTGTTGCGCCATTCAAGTTCAAGTTGGCATCTTCAATCGCCGAAGCCGATTCTTCAATACCAACCACCTGTTTCACATAAGGCGAAATAAGAACAGCGAACACACCAACGCCGCAGTAAGCATCGATCATCACTTCACTACCATCGAGCTCAAGCAACTCTCGAACCTCGTCAACAGCCCTTGAAAGCTGACCCGTGTTCACCTGGAAGAACGAAGAAGCAGCAACCCGGAATCGTGATCCTCGAACCTCTTCCTCGTAGTGCTGCTCACCTGTCACAAGATCCAGGCCCGCGATATCCATTCGGGGCTGAACCAGCATCGAATCCGCATTGGCGCCAACCCGAATCGACATCTGCGTCTGGCCGTCCATCTTGTCTTGAACAAGCGCGATAGTCTCGTTTACCTTCTCGTCCATCAACAAACACTCTTCGATGCGAACAAACTTGCGGGTAACCATGTTCTTGTACCCAACCTGACCCGCATCCTCGTACTTTCCAATCGTGAATCGGCCGTGGTTCCGGTATCGAAGTCTCTTCTCACTCTCGACAGTCAGATCAACTTCAACGCCCGAAAGATTCTCGTACTTATCGATTTCGCGCTGCACCCGTTCGCGTTTCAGCTGCAACTGGTGCCCGTACGAAACGTGCTGCCACTGGCAACCGCTACATTCCAGAAAATACTTGCACTCAACCTCAATACGCTCGGCCGCAGGCTCCAAAACCTGAGCAACTTTCGCGGCTATACGTTCAGGAAATCGCTTCTGAACCTCGGCGATCACAACTTCGCCCGGCAATCCACCCGAAACAACAACCGGTGCGCCTTCAATATCGGTCACTGTATCTCCGGCATCGTTCATCGCTCCGAGAGTGATCTCGAACTTATCGCCTGGATTCAGATCGACGTGTTCCGTCAAATCCGGTCCGCTATAACGCTGCCTGCGCTTTCGTTTACCCATACAGAAACCAGTGCCTCAGCGATGACTTAAGCAGTCATCCTTGCCCTAAAAAATAAACCAAACTAGTTTGGGTCTTCTGTTATTCTGGACTAGTTCGGGCTCAGTTGCGCCCATATTGGCAACCAGATGCTCATTTCAACTAATTCGAATCGAACATTATTCGTTGGTTTCTAAGATAGAAAATAATGCCTCGCCAACACGGGAACGTAAGCTCCCCGACTGGTTCAAGGTAAAAGCCCCCGGTAGTGAGAAATTCCTTGAGATTCGCAAGAAAATCAAAGGAGCCAGCCTCAACACCGTTTGTGAAGAAGCCGCCTGCCCGAACATAGGCGAATGCTGGGAGCGCGGCACCGCCACTTTCATGATTCTCGGCGACACCTGCACTCGAGCCTGCTCCTACTGCAACGTCAAAACCGGCTGGCCCGGAACTATCGACCTCGCAGAGCCGATTCGCGTCGCCAACACCGTCAAGCAGATGGAACTGAACTACACAGTCATTACATCTGTCGACCGCGACGATCTACCCGACTACGGCTCTGGCATATTCGAACAAACCATCCAACAAGTTCGACACATGAACCCAAACTGCAAAGTCGAAGTTCTAATTCCCGACTTTGAAGGCGTGTTCGAAGCGCTTGAACGCGTCGTAAAAGCCGAACCTCACGTCTTGAACCACAACATCGAAACCACTCGCCGTGTGTTCAAGAAAGTTCGCCCCCGTGGCAACTACGATCTCTCACTCGAACTCCTAAAGCGAGTGAAAGAAATCAACCCGTTCATGCCTTCGAAATCAGGCATGATGGTCGGCCTTGGCGAAACCAAATCTGAACTACTCCAAACCATGGCAGATCTCAGGGAGGTCGACACCGACCTGCTCACGATTGGCCAGTATCTGCGACCGTCAAAACGCCACCACCCGATCATTCGCTTCTACCGTCCCGAAGAGTTCAAGGAACTCGAAGAAGCGGGCCTTGAGATGGGCTTCAAACACGTTGCGTCCGGCCCGCTGGTACGCAGCTCGTACCATGCTGACGATCAGCACAACGCCGCTATCGACAAGATCCGCGATTCAGCAACAGCGTCTGCAAACGCCAAAAGCTAATCGATGTCGACCCTCTACGTCGTCGCCACACCAATCGGTAACCTGTCCGACCTCACGAAGCGCGCCATCGAAATACTCTCGGCAGTCCCCGTAATAGCAGCGGAAGACACCCGAGTTACCCGCAAGCTACTCAATCATTTGGGAATATCGCCTCAACTCGAAAGCCTTCACGAACACACCACTCCAGAACGATTCGACGCCCTCGTATCGAAACTCACCAATGGCGATATAGCGCTTGTGACCGATGCCGGCACACCCGCTATCAGCGATCCCGGATCATCCCTCGTGGCCGCCGCAGTTGAAGCCGGTCACGACGTAATCCCTCTACCCGGACCTTCAGCAATCGTCACCGCACTCTCGATAACAGGCTGGGCGTTCGACCGATTCCTGTTCCTTGGATTCCTGCCAAGAAAAAAGAAAGAACGCATCGAAGCGATCACAGGCATATTGAACGAACCGGGACCCATCGTCATCTACGAATCCCCACACCGAGTAAAAGCAACCCTCACCGACATCACTCAAGTCCTTCCAGATCGCCAACTCGTCATCTGCCGAGAGCTAACAAAACTCTACGAAGAAACCTTCAGAGGTACTGCGAAACAGGCGGCCGACCACTTCAGCGAACCACGCGGTGAATTTGTAATCGTCATCGAAGGTGGCACCGCGCTACCCGAAACGGAAATCTCTGACGACGAAATACATACCCAGCTAACAAAACTGAAATCTGAAGGCATAAAAGGCCGAACGCTCGTCGAACAAACAGTCGAACTCACCGGGGCTCCCAAAAACCGTGTCTACCGGCTGTCACTGGCCAAAGACCAGTAACGAACAACGCCCCACGCCTCAATCACCAAAATCGACACGTTCTAATCACCAAAAATACGGGCTGAATCCACCCCTGCCCTCGCTATAATGAATCTCTAGTAATTCCCGATGTCGTCACGAACAAAACTCGCCTGCCAACATCGCTCAGCCTGCCAGTAACAAAACAGCAAACCGGAAACCTCACTTGCCCCGCAAAATCCTAGTCGCCGTCGCATGGCCGTACGTAAACGGTGAACCTCATTTGGGGCACATCGCAGGCATGAACGTTCCTGCCGATATTTTCGCAAGATATCACCGGATTATCGGCAACGAAGTGGCAATGGTTTCTGGCTCCGACATGCACGGAACTCCAACCATGCTCAAAGCTGTTGAAGAAGGCGTCTCGCCAGAAGTTGTCGCAACGCGATATCACGACATCTGGAATCAGGCCCTCACCGACATGTCGTTCTCGTACGATCTGTACACACACACTCACACTGATCGTCACATCGAAGTCGCCCAAGAGCTATTTACCAAGCTCAATGAAAATGGCTACTTAGTCGAAGCAACCCAATCAATGCCGTTCTCCGAAACGGAACAACGCTTCCTATCCGACCGATTCGTCGAAGGCACATGCCCACACTGTGGACACGAATCCGCACGAGGCGACCAGTGCGACAACTGCAACCGCACCCTCGACCCGATCGACCTGATCGATATTCGAAGCAAGCGCGATGGCTCGACTCCCATCTTCAAAGACACCACCCACCACATGCTCAAACTGGGCGATTTCCAGACGCAGCTTGAAGAATGGGTAAACGGGCACACTGAATGGCGTGCCAACGTGCGCAACCAAACCCTCGGAATGCTCCGCGAAGGCCTGCACGATCGAGCCATCACCCGTGACATCGATTGGGGCGTACCCGTTCCTATCGAAGGCTACGAATCAAAGCGAATCTACGTCTGGTTCGAAGCTGTAATCGGCTACCTATCTGCAACCCGTGCATGGGCCGAACAACGTGGCACACCAGACGAATGGAAGAAATTCTGGCAAGAGCCTGAAGGCGAGTCATACTACTTCCAGGGCAAAGACAACGTCTCTTTCCACACCATCATGCTGCCATCGATCCTCCTTGGAAGCGGCGATCTAAATCTGCCAACCGATGTCGTGGCAAACGAATTCCTGACCTTCCGCGGAGCCGACTTCTCAAAGAGCAGCGGACACGCCATTCCAGTTACCGATTTCCTGAGCAGATACGATGCCGACTCGCTCCGCTACTACCTCGCGTCGATCATGCCCGAAACCTCCGATTCCGAGTTCTCGTGGGAAGGCTTCCACGCCGCCAATAACAACGAACTCGTAGCCACGTTCGGCAACTTCGTACACCGTATTCTCACGATCACAACCCGAAACTTCGATAACGCCATCCCAACTCCCGGCGAATTGGATGACGACGATAACGCAGCACTCGCTGCCTGCGACACAGCTCTCGAAGAAGTGTCCAAGGCAATCGATTCCCGACACTTCAGAGACGGTCTACGCGCTGCAATGCGACTCGCACGTCACGGCAACCAGTACGTCGATGCGAAAGAGCCCTGGAAAGTCGTCAAGGTCGACAAGGAAGCTGCCGGAACCGCACTCTGGGTGGGACTCAACATCATTGCGACCCTCCGCACCGTGTTCTACCCGTACCTGCCGACATCTGCCGACAAAATTCACAGTATGCTGTTCAGCGACAGCGATACGCTTGCCGATGGATGGGCCCGACGAGACATCGTTCCCGGCGCACCAATCGAAAAGCCAACGCAACTGTTCCGTAAGCTCGATGATTCGATTATTGAAGAAGAAAACAACCGCCTCGGCGCCAAATAGCTAGAACGATCCTGAAAGTCCGCACGAACGCACATACCAATGCCAATGGTTAAAGCCATCACACAGGACAGCATTTACGAGCCGGTCGAAAACGACCTGCAGGCTGTGATTGCCGAAATTGCCACGATCGCCGACAAGGCACCTGAGCACGTGCCCGAACAGGCGAAAGATCTCGATGCTCAACTCGGTCACGTTCTGGCCACTCCCGGAAAACGAGTCCGACCCGCCCTCACTCTTCTTGCTTCACAACTCTGGGGCCAAAACGACAGCGAAATGCCGATCAAAATGGCGACCGCCGTCGAACTGCTCCATATTGCAACGCTAGTTCATGACGACACCGTCGATCACGCCGACACCCGGCGTGGTCACCAAACCGCCAGCAAGCTCTGGGGTCGAAACGTTGCCGTGCTTATCGGCGATTTCGTATTCGCAACCTCCGCCATGTACGTGTGCGACACCAACAACGTCCGCCTCGTAAGGCGCTTCGCCGAAACCATTACCGAACTGGCCCGTGGCGAGCTAAACGAAATCTACACAGCCTGGCAGCCCGGCGTTTCGCTGAAGGACTACAACCAGCGTATCTACGACAAGACAGCCTCTCTGTTCTGCACATCCGCCGAAAGTGGTGCTGTGTTGGGCGGTGGCGATGACGATGCGGTCAAGAACGTCCGTGACTACGGCTACAACATTGGCATGGCTTACCAGGTCTACGATGACCTGCTCGACTACACGGCAACCAGCGAAGAGCTTGGCAAGCCCGCAGGCCACGATCTCAGCGAAGGAATCATCACACTCCCCGCAATCATCGCTATCGAAAACGGTGCAGCTGAAGAAATCGATGCCCTGTTCAGTGCCAGCGAAGAAGCCCGAGCGGATTTAGTTCCAGCAGCCGTCGAAGCCATCAAACAAAGTGGGGCGCTAGAAAAAACCCACAAAGTGGCCTCCGACTACATCGATACTGCCGTTCGCTCCCTCGATGGAATCCCCGCCTCCGAGTCTCTCGACTCACTGCTTTTGCTCGCCGAATTCGTCCAGACCCGCAACTACTAGGCAGGCCATGCCAGCACGGGTCCCCAAACGAGCCAGCACCAAGCGCAAGCCGACCTTGCCAGTAGCACTCGTTAAAGAACGCCTGAATTCGATCTACGGTCCAATCGAATGGCGACCTCGAATGATCGCTATCGACGAGCTGATATTCACTGTCCTAACGCAAAACACATCCGACCTAAACGCCGAACGTGCCTATGATTCGCTACGCAAGGTTCTACCAACCTGGGGACAGGTTATCGAGGCAGAAACTCAGCAAGTAGCCGATGCGATTAAGCACGGCGGACTATCGAACCAGAAGTCCGTCCGTATCCAGAAAATCCTCGTTGAAATCCTGAAACGAATCGGCCACTTCGATCTCGAATTCCTCGCCGCCCGACCGCTCGAAGAAACACGTGAATGGTTCACGTCACTGCCCGGAGTCGGACCCAAAACCGCCGCCGTCGTAATGGCCTTCTCGCTGAAAATGCCAGCATTCCCGGTCGATACCCACATCCACCGAGTATCGAAGCGACTGGGACTCATCGCCGAGAAAACCACCGCCGATCAGGCACACCCAATCATGGAAGACATGATCCCGGAAGACGACCGATACGACATGCACATTCTACTCATCACCCACGGACGCCAAATCTGCAAAGCCCGAATCGCCCAATGCCCCCGCTGCCCACTCGCCCAGGTCTGTCCCGCCAGTACGGCGAAGTGAACTAAAATCTAACTCGGGAACGGCTCGGGTTCGCCGATAAAGTAGCCTTGGGCGTACTCGATTTCGCATTCGGCGAGAAACTCCATCGTCGATTCATCTTGAACAAACTCGGCGATGATCTCGACACCGATATCGTGAGCAAGCCTCTGACTTCATAACGGCCGTCAACAAACGACTCTGGCTTGACCGCATCGACCAACTCAGCGGAAGACTCGCGAGCAACCGGTTTTACAGACGTGTTTAACCCAAGCGCACTTTGCGCCATAGCAATGAAAACAAGAGCGTCTCCGTTCTGCGAATCGGCAATGAGAACCGCTTCTGCTATTTCCTGGACCGTCGCCCAGTCCCTGTCCGATACCGCACGTTCTGCCTGGTCGAGCAGATCGTCAACCCGTCGCTGCACACGTTCAGATGGCATTATGCGGTGCATGATACGCCACTCAAACATTCGCAGTTCGCATCTACGGCAACAATAAAATAGACCGCTGATTTCTCCAAGGAATCGAGGTGGAGTAACCAAATCCGCAAACAGCTAAAAGGACGAATATTTGGCTCGCATCCACCCAAAATCGGTAGTCTCCACAAATCGCCGTTTCGCCCACTCTGCGGTATGCTGATATTTAGTGCTAAAAACTAGTGGCTCCTAGAAGCAGCCCAGTCACACAGCATGGCTCCATCGTCCAGCGGTTAGGACGCGGCCCTTTCAAGGCCGAGACGGGGGTTCGATTCCCCCTGGAGCTACCAAACCGCAATCTAAAAAGACCCCGATCAGTTCGGGGTCTTTTTAGATTGCCTGAAATTATGGACTTTTCTTGATTTCAGACATACGATGCCGACTCAACGGCCAAACAATCTTCCACCACCCCTGAATAACTGCCGAGTGCCCAAGTGCGAAAGCACGCCCGACACGTAACGAAAGAACCTCGTCTTGAAGATCACTAAAGTCATCCCGTGGCTAATATCGGCACCTGCTCCATATCTCGATACCGCCAACGACAGTCGAACGTCGAAAAACCGTGAATATGTATTTGTCGAAGTGAATACCGACGAAGGCATCACCGGCTGGGGCGAAATCACCGGCACCTCCTACGTATCGAATCGCACGGTCTGCGCATCTCTAAAGCACGTCAGTAAGCTCATCGAAGGCGACGATCCACGGCTCATCGAAATGATCTGGAACAAGATATTCCGCGCGTTCACCTACATGGGCTCCCGCGGCGCTACCACCAACATCATCAGCGGCATCGACATCGCCCTCTGGGACATCCGGGGTAAAGTGCTCGGCCTTCCAATCTCCGAACTCTTCGGCGGCCCCGTACGAGACGGCATACCGATCTACTGCCACCCACAGGACGGTTCGTCGGTAGAAGACATGGCACAACACGCTAAAGCGATCGTCGAAACCGGCCAAAAGGCGATGAAAACCGATCCCTGGCACCCGCACCACGAGGAAGAAAAAAATGGCTACCTAACCGGCCAGCTAAGTGCCGAAGCTGAACATCTTGGAGCCGACCGAATTGCTGCCATGAGGGAAGCCGTCGGCCCAGATATCGAAATCCTCATCGACTGCCACGGAAGGTTCGATGCCCCAACGGCCATCAGGCTGGCGCGTACTCTCGAGCCCTACAACATCTTCTGGTTTGAAGAACCAGTGCCGGTCGAAAGCACGCATGCGCTAAAACAAGTGAGAGATAACGTCAACGTTCCTATCTGCGTCGGCGAAAGAATCCACACCCGCTGGGAGTTGATCCCGATCCTCGAACAAGAACTCGCCGACTTCGTGATGCCAGATGTCACATGGACCGGGGGCATCACTGAAATAAAGAAAATGGCAACGATGGCCGAAGCCTACTACGTGCCAATCTCACCACACGATGCCAGCGGGCCCATCAACGTCCTAGCCGGCGCCCACGCAATGGCGTCCGTTCCCAATCACTACAGGGTCGAAACATCACGGGCAAAACTAAATGCCTACGATGTATTCACCGACGCCCCACTCGACATCCGAGGCGACAAAATTTACCTCTCAGATCGACCCGGACTCGGCATCGAACTCGACCGCGACTACATGCGAGCCAACGCCCTCGAAGGCTATCGTGACTGATGGCTGCTGAAAGATCAATACGAGTAGGTGCCGCCGGAATCATCATCGAAAACGGCAAAATCCTGCTCGTTAAGTTTGATGACGAAAACGGCCGACACTACAACTACCCCGGTGGAGGGCACTAGGAAGGCGAAACCCTTCGTCAAACTGCAGCGCGGGAAGTAAAAGAAGAAATCGACGCCGATGTAGAAGTAGGCCGGCTACTTGTCACAGCCGAATCCGCCCCGCAGGAAGTCGAATACATCTACGGTTCAACCCACTTCCTTAAGCTTTTCTTTGAATGCAAGCTCAAACCGGGCAGCGTGCCAAGACTTCCCGAAAAACCGGATCCCAACGAAGTCGCTGTCGAGTGGATTCAAATCGAATCGCTCGCTCAGGAATCGGTAATACCTAACATCGCAAACGTTCTTATCAAAGCCATAAATACCGGCGAAACTATGTACTTAGAAGACAACGGCCACGCCGCTAAGGAACTAAATCTAAAATGACCGAATGCATCCCCGGCCAGAACGACAATCGGCACGACTTCTCGATCAACCCGGTCGACGTCAGTGCCAACACCACGCTCATCTTTAAAATCTGTAGCTACTGCGGAATCTCGTACCGCTACGTAGACCAAATCTGGGAAGAAATCGGAAGCGAAGAAGTCGGGCAATAACGCAGCCCAGTAGAACGCGTAATCGGCAGCCGACTAACCCTCGGTAGCAGCAACCTCGGCAGCCCGATCCCACAACTCCCTGGCGTAAACAAGCTTCGCAGCTGCCTCGTCAGACCTGATCTGATCGGCAACAAGAGTGTCGATCGAATCCTGGAAGAACACATCAAACAGAATCAGTCCGTCCTGCGTCGCCATTAGCGCATCGAGAGCCAGCTGATGTGATGCAACGTGCTCTTCAGGAACATCGATTGCCTTCCATCGGTTAATCACTGCCTGCGAATCGGTAATCAATATCCTTACCGATTTCTGGCTGATCGAATACACAAGCAGGTGTTCCTGATTTGTAGTAATCGTCGAAGCGTTGAACTCATCTACAGTATTGTTCCAACCATCAGAAATTTCGTTCTGCATCGCAACAACGGCAATTGCCTCACGCTCGTAAGTCGTAAGGCCATCACCCTTTTCGTAGCTGGTGGCCATATATACGCCACCAATCAACATCGCAAAAGTGAGGATCGAAATCACCCCTAGAAAGGTGCGTCCAAATCGCCCAGTTTCTGAGTTTGTGGCCGGTTGTGCGATGTCTTGAGTCATTAATCTTTTATCCAACAGATACAACAGTGCGTGTCGACTTCGAATTGCCTGCAGAGTCGGTCACTTTAGCACTTATCGTGTGCGTGGTACCCGCTGGAACATCAGTGCTGTCCCAGATCGCCCCGTAGTAACCCGACACCATTGAATAACTTGCCACAATACGAGTAGACCAGTCGATCGTTATTTCAACCTTCAGGCTACCCCTTCGGTCGAGATCGCTTACCGCGTCCACGAGTACAAATACCGAGTTACGAACCTGAAAATTGAACCCTGGAGTCACCATACGGATTCTTGGTGGCCGAACCGTTCGCTGGGGAGTAGCAACTCCGCTTCGTTCACGAACGCTGGTCACACGACCGAGGGTGAGCGTCATGCCTAAGCCTCAGCTTTCACAGTAACGACGTTCTCTTCAGAATCGCTCGGCAAGTCTTCAACCTTGAACGTCTGAATTTTGCCATTGAATCGGAACATCGAGCCCTTGGCAGCCTTCGCTGCAATCCGTCGTTCCTTTGTGGAACCTTCGAGGATTCGATCGAGAATTGAATCAACTGAGTTCTCGACTACCCCGAGAAGATCACGATCAATACGTTCGTCTATATAAGGAATGCCCCACAAAGCGCCCTGGATCGCCTTGGCAAGCAGTTCTGGCTTGCGAGCGGTGGATGTAAGCAAATACGACCACTCAAGACCAAGACCAGTAGGAACCATCGCCAGTCGTTCTGGGTCTGAGTAAGGAGAAACAATCACTATCCCGAGGGTCGGGTTGATCTTGCGCAGTGCAAACGCAGTATCAATTCCACCGAGTTCGTATCCGAGGTCGATATCGACAATCACTACATCGGGCCTCAGAAGAACTGCACGCTCAACGGCCGATTCACGATCCTGCGCACCACCCGACATCGCAGTCGAGGCGTTCTGGTTGACCGTCTCAGCAAGTGTCTCGATGAATCGAGCTGATCGTGCTGCGATCATAACTTTGGTAGATACCTTCGCTAGTCGACCGTTGCTGGTCGCTGTGCGTGGTGATCGGTATTGTCGTCGTCGGAATGTGATTTTCATATCTGTCGCTCGAATCGCTTCGAAGTTGGTCTTAGGTCGCACCAACGTGTGATGAAGGTGTGTCGTACAAACAGATTGCGTGTTCCTACCTAGTACCAGTAGCCCAACAGCGTCACCCGAGCGACCCTACTGGCTCACAAGTGCCTAGATTAGATCGTGACCCAATAGGCTCCGCTGAACTGAGAACCATGCGATGTGTGCGGAACAGTTAGCAGCAATGTGGGCGAAAGTTGTGATTCCGGTGGGCATGAACGTGACGACAGAAAAATGGGCAAGAATTACCGACCGCAAGCTTCACAGTGTGAATTGAGCCGGCAATACGTCATCCTGAACTTGATTCAGGACCTTGAAAGGGGAGGCAGCGAAAGAGACGCGCAGAATGCCCGGAAAAATAAACCAGGCTAGCCTGCGGCTAAATCTTCACATGCACCTTAATTGAACCCGAAGTCTTGTCCCACGCGGCGTCGAAGCCATCCTGAATGTCCTCGAGCTCAACTTCATGCGTGACGATCTCGCGATAAGGAATATCGCCCGACTCCAAAAGATCCAACGCTACTTCGTAGTCGTGCCGCCCATCAATAACGCCGTAGCAAATGACCGACTGAATGCGAATCTCACGTATCAGCGGTTCGAACAGATCGACTTCCAACGGAATCTTCATCCCGCCCAAATAAAGCATCGTCCCCTGATTACGAGTCGCCTTAATTGCCTGTGTGAACGATTCCGACTGGTGACCACCAACCGACTCCACAACAAAGTCGGCTCCAATACCGTCTGAAGCCTCCAAACACGCCGCCTCAAACTCGCCCGGCTCCGAACCAACTACAACATCCGCACCCATCTTCTTCGCGGCCTCAGCCTGATGCGGGTGCCTTGCAGAAACAATCACCGTCCGAGCACCAAAAGCCTTCGCCGCACCAATTGCGGAAAGCCCAATCGTCGCCGAACCCACAACACCAACAACATCATCCGGCTGCATTCGACCATATCGAAGACCATGAACGCTAACTGCCATCGGTTCAACCAGCGCACCATCCACCCAATCCATCGAGTCAGCAAGCTTGAAAAGTCCGGCTGGCTTTCGAGTCATGTATTCAGCGAAACCACCACCAGTATCGGGCGCAAGATCCATGCAGTGCTTGTACTGGCCATAACGACAGAAGTGACATTTCAAGCACGCACGCCCAGAACCGATCATCTCGATAGCGACGCGATCGCCCACCTTGAGATTCGATTCGCCCTTTGGCAACTCAAGAATCTCGCCAGCAATCTCGTGACCCGAAGCCATCGTCTGCGCCTCGGTGCGACTCGTTGTCATGTGCAAATCCGAACCACAGATACCCGTCTGGTGAATACGGATCATCGCCGCACCCTCGTACATCTCGGGCATCGGCACGTCTTGAACTATGTACTGACCAGTTCCATCATCCAGTGCAGCTCGCATCGTCTCTGCCATCGATATCTCTTTTCGGTAATCTCTCGTCTAAATCGTCGTCACCCGAGCGTTCGCAAGCTAATATCTACTTCCTGTCCTCCCTCCTTTGAGAGGGAGTAGGAGTGAGGGTAGATCCTCTGCGACCAAGTGCGAATGCACGCCCGGAGCCAATCGCCTGCATCTTACCGGAGTTGTGAGCCTGTGCGGGTGTATCCTCGTTGCTTTGCAATTTCGACCATCCAATCTCAAGAGCCCTCAACTAGATGACCAGAAACTCCCAATTCCGCGGCGTGTACGCCATTCCAGTCACCCCATTCAACGAAGATCTCTCTATCGACTGGGAATCCCTACGCAAGTGCATCGCATTCAGTGTTGAAGCCGGAGCCCACGGAATCGTTCTGCCAGTAAACGCCTCAGAAGGCCCCTTCCTCACCGACGCCGAGCGCAAAGAAGTACTCAGAGTCGGAATCGAAGTTGTCGATGGAGCGGTACCGGTGGTCGGGGGCGTCAGCGGAGCTTCCACAGCGATATCCACCGACCTGACACGTAATGCAGCCGAACTCGGAGCCGACTCCGTCATGGCAATGCCGCCCAACGGCGCTGCCGGTCAGGTCGTCTGGGATCACTACGTTGCCATCGCCGAAGCGGGCCAGCTTCCAGTTTGGATTCAGAACAACAAACCACCTGCAGGTCCTGTCGTTCCAACTGCAATGATGGTGAGGATGCTCAACGAAGTCGAACACGTCGACTATGTAAAAGAAGAAAGCTATCTCCCCGGCCAGATCATGACAGAGCTTCTCGAAAAAGCCGGAGGAGCAGTCAAAGGCCTGATGGGCGGCATGGGTGGACGCTATCTTGTCGATGAATACCGTCGTGGATCCTGCGGCACGATGCCAGCAGGCCACATCACCGACGCACACGTAAAACTCTGGGATGCTCTCGACGTTGGCGGTATCGACTCAGACGGCTTGCAGATCGTCACAGACGAAGCACGAAGCATCTGGGAACAGATGATCCCGTCACTGAACTTCGAATTCATGTTCGGAGCCAACGCATACAAAGCGGCCTACTTCCGACGAGGAATCATCAAGACCCCTCTCACACGAAACCCGGCCAACAAGTACCTGGACAAGCTCGACTACGAAGAACTCGACACCATCCTCGACCGAATGGGCGATCTTCTAGACGCCAAGGTGTAAAGAAGCCCCCCTCTCCCGGCGGAAACCAAGCCGTAGCGGGACCCAAGTGCGAAGGCACGCCCGGTCCCAAAATAAAAAGGGTGAGGGAGAAACCTTCAATAGGAATTATTCCACATGCAAGAAATAGACCAAGACAAAACAAGAGACGATCTTACTGATCACCTCAACGAAATTGGTGTCGAATCAACACTCGCCGAACGCGACCGCCCTGAAGAACAGGTTGGCAATCGCAAGTCCGATCGGTCACTCGGAGTGATCGATATTGACGGTGGAACGATCTACTGGGCGAACATCGTAAAAAAAGACTCCACCAAAAATTCCCCACCCCGCTGGTTGATTCATTTTGGAGTTCCCGACGAACGCGCCATCCCAAAAGAGCAATCGATAAAAATCAAAACGAAACGTAAGAAAGCGTTTCCGGCTTTCGGCAAACTGGCAGAAGTGAAGTGGGAGGGTCAGGATCAAGGTCTCGGGCTAATCAAAGCCCTCAAGGCCAACAGTGAAATTAATCAAATGGCCACCGATCTTGGCAACATCGAAGTGCGCAGCCTCCACGATGATTTCCAGGGTTGGTACATCCAATTCGATCGAAAAATCGAACCAACGCTCGATCACTGGGAAGCCCTGGAAGAACTCGCCGAAATTCTTCTAAGTTCAGTTCGACGCTTCTAAATAGCGGATGAACGCCCACCACTAATCACGTTCCAACGCACGTCGCTTCCGCCAAACCATCACAAGCACCACTACCGGAAACAACACGATAAACGCGCCCAAAATCAGGACCATTACGCCCGGCGACACACCCAGTACGTGGTCAATCTTGGCGCTCAACGCCTCCCATAGATCTGGGTCTATCGCTTCCGAATGATGTAGCAGCGGGCCGAGTGGATTCGCCATCTCACAACTTGTCCGCCATTGAACCAGCTACATCAACGGCACCACCCTGCGGCACCTGAACATAGCGAACCGAATGCTGTTTCTCTCGAATAGAAAATGAAACGAACCCTGCCGCCACCAACGTTGCCGCACCAATCGCAAACGGAACGTCGTACGATCCCCACGCCGTAAACGCCCAACCAAACAGCATCACCGCCGCCGCTCCACCAAGCTGGTGAGCCATATTCGCAAACCCAAAAAGCGTCCCCAGATTTCTAACACCGTAAACGTCTGCCGTAAGCGAAGCAGTCAACGGAACCGTAGCCAACCACGACATCCCGCCAATCACAGCGAACGCCCAAATAGCTATCGGACCCGGCAAAACAAACAGCGAAACGAAAGCAAGTGCCCGCACCATGTACACCGCACCAAGCAGATTCTTCCTCTGCCACCGATCTGAAAGCATGCCAATTGCCAGTACACCGCATGCGTTAATTCCGCTCAAAACACCAAACGCCAGCGCCGCCGTTCCCGTGGTTATCTCTTCACTTACAGCCCAGCGAACAAAGTGAACCGCAATCGAAGCAGTGGTAATTCCACAAACAAAATATGCAATCGAAAGCTGCCAGATAGGCTTCGAGTTAAGCGAATCTTTCCACTTCTCGGCGAACTTGGGGCCTACCGGCCGAACAACAACCAGAGCATCGGGCGATTTGTCCGATACTTGGCCGTCGATCTCCAGCCCCATATCGCCCGGATTACTCCGTACAACGATTATCAACAGCGGAACACCGAACGCCAACGCCAACCCGCCGATCATCATCCACGCCGTTTGCCAGCCGAACTCAACTAATACGTAGCTCAGGAACGGCACGACGATCATCCCGCCAAACGATCCGCCCGAAATCAACACAGCCATCGCAATGCCACGTTTCTTCTCGAACCAACGTGCCACGATTACGCCTGTGGTCGCCGGCGAAATACCGCCCGCAGCAAATGAAATGACGAAACCGTAGAGGGCGATCAACCCATACACGTTCGTGACAAGAGCAATGCCCATCGTGGCAGTGGCCATAATCAGTAGCGATAGCACCACCACCCGACGACCGCCGTAAACGTCGGTCAGTCGCCCAACGAACGGTTGTGAAATACCGTTAACCAGCCAGCCTACTGCCGCGGCTGTCGAAATTGCGGCGGTCGTTACGCCCCATTCCAGCTCCCACGTTTTAACAAAAACGCCGAAACCTTGGCGGGCGCCAATTGCTACAAACGTCGCGAAAAACAGCGCGGCAATTATGTACCAGCCGTAGTAAATCCCTTTTTTCTGATCGGATTTAGTCGTCATGATCCAAACGATTCGTCGTCATCAACCTCTCGAATTTTCGCCGACCATTCTTTGCGTTCATCGAGTCGGCCAGCATCGTAACCAGCGCGCCGGCCCGCCCGAAAAATAACGAGAAGCAGCATTACTACTGCACCAATAGCGATCACATATGGCATCGACTGTACTGCTCTCTGCTAATTAATCGACCCGCAATATCTCAACCGAATCCCGGTTGATAATCCCCTCAATTGCCTCGGAAGGAATGTCGGGCAGGTGATGGTCTTTCGCGAACTTAGTAAGTCCACGCAAGTGGTCGATATTGTCCTGCGGACGTGTCACTGGCCAGTCAGATGCAAATAAAATCTTGTCGGTCACACCCCACTCGTAGAACAACCGCATGCCCTGCCAAAACGAGTAGGGACGGTAGTACTGCGCAGAAACATCTGCCCAAACGTTCGGGTGTTTGCGAACGACGGCCATACAATCGTTCTGCCACGGGTGACCCAGATGCGCCAGCACCATCGTCAGCTTCGGAAACGCCATGGCGATCTTGTCGGATGTCAGCGGGTGAGCGTACGTAAGGGGCGCTTCAGTCATCGGTGAAGTGCCCTGATGAAAAACGATCGGAATACCGTCGGCTTCTAATCGAGCGAACAGCTCGAACGCCTCCGGACCCGTCGGATCGAAGTCCTGATAGTTCGGACCCAGCTTGATGCCCTTACATCCCAAATCGCCAACGCACCGGTCGTACTCGTCTTTCCAGTTCGGATCCAGCGGGTGCAGCGACATAAACGGCACGATCTTATCGGGCGCCCGTTTGGCCGTTTCGGCAGCGACATCGTTGTGGTTCATCTCGTCAGGCCAGCCTTCGATTCGAAGGACCTGCTGACCCATTCGCCACGGCCGTTGGGCGATTCCAAAAATGAACGCCTTGTCGACCGGCCCCATGTCCCGAAGATAATCATCGATCGAATTGGTCAGCTGAACTTCCTCGCCAGAACGCATCGCCGTTTCGATCACCATCTGGTCCGGGGGCACAGTGTCCATATGACTCGGTAAGTGGGTATGGACATCAACAATCATTTTGAAATATCTCCAGCAAAGCGTTCGAACACCGCCGCAATCGTAAGAGGCGAAGTGCGCAAATACTACGCCCAGCAACTCCCGGTGTCTGCCCAACAACCCCAACTTTCTATATACCCTGCGCCCGTGACATCACCCGCTCAAGACAACCAGGCCGACATGCGTCGCTGGCGAAACCGCGTCCTCTTCAGCTACGCCGCCTTCTACCTGTTCGTCTACATGGGCCGATTCAACCACTGGCCAGCCAGTCCCGTGATGCGCGAACAGCTCGATTTCACCCACGTCGAAATCGGCATCATCAACGCCTGCCTGCTCTGGGGATTCGCAATCGGCGACATGGCGCACGGAAGAATCGCCGAAGCATACGGATATCGCCTTCTACTCGTCACTGGAACCCTCGCATCGGTAGCGCTCAACTGGGTAACAAGCTTCGGAAGCAGCCTCTGGGCGATCGCCATTCCGTGGGGGCTTAACGGATTCGCCAACGCCACAGTTTGGTCGCCCGGCATCGGCATGCTCACCCAATGGTGGCCCCACAAGCACCGTGGACGTGTGATGGGTCTCGTAGGCGTCGCCGCTGGATCATCGATGTTGGTTATGTGGCTCGTTACCAGCTGGACAGTCGCCGAATTCGGATGGCGAGCTGCGTTCAGATACCCACCTTTGCTGATGATCCCAGCAGCGGTCGCACTGTTCTTTCTCGTTAGAGACCGACCATCGGATGTCGGGCTGGAAGAAATCGACCAGGTTGCGTTGCGCTCCGAGTCCGAGTCCTCTCCCCCAAAATCGGCCGCGTCGCAGACAGGAGCCGAGTGGTCCGATCACGATCGCTCCAAAACGGTTAGAGAGGGGGAGAATCTGAGCCCAAGTGAGCCTCTCACGCCCGGCTCAAACGACGGCCCATTCACCGCCTACAAAATCCTCTACTCAAACTGGCGATTCGTAGCCACCTCGCACGTTAAAGGCCTCGAAAACGTAGTGCGCTACGGGCTCACAACATGGGCGCCGCTCTACTACTTCGAAGAAGCCGGACTCTCCATCGAAACCACCGCCCTCGTAACCGTCGCACTCCCCGTCGGTTACCTGACAGCGCCAATGGTTTCAGGCTGGATATCCGACGTCCTACTCGGCGGTCGACGCAGCCCAATGATTGCAGCTTCAGCAATCATCTCCGCCATCGCACTAATCGGCCTAGCGGTCGTCCCCGCTGAAAACATATACGCAGGAGCCGCATTGCTTTTCGTAGGAGCCTTCGCAATGAGCCTCTCGATGACCTCGACTCTCGTGGTCGACATCGCTGGCCCCAAATACGCAGCCACCGCCTCAGGCGTTCTCGACGGCCACGGCTACATCTACGCCGGAGCCCAGGCAATCATCTTCGCCCTCATCCTCGACACCGCAGGCACCCCGTGGCAACTCGTATTTCTAGCAATGGCAGCAGTCCGAATCCTCTCAGCAATCATCGCATGGCGAGTGAAGCTGTAGCCAACGCAGTATCACTCTCATCGCGATCCACCCACCACTGTCATCCTGAACTTGATTCAGGATCTATGCTCAGGGCGGGGCGGCCGGGAAGCGCACGACACCCTCATTCCCGCAACACCCTGAACCCAATCTCCGCACCCAAACTCTTCTTCATTGAAAGCTTGATCATCAGTAGGCACAGCGGCTCCAGCAATCGAGATATCTCCAGCTTCCCGGCGTCGATCACATCGAATCCAAGCTCGCCAATCAGCCCAGCAACAACCGATTTAGCCTCAGCGTCATCGCCACAAATCGGTATCGAAATTTCACGATCGTCCAGCTGTCGACCATCCAACAACCGAGCGTCAACGATGTTCAACGCCTTCACTACATGAGCAGCGCTAGCCCATTCAGCAAGCTGTTCGCCACCGGATGAAGTGTGACCAATCCCAAGATTCAACCCCTTAACGAACGGGTTCATAGCGTCGATAATCACCCGACCGCTCAAATCACCAAGCGCTGCCACAGAAACCTCAGCTGCGCTCCACGGAACCGCCATAACGATCACATCAGCCTCAACAGCCGATTCCGCTAACCCAGCAGCCGAAACCCCGTTACCAATCGAAGCAACCAACTCAATAATCCGCTCCGACTCAGGCGACCGTGAACCAATCACAACCGAATGCCCCAAACCCGACCACCATCGCGCCAACCCAGCCCCAACACTCCCGCTACCAATAACTGCGATTCGCATTAATTCTCAATCTCCAAATGCGATAACGGAATCCAACCAAGCAAAGTCTTCGCCTTCGTCAGGTTGTGCTCCTTCTCGTTCTCATCGCCAGCTATAAACACAGCATCGAATCGCCCGTGCCCGATCTGCACGTTCTCCAGAGCAGCCAAATACGCCCGAGCCAAATCAGCCTCATCAGTAACAAACAACGGATTCGACCCATCAGGCCGATCCGTCACAGGCCGAGCCCGCTCCTCGATATAAGCCTCACGCCCACGAGGACCCGTTATCCGCAAAGCCGTAATGTTCATGTCGAACCACGAAGCAAAATACGAACAAATACCCTCGCCAAAACCCTTGCTCAGTCCGTAAGCACTGGGCGTGTCTAGAGGAAGCTGATCCTCGTTCTTGTAGTAGTCCCGAGACCGGTGATGAACGCTCATCGAACTAGTATAAACACCCTTCGAAAGCCCAACGCCCTGCGCCAACCACAGGAACGTGTGGAGCCCAAGACAGTTCACTTCGTAGTTCTCTCGAATGACCTTCAAATCCTGATCGGTAACCGATCCACCCTGCGGACTCAGCATCACCAACCAGATAAACGCATCAACGCCGTCAACAGCCTTCGCAATCGCCTCGGGATCAGTCACCGACCCTCGAACGAACTCAACGCCGTCGTGCTTCGGCTCAGCAAGATCGAGAACACGTATATCGTGCTCCTTCTGCAAATACGGAGTGATAAATGACCCGACCATTCCCGAACCACCAGCAAGCAATATTTTCAATTGAGCAATCTTTCTGTATTTATCCCTTCTCCCTGAGGGAGAAGGTTAGGTTGAGGGGGAACGCAAACGCCCTCTTCTCTATTGTTCGATGCCGCTCACGCCGACGCACCCACTACCCCTCGAACCCATCCTCAATATCGTCCGGCGCACCATCCAAAACAGCCCGCATCCCATAAGAAACAGCATCCAACTTCGCAATCGCCTCGGTCGGTAACACCAACTCAAGCGCACCCGCAACATCCGTTATCTGAGCGACAGTATCTGCCCCCGACAAAGCAATCGTTATCTCACGATGCGACATCACCCACGCCATGGCAACCTGCGACATCGTCACGCCTAAATCGGCAGCAACTTCGTCGACAGCGGCGATCACTTTCGCAGCGCGACCACGCATATAAGTGGCGATCTGACCCTTACGCTTCGATCCCCACAACGTGCTGTCGTCGGGCACTTCATCAGGTCGATAAGTTCCACTCAACAACCCAACCCCAAGCGGGCTGTACGCCATAATTCCAACGCCCGTTTCACGAACCATCGGGAACAGTTCGTCCTCCTGCGTACGGTTCATTAACGAGTACGGATTCTGCACAGCAATCAACGGCTGAGCGTTGATTCGCTTCTGCACCTGAAGCGCCTGCATAATCTGCCACGCCTGAAAATTACTCACCCCAACGTAGCGAATCTTGCCGTGCTGAATAAGCGTTTCCATAGTGCGGAACTGCTCTTCGAACAGCGACATATCGGAGACACCATGAAATAAATAAACATCGATGTGATCGGTATCAAGCCGAGCCAACGACCGTTCGACCTCTCGCATGATGTGAAACCGAGAAGCCCCCTCATCGTTCGGTCCGTTCCCGATCGGGCTGAACACCTTCGAAGTGATCACCACGTCGTCACGCCGACCCTTCAGCGCCTTCCCTAGAACCTGCTCGGAACTTCCGATATTCCGCCGGTCGTCCATGAAGCCGTAAACGTTGGCGCAATCGATCAGGTTTATTCCCGAGTCCAACGCAGTCAAAATTACGCGCTCAGCCTCATCCCGATCGAACTGACCACGAAAGCCAAGTCCCAACGCCATTCGTGAAACCTTCACGCCGCCAGTACCGAAATTCACATATTCAATTGTCAATGGGAGTCCTCTTATCGATCAACATCAAATAAACTCATGTACGTCCCGCACCGATCTAATCCAAAAAATAAGACCGAGCGCAGATTCTAACCCGGTTACACCGTTGAACCCTGCACATCGGTGCTTATTCCTGCAACTCTTCCATCCGTCACTGAAGGCACGCCTACGCAAATGACAACAATTATCGATCCCGTGATCGTCGCAAAAGACATCCGCAAAAAATACGGCGACATCACCGCCGTCGACGGGATTTCATTTGAAGTCAGGCGCGGAGAAGTGTTCGGTATGCTCGGCCCTAACGGGGCGGGCAAAACCACTACCGTAGAGATTCTCGAAGGCATGCGTGACGCCGATTCGGGTGAAGCGATCATCAACGGAATCAACGTCAAAGATGACCCCACAGCAGTAAAGGCAATCATTGGCGTCCAGCTCCAGCAAAATGCATTCTTCGACAAGCTGAAGTTGGCCGAGATCGTCGACCTCTACGCAAAGTTGTATCTGGCGAAGGTCGATCCCGTTGAAATACTTTCACGCGTCGGACTCGACAGGCGAAAAAATAGCCAGTACGTCGAGCTTTCGGGTGGTCAAAAACAACGACTCTCCATCGCCGTAGCTCTCGTAAACGAACCGGTCGTTCTGTTTCTCGACGAACCAACCACCGGACTCGACCCGCAGGCTCGCCGACAACTGTGGGCGCTCGTGAAAAAGATCCAAGCCAGCGGCGCCACGATCATGTTGACCACCCACTACATGGAAGAAGCCGAAGAACTCTGCGATCGAATCGCAGTTGTAGAAGATGGAAAAATCATTGCTCTCGACACGCCAAACGCGCTAATCGACCAGCTACTTGAAACGGGATTCAAACCCCAAAAACGAATTCGTGAAGCAACTCTCGACGACGTATTCCTAAACTTAACCGGCCACGATCTTCGAGACTAATTCCGATGAAGATATATCTAGCACTAACCGTCGCCTCTCTCAAAATGTACTTCCGGAACAGGCAAGCCCTGTTCTGGGCACTGTTCTTTCCGTTATTGATCATGATCATCTTTGGCATGATGAATTTCGATAAATTTAGCTCGCCAACCGTCGGCGTCTACGATGGTGCGAAAAACGAAGCATCTGCTGCACTAATTCAGGCGCTTAGAGGCAACGGCGAACAACAACTTCTGAGCGTTGCCGTAGACGAACTCGAAGCCGCCCATCACGAGCTGGAGTTCGGTGGCAGCCGAGCCGTCATCGAAATTCCTGCCAACTACGGTGAACCCGGCGAATTCGCTGAACTCAAGGTCACCTATGACGAGCGATACCAACAGGAACGAGCCGTCGTATCAACAATTCTGGGACAAGTCACCGACTCCGTATTCAAGGAAACCGCACAGGTACCGAGCGAATACAGAGTCGAAAACGCAATAGGAATATCTGAATCAGTAATCGAAGGTCAGGGTCAGGGATTCAAAGCCTGGCTAATCCCGGGTGTCGCCGCAATGGCAATCATGCAAACCGGATTATTCACGGTTGTATTCACGCTAGTCAGGTTTAAATCTCAGGGCGTATTACGTCGTCTCAAGGCAACACCAATCGGTGCATCGCACTTCCTCGCCGGCCAATTAACAACTAAAGCGATCGTCGTAGTTCTGCAAACCTACGTTCTGGTCATCGTCGGGGCGGTCGTTTTAGGCGTCAGTATCGGCAACGACCGACTCGGCGCATGGTTCGATTTAACGATTATGGCGCTACTCGGCGGTGCACTATTCATAGCGTTAGGATTGGCAATATCCGGCTGGGCGAAAAACGAAGAAACAGCAGCGCCGATCGCTAACATCATCACAATGCCAATGATGTTTCTCTCTGGCGTTTTCTTCCCGCTATCAGTCATGCCCGACTGGCTAACCAGATGGTCGCAGTACCTACCACTAACGTATTTGGCCGATGGAATGCGTGCGATAACCGTCGAGGGCGCATCGATTACCACGCTCGGGAGCGAACTACTCGGCCTGGGCATCTGGACCCTAATAGCCTTCGTCGTTGCAACAAAAATGTTCCGCTGGGAATAGTGCCAGGGGCGCATGTTCTACCCGAAGTTCGGAATCTGGCTGGCTTAATTTACTAAGATGGCTATTGTTGGCTTGAGCCAAGCACAACTCGCCCCAAAGGTGGGTTATGCTTCGCGTCCGTTAAATACCAACTGCTTCATAACTAAAGAAAGCGAGTCCTCGCTCTGGTGCACGGTTCCAGATTGAAGACTCGCTCCCTTATTACTGCTACGCCTATCCTTTCGCAATGGATTCCATAGATTCCACCAGTTCCCATGACCAGTACGCCCAACCCTGACAATACGGATAACGCCAGGAACAACGGCTCCACCTTTTCGGTTGGCGAACTTTCAAGGCGCACTGGCGTAACAACCGCCACCATCAACTACTACGTGCGAATTGGCGTTCTGCCGCCGCCACGCAAAACAAGCCAAACCAGGGCGCTGTATCCGGTTCATTTCGAAGCACTGATCAACAAGATCAAAGAACTCCAGGCTGCAGGTCTTAACCTCAAGGGAATCAGGCAAATAGTGAATGGCGATCCGACATCGCCGCTGGCAGCTGCCATGCCGACCGACTCGTCGGCCACCCCGGCTTCTCAGGCAACTCCGACCGGGCCGATATCTATTTCAGATTTTCTTAGCCAAAGCGGACTTGATGATGATCTTTACGACAATCTAATCGGAGCTGGACTGATCAGACGACCACGAACCGGACCCGATGGAGCACCGGCTCACGATCGCAGGGATCTAACCGCCGCACGGGCATTCGCACGTCTAACGGCAGCGGGAATCGAGTACCCGTTACTCGAACGACACAGTGAGTACGCACCGCTCTCGAAAGCAGAAGCACTGTTTCTAGCCGAGCACCTGAGTTCGGCGACCCGAATTACGCCCTCAACTCAGCCTGTAAATCTTGTATCGGCTTTCGACGCCATCAGGCGATACCTTCGCAGTCTCCAACTAGACGAAGCCTACCCCGACTGGCGAAACCCCTCGTCATAGTCGCGAAAAACCTGTGCCAGGAACGCCCTGTCATTGCGAGGACGAAGGACGTGGCAATCACGCAAGCACGCCTCAACCCAATGACTCAGGAAACAACCGGCTGAAGCGCAACCAACCCAACCACACCCACACCTACCGACTCAGCCAACCCCCCAGACACCCAGAAAACACGCCCTAGGCGTTAGCGGCGTTGGTCTTTTACGTAGTCGATAACTGCGCCTAAACCGTCGGGCGGAGCACCCAACTTAACCGCCTCGTCGAAGTCGGCTTCCGACTTCTCATCCTCGCCGATCGCAGCGTGCGCAACCGCCCGGTTACCATGCACATCAGCAACACCAGGCTTCAGTTCGATAGCTTTGCTGAAATTGTTGATTGCCTGCTCGAAATCCGCCATCGAAAGATACGCAACGCCCAAATTGAACTGAATCTCAGGATTTTCAGGATCGAGCCATGCAGCCTCTTCGAAATCAGAAGCCGCCTTATCAGGAATCCCAATCTGAGCGTTCTTCAACCCCCGAGCAAAAAACTCAGCAGCCGTCTTCGGCGGAAAATCAATATCTGCCTTGCCCATCTCGTGCGGCGTATCACCTGGCGTCGTCAACTTCGCAAACTCCCCAAAAGGTCTCCAGCTTGGATACCCGATTCTCAAACCTGTGTTCAGATTTCAATGCTAACCCGACAGAGCACTGAAGATCGTGGTAAAAATACCGGCACGCCCGGACCTAATCGAAATTACGAGCGATCAAGTCATTCGATGGGATCTGTCAGAACTCAGCGCTCTGAGGCAAAATGATGTTCGATTGAGCCGATATGATGTTCGAATTCATACTCAAAGAAGCGACGTTTCTCGCCGACCCAACACTCAAATTCGAGGTTGAACGCTGAGTCCTGACAGAACCGACGTAGATCGGTAGTGCGGGCAGGCCATGAACAGATCTCCTCAGCAAATGAAGATTGATGCTATTCTGCCCCCGACACTGAGTTTTGACGGAACCGATCACTTTCATACCGCGTACTGGTATTTTTGACGATTCTCCGGCCAGATATGACGAGAAGCACACTATTTCACACGAATGTCACGGTAAATCACAATATCCGTGGTCGATTCCATTTATCTTTCTTCTCAGTAATCGAAACTTCTGACCAATGGTCACCTCGACATCTTCTAGTGTGGAATTAGAACCATTGCCGAGCGTAAGTTCTTGCCCGTCGCTTCCGACATCCTCCTCGTTTGGAGCGGCGGGAAGATTGTTCACAGCCCGGCGTCAAGCCAGAGGGAACCGAGATTCGGCGAGCCAACCTGTCAACCCATCTCGTGAGATCGCAGCAATTTAGCGAGGGAATTAGCGACCCTGATTAAAAGAAAGCGGAATATATGGCGTTAACACTTTGTTTGAGGTGGTCCCGTTCGTCTGAACAACGCTACCCGGTTTTATAAGTGGAATCACCGCATCAGGTTCTGTCAGAACTCAGTGTCGGGGCAGAATAGCATCATTCCTCATTTGCTGAGGAGATCTGTTTATGTCCTGCTCACACTGCCTGATCAGATTTTTATTCAGATCCGTAACTACCGAAATTCAAGTTCAACTCTGCCATCTGTCCAGACGTACGCCCCCTTGAGGATCATCTGGAGCATCGCTTTCGCTTTAGGCACATCCAGATGTTCAAACGACTCATTGAACGAAGTTACTCGTTCCGGGAGCGACGTGACCGATTCTTGAGTAGCCTCAGCGATGTGTAGTTCTTCACGAAGTTCAGCGAGTCTCATCTCGACGCTGGCACGTTCACCTCTGTGCTCGGTATTAGCCTTGGAGAACTCTTCTTCGTTCAGAAGGCCACGTTTTAGGAAATCCAAGTGCTTGTGGAAGTCCGAGTCCAGTGTTTTCAGCCGTTTGTCTAACTTCACAAGCTCAGTCTTCTTGCGCTTGAGCCCGGTTGCACCGGTTTCTTTCAATATTTCAGCAACACGCACAGGATCGCTGAATTGGCCAAGATACTCCAAGACAGCAGGTTCAATTCGTTTCGCATTGTGACCGTTGTGGTAAGCGCAGTCTTCTTTTGACTTTTTGGCGCGGACGCAGAGGTAGCTTCGGTAAACATTCCCTTTGTAAGAAGAGCCGGTCTTCCCGGTCATTGGGCCTCCGCAGTGACCGCAGCGAACAATTCCACTAAGAAGGTAGTTGCTCTTGTGTATCGATCCTCGTGGAGTGCCCCTGCGGATATCCATACGCTGTTGAAGCGTGTCCCATTCCGCATCAGTCAGAATCGGGGGGAAGACATCGGGTACCTCGATGAGTTCTTGAGGAGGGTTGCCCTTTTTCTGATTCCTTCCATAGACCATCAAGCCTTTGATAACGGGGTTACGAAGGATTTGCTGGATGGAGGAAGGAACCCAGTGGCGTGATTCGCGTCGCAACCCGCGCTCATTGAGATTGTCAGATATGGCTTTGAAGCCGAGATTTTCTTCAGAGCTGAGTCTTGCCATCTCCTTGATGATCTCAGCCTCGGCCTCTTCGATCTCCCATCGGACTACAACGGCACGTCCATTTTGAATTTCACGGACAGGCGTGAAACCGTAAGGGGCTTTGCCGCCGTGTGTACCTTTTCTGGCGCTGTTACCCATATTTGCTCGGACTCTTTCTGAGGTTCGCTTACTCTCTTGCCCTGCTACTCCTGCGTGGACCATGAGCATCAGTTCATCGTCTTTGATGTCCTGGTCTGTAGCTTCAACTGAGACTCCTTGTTCACCGAGTGCCCAGATACGAGAGAGTATTTCTTTTGGGCGTCTGCCGAATCGGTCAAGGTACTGAACCAGAACGACGTCGATGTCTTCTTCCAGTACGTACTTGAGCATCTTCTGGTATTCAGGGCGATCGTCACGTCGGCCTGATTCAACATCACAGAAAAGCTTCACGAGGAGCCCTTCCTCTGCTGATACAGTTGCGCGTATCCTCGCTTCTTGAGTTTCAAGCGAGGAACGACCGTCCCGCGCCTGTTTCTCCGTTGAAACTCGGACATAGCCTACGAAGTATTTCTGCCTGATTGATGTAACCATGATGTCCCCTTATCTAAAGGTATCGTATTCATGGTGTAATATCTACCACGGCAGGGAGTTAGAGGGTGGGTTGATTGTCTGGCGACCAAGTCACGACAGTGACGCCCGGAGCTATAACGAAAGAAAGTAATACTTTTGAAAATCGCAATCATCGGTCAGTCCGCATTTGGCAAATCAGTCCTCGAAGCCCTCGTAAAAAAAGGTGAAGACGAAATAGTTGGAGTCTTCGCGCCGCCCACCAAAGAAGGCCGATCTCCCGATCCGATATCCGATGCCGCAAACGAACTAAACGTCCCAGTTTTCGAGTTCAAACGACTACGAGATCAAGAAGCAGTCGACCAGTTCGAATCGCTCAACCCCGACCTCTGCGTCATGGCGTTCGTTACCGATATCGTCCCGATGTCGATGATCAACTTCCCATCCATGGGCACCATCCAGTACCACCCTTCGCTGCTCCCACTTCACCGCGGCCCCAGTTCCATCAATTGGCCAATCATCAACGGAGAAACTGAAACCGGACTCACCATTTTCTGGCCAGACGAAGGACTCGACACTGGTCCAGTGTTGATGCAAAAGAAAGTGACAATCGCACCCGAGGCCACCCTCGGCAGCGTCTACTTCAACAAGCTCTACCCGCTTGGAGTCGAGGCGATGATCGAATCAGTCGACCTCGTACGAAACGGCGACGCACCAAAGCTCGTTCAAGACGATTCGAAAGCAACCTACGAAAGCTGGTGCAAAGCCAGTGACGTAGTAGTCGACTGGAACGCCGAACTGACAACTGTTTTCGACATGATCCGCGGCGCCGACCCTCAACCCGGAGCCAACACCACGTTCAATGGCGCTAAGCTCTCGCTCTACGACGCATCGCACTCGTCATACGGGCTGGAAGGCCACTCCGCCGGTGCAGTCGTCGAGATCGGCGCTGACAAAATCGTCGTCACAACATCCAGCGGATCCGTGGCTATTGGCAGAGTACGTGCAGCCGGCGGCAAGAAAATCAGCGCGGGCGAATGGGCCGAATCCGCCAGTCTAAAAGTCGGCGACAAGCTCGGAACCTAATCGCCCTCCAAGAATCCACTGATCAGCCCATTCACCTGATCCGGATTGTCGAGCAATGGCACATGGGCCGCGTTTTCGATCACATGCAATCGAGCTCCCGGCACCAACTCCGCGAGCCGGTACCCATGTTTAACCGGGAACACCTGATCGCGCGCTCCCCAAATCACCAGAGTCGGCACAGCAATCGAACATAACTCGGCGTCGCCAAAAATCTGCCTCTGCCCACCTAAACTGGTGATCACCTGCAAACTCGCTCGCATTGCCCGCGCGTGCCCAACCGACAAAGTCACGCTATATGCGTACTGCCTGTAAGCCGGGGCATCGGCAAATTCGGAATTCACCACTTCCATCGTCTTGAAGTAGTTGTCCTGCCCCCATCGATTTGGCCGCACGATAAACCGACCTAATAAAGGAACGTTGACCAACCTAAAAACCGGTGGAAACGCCCTCCCCAGCCCAGCCGAATCGATCACGATCATCTTGCCGATACGCTCTGGCTTTTCGGTCGCAAGAGCCAACACAGCCTGGGCACCCATAGAAAGCGCCACAATATCAACTTTGCTCAGGCTCAACGCATCCATAAATCCGGTCAAATACGTCACCATCGAATCTGTCAGCGGCAGTTCATAGGCAATCTGGCTGGATAACCCGAACACCGGATGATCCGGAGCAATTACACGCCGTGTTTTCGACAGCATCTCGATCTGCCTGAACCAGATAGCCGATCCGGATCCGCCGCCATGAAGCAGCAATACCGGCGGGCCTTCGCCATAATCCAAATAGTGAATTTGCTGACCGTTCACATCGACGAACCCACCCTGATAGCCAAGATCGGCCCGGCCCAACAATGCCGTCATGCTTGAGAAAATCTGCTGCTCTGGCTCTGTAAACTCTGCCTGAACAGGCGATTGCGACGTTGATGTGATCAATATTGGTGACTGAGTCCCTAAAAAAACAATAATCGTGATTGAACACGAGTATAACCAAGCGATTCAACTTACAATCGTTTGCGCCTAACAATCAGGCACAGCTAACACGAACTGGCAATGAGCATCGAAGAACAAGTGCCAACGGCACATCAGACCGACATATCGCACGAAGGCGCCCCCCACAACGATTCCCAATACGCCGGGCAGTCGCCCAGTATTTCTACGCTCCAAAAACAGGCATGGGAACTGCTGGAATTCACAAACATTCGTGAACTTCTTGCCAACAGAACCCGGTTCTTCATGTCACGCGAAATGGCACTCGGCACCCAACCGCAAAAAGACATGGAAGATGTCGAGCGCCTGCAAGACGAAACAGCTCAGGCCGCACTCATGCTCGACACCGTAGGCGACATCGGACTCATAGGCGCTCGCGACCCACGCGACCTCCTACGCCGAGCCGCCATCGACGGAATGCTCACCGGTGATGAAATCGTTTCAGTCCTTCTTCTACTCGACTCGATCTGGAACGCCCGCAATGTCGCAGTTTCGATGAAAGGCCGTGCACCGCTAATCGAAGAGATCGCCAAGGACATACCCGATCTTCGCGACCTCAGCGACGAAATCTTCAAAATGATTTCCGATCGAGGTGAAGTCCTCAGTTCTGCCACCCCAAAACTCGCAAGACTAAGAGCAAACGTAAGCAAAACGTTCCAACGAGTAATGCGCGCAATGGAACGAATTGCGGCCAACAAAACGGTCAGGCAATCGCTTCAATCGGGCGCAATCGCAACCCGTGGCGAACGACTTGTACTCGAAGTACGAGCCGACGCCAGAGAATCAGTCCCAGGCATCGTTCACGATGTCTCTGGCAGCGGTGCCACCCTATTTGTAGAACCGCTCAAGGCAGTCGACCTTTGCAACGAATGGCGAGAAACAGCAGCCGAAGCACAGCGAGAAGAACAACGCATTCTGCGCAAACTCTCTCGATTAATCGGTGATAAAGAAGAAGAAGCGGTTATAGCGGTCGAAGCCGCAGCCGCTCTCGACTACATCGCCGCCCGTGCCCGACTAGCCGCTTCTATGAAAGCCCGGCGACTCGAAACCATGCCACCCGGTTCCGACAACGTAGTAAATCTAGTCAACGCCCGCCACCCGCTTCTCGGCAGCGATGCAGTTCCGATCACCATAAACATCGGCCCCGGTTTTCGAGGCCTGGTTATCACCGGGCCAAACACCGGTGGCAAGACTGTCGCCATTAAAACCATCGGACTTTTCGCACTCATGCACCAGTCGGGAATGCAGGTGCCCGTAGGTGACGGTGAAATAGCAATTTTCGATGCCGTGTACGCCGATATCGGAGACTCTCAGTCGATCGAACGGTCCGTATCCACCTTTTCATCGCACATGGGGCGAGTGGTCGAGATTCTTCTCGAGGCAACAGAAAATTCCCTGATTCTTCTCGACGAACTCGGAACCGGAACCGATCCCGAAGAAGGCTCCGCACTCGCAAGAGCGGTACTCTCTCACGCCACCGCCCACGACATGCCGATCGCAATTACATCTCACTATCGTGCCGTAGCCGAATACGCTGCGGAATCGGACGACCTCGCAAACGCCTCGGTCGAGCTAAATACCGACACCATGATGCCCACCTACCAGGTGTTGATGGGCATTCCCGGTCGAAGCTACGCAATCCATGTAGCCCGCCATCTCGGCATGCCCAGCCACGTTCTCGACGAAGCACAATCGATGATGGATCCGAGCCGAGCCGAAGCGGAGACCATCCTTCACCAACTCCAACGGGAACGAGCAGAAGCTACCCGAATTCGGAAAGAAGCTGAACAAGCTAAAACAGAAGCCGAAGCAGCCCGCAAGGATCTTCAGTACAAGCTAACTAACGTCACTCGTGCTCAAGAAGACATGATCGAGAAGTCTCGCCAAGAACTCCGACGTGAAACAGAGGAGATTCGCAAAACTCTTCACAAGATTGTCAGCAAAGCTAAAAACGACAACGATCTCGAAACCGCCCAGCGCGCTATCGGGCGAATGCGGAATCGCTTCTCCGATCCAACATGGCTACCCGTAGCCCCTCCACCTGACGTCGAAAAATCTGAAGAATCCGATGCAAACCGTCCCCTCCAGTCTGGCGACCAGGTCGAAATCAAAGGGCTAAACGTTCTGGCTTCGGTTGTCAGCACCGGTTCCGACGGAACTATCGTGCTGATGATGGGCAATGCACGAATCGAACTCAATGAACGGCAACTTCGACTCGTAAAAACAGCAGAACCAACCAAATCTGCGAAAAATCCCAACGATATTCCGAACATAACGATCAATACGGTCAAAGCAGGCGAATCGGCCGGCACGTCGGGAGAACTCGACGTGCGCGGCACACGTGTTCATGAATCCGAAGAACTGGTACGACAGTTTGTCGACGACTCATCGATTCAAGGCCTGACCAAAGTACGAATCATTCATGGTGACGGCACCGGCGCACTTCGACAAGCGATTCGAATCATCCTCTCAAAACACCCTCTGGTCGCATCATTCAGCGCAGCCCCAAGAGAGCAGGGCGGCAATGGCGCAACCCTAGTCGACCTAAGCTAGCCGACACCCCTTCTGCGGCACCCCCTCCTCTCCCTGGGAAGAGGATTGAGGTGAGGGAGAAATCGTTGAACGAAATCGAACTGTCATTCAACCCAACCTGCCCTATTCCTTCTGCCTCTGACCTCTGCCCTCTGCCCTCTGCCCGTCATCCTGAACTAGATTCAGGACCTCGCTCTCCTTCACACCCAAAATTACCCGTTAAATAGCAAATGCCCTTCTCGCCGGGTGAGAAGGGCATTTGAATCTTCGGACCACCCGCCCAGTACCTACTGAGGGGGGAAGCCTGATGCGCTGTTCGGCTGGCCTGAAGATGGCCTGTGTTCTGGGAGAGGTCCGGCCGGGACACTCCTAGATGCACTACATAAGGGCTTTTGTAACGAACCTGAAGGTTTTTAGTTCAGGTTCATTACGTTCCGAAGGCCAGGCGGAATGGCACGCTGAACTGTCAGCGGCGCACCGAGTTGTGGCGTTAGTTCCAGTACGACTGGTGCTTTTTACTACGAGGCTGTCTGATGCAGTCAGACCCGAAGAACTACCACCGTTGCCAGAGTCGCCATCTGTGTAGGCGATCGAACTGTTCGAACCGACGGCAGTTCCAGTCAAACGGTCCATTAGCCAAATTGTAATTTCAGCTTTTTCACCATCTTCGAGCAAGTCATCACTGTTGTTTGTACCGATGAAGGTCTGTGACCAAGCAATATCGGACATACGTTGGTTTTCATCTGCATACGAAATGATCGTTGCAGTACTTGCGCCAACTACGACGTCTGGGTCGGTCGCTGCTCCATCTGCTGTGTAAGGCGCAGTCAGGTCGACTGGCTCACCAGCGAGTGAGTTAGAGACGATGAAGACGATCTTGAATACAGCCTGTGTGGATCCTTCATACCCTGCGAAAGCGAAGGCTGAACCCTGTTGACTGAGTCGTGTGCGGGTCTCTTTAAGACCAGCGTGGATCGTCTGCTTATTTGCTTCTGACGAGAAAACACCCGCCGAAAGAATCGTGAAAGCGAACACGGAAGCTACAACCACGAATGCGATAAGCACGATGGCTGTTTCGAGACCGGTAATACCCTTTTGTGAAAGGATCCCGGTTGTAGGTGCGAGATTGCTCCTAAACATAATTCATTCCCCTTAACCTGCACATCTAGCTTTCCCGTGACGCTCCCACCGACATGGTGGATTTCCCTCTAAGCGTCTGGCCTGCTGTTGCTAATGATTCGGCCGGGAATCGTTTCGCTTGGCAGACCGGCTGTCTGTGCTGATATCCACTACGATGCCGTGCCCACACCACCGAAACATAGCGGTTTGTACGGGCTCCTATCCGTGAATCTACCTAAAGATCTACACGCAAACAGTCTCGGGCTGTGTACCTATAGGGCACGAGAGCGCACCACCACTCTCAGTTCAAATCATTCTTACAGCCAGTGGCTGATTTTTAGGCCATCACACCATGCGCAAACTTTCAAAGGAATTTCTTGGATCGAACAACCGGACTTAACGAAAAACAC
>Ga0209501_10000321_pt1 | contig 60516 bp, 53 predicted proteins | sample ArcticOcean_MG_C_4_FD_187434 | JGI IMG/M metagenome (GOLD analysis project Ga0209501, IMG submission 187434) | Marine microbial communities from western Arctic Ocean - ArcticOcean_MG_CB4_134 (SPAdes) (version 2) | ecosystem: Environmental > Aquatic > Marine > Oceanic | place: Arctic Ocean...
GGGGCAAGTGTCACGGAGAACGAGTGCCCCAGCCTCCTCTAGCACGTCGAGAGTGCCGTCGACGGAGATTAGGTCGTGGTTGTGGCCACTCATGAAGACCCAGAGCCGCTGGTCTGGTATGGCCTCGCCCAGTTCCATCCTTGCCCTGACAGCAGCAGCAGCTGTGCGGGCCTCACCGACGCTAGCCTGTGGGCAGCCGATGACCACTAGGTCAATCTGCCCTCTCGGTGCGAGTTCGCGATAGCGTTCAGCGAGGTCTTCTTCAGTGAAGGTCAACTCGCCTTGATAGTCTTCCACAGAGGGCGCGTCAACGGTGTGACCGTCAGCCCAGAGCAGGGGGCAGCCGTAGTTAGCCGCCGCCGCTGTAAGCGCCTTTCGCATCTCAAAGCTGGCCCACTCGGGCAGTCCGGTGATGCGTGGCATCGGGCCCCAAGGGAGTTTCCAATCAGGGAGAATCTGTTTACCAATCCAGTCCCCAAGCACGCTCCAGTCGGTCGGGTCCGACATCGCGCACTCGATGCTTACGAGGATGTTTGGAATACGGTTCTCTTCGAGGTGAAGCCCCCACCGGGGGGCCCAACCAGTGAGCGCAGTGGCGAGCGCGGAGAGGCCGGACTCACGGTTGGTGACGAGCGAAGTGTAGGAGTTGGAGAAGCAGACTGCATTGGACTCCGCCCATGAGCCGATTCCGTCACCGGATTCGATACCCCTGTCATAGGGCGTGCATGATAGGATGGCATCTATGTCAAGATTGGAGTAAGCGTGGACTATCTCGAACTGCTGCTCTAAGAAGTCAGGGTGATCGATGCCCATCTCATCCATCCTCTCGTGATCGCACCCCGCTGAATTCAGGGTGGTAGGAATCACTACCTTGCCTTCGGGGTCGCCTGCCAGATCAGAGAGGAAACGCCTGAGGCCGTGACCGCCGGTAATCACACTGACACCTGAAACGTGGGCGTGCTCGACACGGACGAATTCGTCCGCACTCGCTGCGGAGGCCAAATCGACGACCAGTCTGGCTGCCTTCTGTTTGGTCGGGCCGTGCCCGCCCTCGAGCATTGAGCTCAGGTCACCTGGGATGTCCACGCCTTTCTCGCGTATGGAGACCCCCTTCAATACAACGCAAACCAAATTTCCCATACATACTTTTCAAATCTGATTACTATTACGCGTTGACATGGTAAAATCATTGATAACACGATTAGTACAGATGTCGCTTGGACTTCACGGGGTCTTGCACATAGCAGAGTTGGGTGCAGCCCTTTACGAAGAAGCGTACATTGCTGCAAGTCTAGCCGGATTCGCCACACTCACAATGATACTCGGTGCAATCCTGCTCGAACCGGAAGAGAGGGCTCATCACCACTGATTCGGGCGACTGATTTTTCTTATCTCTTGAAAATAGGGATGGGGTTCATTTTGTGAGAATTAGCATTGTGTAGTCTTCGATAAATCCCCAATACTTCTTCTTGTCTTTCCGTCAATGCCTCACTAGATGGGTTCTCTATTTGCCCCATAGCGCACTCTAATTCTTCGTAAGTTGCACCCATTTGATCTTCATCGGTTCTGCCATCATTCCAAAGCCCATCCGTAGGTGCGGCCTCCTGAATTTCCTGGACGATACCCAATGCCTCCGCGAGTGCATATACTTCTGACTTATACAGATCAGCGAGGGGGGAAATGTCCACACCCCCATCTCCATACTTGGTGAAGAATCCCACCCCAAAGTCCTCGACCTTATTCCCGGTTCCCACTACAATTCCGTTGTTGGATCCCGCTATTGCATACAGAGTTGTCATCCTTAGCCTAGCCCTAGTATTGGCCGATGCCAAATCAGAAAGGCTGTGGTTGCTCAACTCATTTGCATAGAGGTCGAAAGTGCGAGTCAAATCTATCGTGTGGCTATCGACGTTTTCCCATCTTGATTTCAGCCACTCTATGTGTAGATTGGAAAGGTCGTATTGTAGGGCCTCTTGATGGATGGGCATGTTGAGGGCGATAGTTTTCAATCCTGTTTTTGCACACAAGGCGGAGGTTACAGCAGAGTCGATGCCTCCTGAAACCCCTACTATCAGAGCGGTGATTTGGTTACTGTCGGCATATTCCTTTAGCCAATCAGCAATCTCATTACTCAATGTCTGCCAATCTTCCATTACCACTCCTCCGGTTCAATGGCATGCGACTCCGTACTTCTTGAGCCTCCAGTAATTGTAGGGCCACGGAGTAAGGAAACCAACTATGAGCATGAATGGTATTGCAATAGGATTCATCCCTAGTTCTCCCGAGGTGAATAAAAGGTCAGTAATCTCCATCGCAATCTCCATCATGAGCATTGAGATGAACGACATTCCGAAAGCGGTAGAAAGGGCGTTGCGAAAGTCCATCTGGCCTCGCATCAGGATAGTGGTCTCCAGCATCACGCTAGTTGCAAGTCCGTTAATCAGAGGCAGTATTGCGTAGAAGTACCAGATTTTTGAAAATAATTCCAAATCAGCCGTGATTCCTGAGTAGGAATAGTAGGCGAGAGTTCCAAACTCTCCGATGGAGCAGCCAATTAGGCACCACTTGGTGTTGTTAGCAGATTGTTTCCAGATTTCGCGGTCGTTCCAGTCAAAATCAGGATTCGTTCCCTCTGCATTGTAGCCAGCACCGACTATGGCCTCAAGCATGGCTTCGTGTCCAGTCCCCGAGTGCGAAACCACTGCTTGCCCGGTCTCGTGGGATACATCAGCGCTCAGAACTCCGTCCAGAGCCTCCAAGGAGTCTCTCACACGACCAGAGCAGCCCGTGCAGGTCATCCCACCGACTGCGATAGTAGACGTCTCAGACATGTTCAAGGCGTCTCGGCGGTCACTAATAAGTCTGCTAAATAATGAATTCGCCCTATGGGCGACCGGGGCATCTTCAATACAGCGCTGTAGGTCGCTGGGCCGATGGGCGTACCCAAACCTGCAGGCGACCTCGATCCGGTCGCCTTAGAAAGTACCTTGATGGAAACCTGGAATGAAGAGGGGACTTTTGAGGCGACTATCGAGGCGCGCCGAGATGGTGCCAGCCCCTTCACCTTCCTCGAGGGGCCGCCAACGGCAAACGGTCGGCCGGGTATTCACCACGTCATCTCGAGGCTGTTCAAGGACATGGTCTGTCGATGGAAGACCATGGAGGGGCATGTCGTTGAGCGCAAGGGAGGATGGGATACCCATGGACTTCCTGTTGAGATAGAGGTGCAAAAGAAACTCGACCTGATGTCGAACGAGGCTATCGAGGAGTACGGCATGGAGGCCTTCAACGACAAGTGCAAGGAAAGCGTCTGGACCTACGAAGAGGTATGGCGTGAGATGACCGAGAGGATGGGTTTCTGGGTCGACATGGATGACCCATACGTCACCCTGCACGACGAATACATCGAGTCGGCATGGTGGTCACTCAAGCAGATGTTCGACAAAGGTCTGTTGTTCCGTGGCCACAAGGTCCTGCCATACTGCCCCCAGACTGGTACCAGCTACTCTACCCACGAGGTGTCACTAGGCTACAAGGAGGTCTCCGAGCCGGCTGTCTACATCAAGTTCCAACTCATCGATGATGATGCCTCCATCCTCGCTTGGACGACAACCCCCTGGACCCTACCGGGCAATGTCGGCCTCGCTATCGGACCGGATGTCACATACTGTCGCGTCCGAATCACTGAGTTGCCATCTGGCTCTTGGGAGGGGCGAGGGGGCGCTGGAGTCGGCGAGGAACTGATCCTAGCCAAAGACCTGCTCTCTGATGTACTGCGGCACCAAGTCGAAGTGATTGAGGAATTTCCTGGCTCGACACTGGTTGGTAAGACCTACCGACCTCTGTTCCCCGGTGCAGTAGATAGAGGCGGTTCTGAGAGTGCTTGGACCGTGGTCGAGGCGGACTTTGTCACCACCACAGACGGCACAGGAGTAGTCCACACGGCAGTGATGTACGGCGAAGAAGATTACAACCTCGGCATGCAGGTTGGCCTCCCGGCCCAACACACCGTGGGGATTGACGGAAACTTCATCTCCGGGACCCATGATATGCTCGACGGACGCTACGTCAAGGACTGTGATTCGGACATCATAGACTACCTCTCTGACGAGGGGATGTTGTACCGCGAGCACACATACACTCACGACTACCCGCACTGTTGGCGTACCGATCATCCTCTGCTGTACTACGCGATGGACAGCTGGTTCGTCCGCATGACCTCGGTTCGCGACGAGATATTGCAACACAACTCCGAGGTCGAGTGGGCTCCGGAGTGGACCGGTAGCAAGCGAATGGGAGAGTGGCTCTCGAACATCAAGGACTGGGCGATTAGTCGCGAACGTTACTGGGGCACCCCTATCCCGGTGTGGATCTGCTCCGACTGCGGCCACGAGCACTGCATCGGCAGCATCGAGGAGATGACCTCGATGAAGACAGGTGACTCTCCTGTGCCTCCCGAGCTGCACCGACCATACGTCGACGACGTCAGGCTGCACTGCCCTTCGGACGGCTGCTCGGGCGAAATGGTGCGCGAGCCCTATGTCATGGACTGCTGGTTCGACTCGGGCTGCGCCTCGTTCGCGCAGTGGCACTACCCCTTCGAGAACGAGGATAAATTCGCAGGTTCGTTCCCGGTAGACTACATCTGCGAGGCTGTCGACCAGACGCGTGGTTGGTTCTACTCTCTGCTAGCAGTCTCTACGGCGGTATTCGGCAGCACCTGCTACCGCCGCTGCCTCTCACTCGGCCACATTCTCGACAAAGACGGCAAGAAGATGAGTAAGTCGAAGGGGAATGTCGTCGATCCTTGGGATCACTTCAACAAAGAGGGTTCGGACTCAATCCGCTGGTACATGACTACGCAGAGTGCGCCGTGGTCGCCAACCAACTTCGACCCCAATGGAGTCCGAGAGTCCTACGCCAAGATGTTCCTCACACTTTGGAACGTCTACCGCTTCCACGCCGACTACGCGTCTATGGACGGTTTCGATGCCGACGACAAGTCTGGCTACGTCGCTGTGGCTGAGCGCAGCCCACTCGACCGCTGGGTGCTGTCTAAGGCGAACGCGATGGCAGATACTTACCACGAGCACTTCGAATCTTGGGACTTCCACAAGGCGGGGCGCGAACTCGAGGAGTTCGTCGTCAACGACCTCTCTAACTGGTACGTCCGTCGCTCTCGGCGTAGACTGTGGGATGAGGCCGACAGCAGCGACAAGCGGGCTTGCCAACATACTCTGCATGAGGCCCTTTTGCTGGTCTGCAGATTGATGGCACCCGTCTCTCCATTCATGCCTGACAGGATACACCGAGATCTTGCAGGATCGTCGGTCCACCTTGCAGACTGGCCGCTAGGCTCGGCGCTGGTCGAGCGTAGCTTGCCTCCACGCGACTACGGACTGGAGCAGCAGATGAAACTCGTGCGCGCGCTCGCTGAGACAGGTAGGCGTGTCCGAGCCGAAGGGGGTCGCCGACAGAGGCTGCCGTGCCGCAACGGCTGGATTATCGGCGGCCCGGACCTCACTGACTTCCACGAGATTCTAGCAGAGGAATTGAATGTTGAGAACCTGATGACTGAAGCGGATCTCGACCGTTTCCAGAAGATTGTACTCGAACCAAACAGAAAGGCATTGGGCGCGAAGTGCAGGTCAGACCTGCCAGCGGTGCTTGCGAAGCTCGACACCTCCGATCCGGACTCACTGCTGCTGGAGATCGAGGCCGGTATCGCCGCCCTCGCAGGTTACCAGATTACAATGAATGACATTGAGATACGTCGCACTGAGAAAGAGGGTTACTCGGCCGCCACCCTATCTGACGAAGACTTCGGAGACGTCTCTCTAGTGCTTGATATGGACATCGACGAGGAGTTGATGTCGCGCGGGCTCGCACGCGATGTGATACGTAGGATTCAGTCGAAGCGCAAGGAACTCGACCTCGCAGTCGAGGAAAGTATCTCCTTGTCAGTCTGGATTGAAGGTGCGGAGATGGCCGACGAAGACTGGGTTCACGTGCAGAGTGAGACTCGGGCCGGTAGCGCCACCCTGAATGAGGGGTCGGCACCAAATGAGGCGGACTCATTCGAGGTCGATGGTATTGCGATAGTGTTCCACGTAGGCCAGTGATTAGGCCACTGCAGGACCGTATCTGGCTGGGAGAAGCATCTCTACGCCGAACAGTGGGTCGGGATCAGTTGAGTCGTGATATGCGATGAAGGCACCACCATCGGGCAGGATTCCCATACTTGCAAAGTCGAACCTGATGTCATTGCCTGCGCCGGATGTCGAATCTAGATCGCCGAGACCCAAGTATGTCCTCATGTCTGGAAACATACTCTCTGAGTACTCCCTAACATGCCATGACAAGTCGATATCGGGACCGGCAGCGCTCTGGTAGCGGACATTTAGCACGAATAAATCGTGAACACCATTAGTGTGGAATTCCCATTCCTCAAGTTCAGAGGTCTCAGCAGATAGATTGTAGGTCTGGTTCTGCCAACTCTCACCGCCATCCCATGACAGCATGTGAGTTAGGATAGTGCCGCCTGCAGTAACGCAGTGTAATGCAGTAGAAGAGTCGAAAGCGCAGTACTGCGATGGAAGTGATGACCCGTTCAAAGTGGTGCCCGTCCACCAATTTAGAGAAGTGTCTAGGTAAGCATCACTACCATCGATGAAGTAGTTGGGGAAGTAAAGTCCTCCAGATGGAACTGGGAAGGACCTCATTTCTTTGTGGGGCTTGGTGAAGTCCCACTCCGGACCGAGGGTTTCCGGATTCAGATCTACTTCCATAACATCTAGGCTATCGTCTCTGTCAGGGAAACCGAAGTAATCGTAGTTCAGTCCATCAGTGGATATCTGGCCTCCGATGTTCTGAACCTGATGCCAGAAGTTCGAAATAACCAGACTGGCCCATGGCCCGTTGCCATACAGGAAGCTGTTTATTGGGCCCACAACCTCAACCTGCCAGGACCTGTCATAGAACGGCTCAGGGGTCCTATTGAAGCACCAACTCCACTCTTGGTCCTCCGCATCGTAGAAGAATGCGTAGAACTGATCCGCACCGCTCGTACTAGGGTAGGGGAACCATCCCATGGAGATTAGATCCCCGTTTGTGGCTTGGACTATGCTGCCTTCGCCGAGTCCCTCTTGGCCGGGAACAGTCGGCTTCCATTCACGGCAACCTAGCTGGGAGAATATAGTCGGCAGGTATTCCTGCCAGGTGAGGCCCCTGTCCTCACTCCATGTAGGATACTCGCCGCCAAAGTTGAGAATCCAGCCCTCCTTCGTGGCGGCGAGATAGTGCTCGCAGCAGTTACCGCCGTGCTCGTTTCCGTAGACCGTCCATGATGCGTTGCCCCAAGTGGTGTTTGAGAACGGGGCTGCGACTGTGAAATTGCGTGGGTCCTCGTACGAGGACGGGAGGTCGATGTATTGGTAGTCCGAATCCCAAGGCACGGTGCTATCTTCTACGGACTCGCCTCCTCCTAAGCACCCCGCGAATGCCATGCTGGCGACCATGATTGCCGCGAGTACTGTTCTCGGCCTGCTGCGCTCGGCCATGCTGGACCCGCGCTATGGCCGTATTTCGCACTTCGCACATGATGCGCTCTGTACCGCGGGGCGGTGGAGTTGAAAGCCTGAAGCGGGGCGTTAGTGGGCCATGCGCGTAGCAGTCATGTCTGCAATCCTACTGATGCTGATGTCCGGCCCTAGGTCCTGCAATGGTGGCATCTGCCCAAGCAGCGCCCACCGATGCGATTTACATCAACGAGATTTACGTCTCGCCCAATAATGAGCAGTTCGACGGGATTGACTGGAATGGGGACGGGGGGCCGGCTCCTGAGCCGGAGTCTGAGCCAGAGGATGAACCCTGGATGGACGGTCCTTTCTATTGGATAGTCATCTTCGCCGCTCTCGTAGTGATAGTTGGCTCGATAGGTGTGGTCAACTCCAACCTTCGCAGTCGTGCAAACAACGAACCTTCTGTACTCGTCTCCGAAGAAGAGTGATCAGACCAAGCGCCAAATCGGCCCGTCCTGGCCGTCCTCGACGATGACGCCTATCGAAACGAGTTCGTCGCGAATCTCATCAGCACGCCCCCAATCACTCGATTTACGGGCCACCTCACGTTCGGCCAGTAATGACTCAACCCGCTCTGCGACCTCGGCCCGAGCTGAATCTGCCTGAACCAATCCTGACCTGACCTCATCAGATGAAGGGAGGAGTCCGAGGATGTTTCCGGCCTGTTCCTCCAGCCAGACCGCCACATCGGAGCCGACTGAGGATGACACCACTCTCTGGACCTCTATAATCGCCGCTCGGGTGTTGAAGTCGTCATCCATCGCCGCAGTGAAACGCTCGCTTGCATCCGACAAATCCGCGCCGGACTCTGTGTCCGAGCTGAGTGAATTTCCATACGCCTCGACGAGCCTGTCGAAATGGATAGCAGCATCCTCGAGGAATTCTGGAGTCAGATCAATTGGATTGCGGTAAGGCACACTAAGCAAGGCGTAGCGTAGCGCGAGAGGGGCGTGGTGCTCGAAGGCATCTCGAATGGTCCAAAAATTTCCTAAGCTCTTGCTCATCTTCTCGCCGTCCACGTTGACGAAGCCGTTGTGCATCCAGTGGCCAACCACCGGCTCACTCCCAGTGCAGCACTCAGACTGGAAGATCTCTGCCTCGTGGTGAGGGAATCGCAGATCATGGCCACCGCCGTGGATGTCGAACTGCTCGCCAAAGTGCTTGAGGGACATCGCCGAACACTCGATGTGCCAACCCGGCCTGCCAGTGCCCCACGGACTGTCCCACGAGGGTTCGCCGGGTTTGGCCAACTTCCAGAGTGCGAAGTCGCGATGGTCTCGTTTGCCCGAGCCGGTATCTTCGACTCGACCGCCTGCACCAGCTCGTACCATCTCTAGAGTCTGACCAGTCAACTGTCCGAACTTCTCTGGAGCTGTGTCGATTTCAAAATAGACCCCATCATCTCCGACATAGGCGTGGCCCTTGTCCACTAGAGTTGAGACCATGTCGATAATCTCGGGGATTGTCTCAGTGACTCTGGGATAGTGGTCGGCCCTCAGGACATTCATCGCATCCATGACCTCGAGATACTCGTCGATATTCCTGTTAGCGACCACCGAGTACTCGACACCTTCCGAGTCCGAGATGTCGAGGATCTTGTCGTCAATGTCAGTGAAGTTCTGCACGTAGTCAACATCGTACCCACTCGCCTCCAACCAGCGATGCACCATGTCGAACGCGAGGTAGCAACGAGCATGCCCTAGGTGACTGGGAGAGTACGGCGTGATGCCGCAGACGTACATCCTCACCTTGCCGTCCTCGAGAGTGGACAGCTTGCGCTTCTCGCGCGAGCGTGTGTCATAGACTCTGAGCGTCATTCTGTCCGGGCTGCGCGGCTTACCCGTCATCAACCTCGCGCCGCTTGCACCAGCGCCGAGTACAGTACGTCATGCCCTGCGCGCTCGGGGTGCCACTGCACACCGAGGCAGAATTTCAGGTCTTGGCGCTCAACTGCCTCAATCAGCCCGTCATGCTCGGCTATCGCGGTGACCGTCAGATCGCCTGCGTCGGCCACGCCCTGGTGATGTGCCGAATTGACTGTAATCGAGGTGCCCATAAGACTCGCCAGCAAGGAGCCTTCTTTTGCTGCGACTCCGTGCTCAGTCTCGACGCCGTCGAACCCTCCATGGCCTTCGTGACCAGGGGTCGTGTCTAGGTGTTGGTGCAAACTTCCACCGTGCATCACGCTGAGAATCTGCATGCCCCTGCAAACACCGAAGAAGGGCATGTCTCTGGCCATGGCCTCTCGGATTAGGCTCATCTCGGTGGCATCCTGATCAGGATAGAACTCTACGGTCATCGACTCAGGCTCTTCCCCGTAGTTGTCAGGATACAGATCCGGTCCGCCTGAAACGACCAAACCGTCGATGCTGTCGAGAATCTTGGTCATGTCGCCTGCTGGCGGAATGATTAGTGGTGTGCCGCCTACCCTGTCAATGACTGAGATATATGCCGAGGGCAGGATGGCTGCGTGCCTGTTCCAGTTCCCGTAAACGGTTTCACGCATGAAGCATGTAATTCCAATTACTGGTCGCACTCAACCACCCGAAGCTTCCCTGAGTTTTCGAGCGTGCCTGAATGACATGATGCCAGCAGACATGAAACAGGCTCCCGTGACAATCAGCACGAGATGAGACGCTATCGACAGATTCGACATTTCATCCCACCCAGTGATTATGCGGGCACCCCCTAGTACCATCAGAAGAGCGATGGCCATAGCCGCGTGCATGTAGTGGTGTAGATTGGCCTCATTTCTTCCGGCTAAAATCCCGAGCATTAGAAGTGGAGCACCTAGTAAAGCGGGAATCATTGCTGTGATAGAGGGAGGGTCCGCACTCTGTAGGAAGTAAGCAGCGATGCCCCACAGAACCAGAAAGCCTCCATCGGCTCTGGCTAGTTTTGGCACGGACCACCCAAAGAAAGTGAATTCGTCACCCATGTTATCACGTCATGGACTCTTACTTTTGATGGTCACTGCCCGGCAAGCTCTTCAGCGGTCTAGCAGTAAGTTCCTGAATTTCTTCGTCCCTAGCCACAATCTGTTCCCAAAGTAACTCGGCCACGTCCATCACTTCCATCTCGGCTCCGACTGCGTCCAGTCCGTCGTTGACCATGACTGAGCAGAACGGGCACCCTACTGCGACGGTGTCGCAGCCGGTCTCGGCGAGTTCCTTGGCGCGGATCACATTGACTCGCTTATCAGCGTCTTCCTCCATCCACATCTGCGCGCCTCCCGCACCGCAGCAGAACGAGTCCTTACCGTGATTCTCGGTCTCCACATCTACGCCTCCGATGACATTCCTGGGCTCATCGATTACCCCTCCGATTCGACCGAGGTAGCACGGGTCGTGGAAGGTCACGCTGCGGCCGTTCTTCTCTACCTGCGGCAGCTTGCCCTCATCCTGCAGTTTAGCTAGGATCTCAGAGTGGTGGAATACCTCAAGTTCGTCACCGCCGTAATCACCATACTCTTTGCCAAGAGTGTGGAAACAATGCGGACAAGAGGCGACTATGCGCTTTACGCCCAACTCCTGGAATGTCGTCATGTTGGTCTCGGCCAGCATCTGGAACAGATACTCGTTGCCTGCTCTACGGGCTGGATCTCCTGAGCATCCCTCCTGCATACCTAGGATGCCGACATCAAGGCCGGCCTCCTTCAGCAGGGATATCGTTGCGCGCGCGACCTTCTGGTTGCGCTCATCGAAGCTCGCTGCGCAGCCAACGAAATAGATGTACTCGGCGGGCTCGCCAATCTTGACATCGAGATCGGCGGCCCATTCGGCGCGCTCGTGCGCGCCAAAGCCATACGGATTCGATGCGGACTCAATGTTCCCCATCGCCGTATTGAGGGCTTCGGGGTACTCCATGGTCTCCATCATCGCATTACGACGCAAGTCCGTGAGCTTGGGGACGTGCTCGATGTAGAGGGGGCAGACATCGATGCAGGCGTTGCAAGTGGTGCAGGCCCAAACTGCCTCCTCTGTGATGCGCTGCATCATCGTCTCCTCAGGCTTCTCCCCTGCCAGCAGCAGCGGAGCGTGCTCGTTGGCATAGTTGCGAACGTCGTGGATGACCTTCATCGGATTGAGGCTCTTGCCCGAAGCGTAGGCGGGGCAGACATCCTGACAGCGCGCGCACGAAGTGCACGACCAGCTGTCTATCAACTGCCTCCAGGTGTACTGTGTGTAAGTACTGACACCGAATGAATCGATGTCTAAATCATCCAACGGCACTGCCTTGCCGTCGTCGCCGACCGCGAGTGGTCGCATCTTGCCCGGTGGATCGACATCATGGAAGAAGACGTTAGGCACGGCCATCACCAGATGCATGTGCTTGGAGAGTGGGATCAGCACGAAAAATACGCAGATAGAAAGCATGTGAATCCAATAAGCAGCTACAACAGTTCCATCGGCAATGCCCATACCAGAGACCCAGTATCCAATTGGCTCCCAAGTACTGGACGGGCTGTGAAAGGATTCGACTACGAACGATGTGGACGTGATGGAGAAAATTAGGAACAGGATGACGTTGCCCTCTAACTGAGATTCGCCCTTCAGTTTCTCAGGGGTAAATGCGACTCTGCGAATCAAAGCCGCGACGCATCCAATCAAAGCCATGGTGTAGCCCAGTTCGACCATCCCATTCCAAGGTCCGTTCAGCAACTCAGGAAGAACGTGGTCCGAGAAGGCGTTCGCGGTAGCAAGGTCGAACATGTCGGAGGCTAGCATCAAGAATCCCCAGAACATCAGGACGTGCATGCTGCCGGCAACACGGTCCCTCAGGACCCTCTTCTGACCCAGCCAGCCCGTGGTGAACTCGCTGATTCTGATGAACCACGAGTCAAAGCGATTGTCCTGCGCACCCAGCATTACCAGCCGAATGGCCTTCTGCACCTGATAGACGAAGAAGCCGATAGAGAGCCCCCCGATGACGAGAAGTATGTGCCAACCATCCAGAGAACCGTATGACTGCAGGAGTGGATGGTCCACCTTAATCTCCTGTCAGGCTACGCCTGACAAATCACCCGGGTGGCGCTACGTCCTTGAAACAACCGCCTGCCGAGGCCAACACTCATGGTCCAATGACCCGGCCTATGGTCATGGCGAGGGCGTTCGCACCGGGCAAGTGCATCCTGTTCGGAGAGCATGCCGTGGTTTACGGACACCCCGCAGTGGCAGTTGCCATAGACAGTGGGGTCGAGGTTAGCATTGAGGAGTCCGACAAGTGGACTCTCGAGGGGCTTCCATTCGACTCGGCCAGACACCCGCACATCTCGCACATCCTTGACGAGGTGTTCAGATACGATGGACCATCACTGAGGATGGAGGTCAATAGCGGACTGTTCTCAGCCGCCGGATTAGGATCTTCGGCTGCCCTTTCAAATGCCATAGGGGCTGCACTGCACTCACATACCAAACCAAACGAGCCTATCGACCCGATCGGACTGGCTCGCATGAGCCATTTGGCAGAAGCCCGGGCCCAACAGGGTCGCGCAAGCCCGACGGACACTGCCACCAGTGCTCTCGGAGGTTGTGTCGTGGTCTCGAGCGAACACGTAGAGGGGACTCGGCATGTCTTCGATGCAACTCTGACAACTCCAGAGGGCGAAAGGGAGTGGTCAGTCAACATTGTCGACCTGCCCGCTGATATGGAGGAGGCGTGGCTGGTAATTGGCTTCACTGGAGAGGCTTCACCAACTGGTAAGATGGTGGCTGGAGTGGCCCAACGACTCAAGGATGAGCCGCAGTTGGAGGAGGAAATGGATGCAATAGCTAGGATAACACGAGCCGGACTCACTGCGCTTTCAGCCGGAAACTTGGAGGCGGTCGGTATGGCGATGGACGCGTGTCATCAGAAATTACGCTTGCTTGGAGTGAGTAGTCCCTCACTCGAGGCCCTCGTGGAAGCGGTAGGGCCACACGCACTGGGGGCCAAACTGACCGGTGCTGGCGGAGGGGGTTGCATGGTCGCCCTAGCACGAGAGCCGCAGAGGGTCGCAGAGGCCATCGAGATAGCCGGTGGAAGGCCTCTAATCTCCAGACTTGGGGCATCCGGCGTCCATTTACTGTGAAATTTGGTCGAAAACGGCCTATTGAGACGAAATTGCGGTTATTTCGATGCAACTATTGTTTATAAGTAGCATATAACTGCGCGGCCCATGCTTAGCGATGAAGAGCGCTTGACCGTCGTAAACGTGGTCGCCTCCACCAGAGTGGCGGAGGAACTCGACCTACCTGACATAGCCATCCAACTGAACTGCGAGTACGAGCCCGAGCAATTCCCGGGCGTCGTCTACAGGGTCAAGGACCCCAAACTCGCCATCCTAATGTTCCGGTCCGGACGCGCGGTTTGCACCGGCGGCAAGAACCAGAACAACATCGAGGTCGGAATCGAGATGATGACGAATGACCTGCGTGATGCAGGGATAGAAACATGGGACCTCAAGGATGTCGAAATCGAGGTCCAGAACATGGTCGCCACCTACTCTCTGTTCTACCCCGAGGATTACAGCGGCTTGGCTCGGATGGACGACAACAACACCCGCGTTATCGACACTTCCGACGGAGGAATTCGCGCAGCCACCGACGCGGAAGTAAAGGCCATGGGTAGCGACGACGAGGATCCTCGCATCCGCGGTATCCGCGAAGGTGAGCCTTTGGCTGCGCTTCCACGCAAGTTGAACCTGAACAACCTGACCTTTCACCTGCCGTTCGACAAGGTCGAGTACGAGCCCGAACAGTTCCCAGGACTAATCTACAGGCTCGACTATCCCAAGGTCGTCTGTCTGATCTTCGGCAGTGGCAAGATGGTGATTACTGGCGCTCGCGCCAAGGCCGAGATTCTTGAGGCGGTCCAGTTTATTCAGGACGAATTGGCGGATCTACTGTAGATTTGAGGCCCGTAGGGGTGATATTGATGCGTCCCTCGCCGTTCCGGCGAGGCATGCGCTCACGCGCGAGGCTGTCTGTCGGACTCGCTCTTCTGATTATGATATCCGCTCAGTCTGGCGTTTTCATGGATGCGAAAGCACCCTCTAAGGAACTCTCGGACTTACGAATAATGGAATCTTCAATTAGGTCGGTAAATCTGGTAGATGTGCCCGCCTGGAAGATAAACGATGCTTGGAGCTATGATGGCTACCTCGACGTAGGTGCCTTCGTTGCCAGTTCGGGAGTCAGTTCGAATGTTCAGTATCTTGAAGGGACTCGGACGGTGACAGTATCGGACATTACGTGGTGTGATGTGAATAACGATGGTGTGATAGATTGGGATCTGGACTTGATGTGTTACAAAATTGTTGGAGATGCCTTCTATGAGGCCGAGGATATAAGCCTAGATGGCAACACTGGCGACTTGCGTGTGTACATGGATACCGAAGAATGGATCAGTGTTTCGGATTTGTCTGTGTTTCGCGAAGTGGCTACTTTCGACATCGATTTCATTACTCAAATCTGGTTTATCACCATCAATACGCCCATAGCAGATTTGACCGTTACAAACGACTACATTCCAACATTGGAGGGCTACGACTTCCCTCTCAGTGTGGGCGAAGTTTGGGAAACCGACTACACCGTAGAGACTGACTATAGCGGCACGAGCGATTATGTGACATTCCCCTCTGACAGCATCAGTAGCAATACCACCAGTTGGGAAGTTGTTAGCCAAGGCTATCCAGGCACATTCTACAATGGGTGCTCACAATCTTACAACATAACAAGCTATGATGACAATGGGGATGAGTCCGGATACAAGTGGTACTGTCCGGCCATTAGAGGGGATATTCGAACCTCGTATTCAGTAGCAGGTCTCGGAATACAAGCCGAGCATGAACTAACCACATACCAAGCGGCCAGTAGACCGAAGCAAATCACCATCGAAATTGAGCATCCGCTCTCTCCTCTGGATTTCGAGATGTCGGCTTGGATTAACGTCACCAGCCAAGGCCAGCCTGTATCTGATGAAGATGCTAGTTTTAGATACGAGATTGCCGCGTATGACAGGTGGATAAACGGCGGTAACGGCACTGCATTACAACACAATCTTACTACTGCGTCAAACGGTTCTGCATTCCTTACCTTCAACACTGGTCACCTTCCCGATGGCACGACTACTCAAGGAGAATTAGGGAGTCATGGAATCATTGCATGGGTTAGTGGAACAAATCCTGCAAACTTGATTATAGGGGCTTCCACGGTAACAATTGACCCCGAAGTTCACTCAATCGACCTTATCTCACGCTCTGAAGGCGTCACCGTAGAGAGGACTAGGGGCAACAGGACAGTCACGCTGGACAGTAACATAGGCTTCAATGCGATACCTGATGACCAACTGACTTTCAGTGTCCCAGTCCTCAACAGGGGACTTTCGAATTCACCTGTAACCACTTTGGTAGTCGGAGCCCCTGACGGCTCAACATCCTCAACTGAGATTCCGAGCTTATCGAGCCTCGAGGAGATGCGGGTCGACGTAGTTTGGACTGTTCCTGCGAATCAACCGTCCGGCGATGTCAGCCTGACTTTCACGGTCGACCCTGACGAAGAAATTGTTGCTGACGGTAATCGGTCGAACAACGAGGGTTCGTTCACCCTTTTCATCGGCAGGCTGCCTACCGCATACCTCTCAATCGTCTTGGATTCACTGACGATGTCAGAAGTGAGTTTCAATGGTCTATCGTCATATGACCTTGATGGAGGTCAGCTGACTTGTGAATTCACAGTCGAGAAGCTCAACGGCGAGAACTGGACTTCAACCGAGGAAGACTGTGTCCAAGAGTACACTTGGGATGACGATGGGGTCTTCCTAGTCTCATTGACAATCACGGACGACGAGAGTGATCAGGACTACGCTGAGGCTTATATCACCATTCTAAATAGACCTCCATCGGTTGAGATTTGGGCTGATCAATCCTCAGTACCGGTGCTTTCACCGGTTACTTTTGACGTCGAGGAAAGTGGAGACATGGATACGCTGAACCAAGAAGCCCCTATCGATATACAGTGGCACTTACCCTGCGATGAAGGGCAGGTCGGATTGCGGTGTACGGTCACCCCAGATTCAGAGGGCCCTTTCACTATGGGAGTCACGGTGATGGATGATGATGGAGCCACTACCGACGACACGCTGACCATTGATGTAACGAACATTGCACCAACAAACCCGCAGGCTGAGGTCTGGTCTGGACCAAACAGGCTCGTACCCCAGATGCTCGGAGAGAACGCTAGGTATACTGTCAATGAAGGTGATGCTTTGATTTTCAGAGGATGGGCTGATGACTCTGCAAACGACTTGGGCGGACTCCAGCACCACTGGTCACCGGATGCGGAGTTGCAGCCAGGACTAATCATCAGCAGCACTGGCTACCAGAGTGAATTTGGACATATCTACGACACTGCCGGGCAGCATCTCGCAACTCTGCAAGTGGTTGATGATGATGGAGCCAGCACCGAGACGCTAATTATGCAGTTCCTCGTAAGCAACGTGGCTCCATCTATCTCGCCAATTGCGCCGTTGCTCCCTGTGGCTGAGGACGAGTTAGTGCAACTGTCAATCCAAGTGAGTGACACCTTGGGAGACTTGCCCAATCTAATCTCCTGCTTCGACCTCGACCCTAGTGTCAACTCTGACTCGGAGGGCAACGCCACCGATGACTGCGACATCGAGTCGCAGCACCTTGCTCACGCCTGGTCCGACGCCACTACTGCTCCCGATCACATCGTCTTCCATGTCACAGACGATAATGGCGAGAGTGCGCGCATCATCATCTCAATAGATGTCAACAACGTCAACCCTGATGCTAGGGCGTCTACTAGTGATTACACTCCCATGGAGGGAGACGTGATCGTCCTATCTGCGAACGGTACCACAGATTCGCAGTTCGACATGGAGAACATGGTCTACATCTGGGATCTGGACATTGGTAAGGACAGTAACGGTGACGGGGATCCAGCCAACGATGTCGATAGGGAAGGGAGATGGATTGAGGTGAGCTTCTCTAGCGAAGGCACACGGACCGTACAGATGACAGCCTTCGACGAAGGGGCTGGATCTTCCATCACACTGGTCATCCAAGTCGAAAAAGAGCCATTCAGCTTCGGTGTGCTGATGGCCGACTATGGTATCTACATTGGTCTGTTCGGACTGATAGTCATTCTAGTCGCGGTGCTGATTCAGAGGATGCGTTCACCCGAAGTTGTCGTTGAGGCCACGGTAACAGAAAACGTCAGCCGACGCAGGGGCAAGCGAGTCTCAATGGACGATGCCTTTGATGACCCTGACTACGATCCTTTCAATGCCGAAAAGAGAAAGCGAGGGCCTAAGAAAGACATAGGTGAGCCAGTGGTAGATGAGGCACCTAGAATACCAGAGCCGATGCCTCCAGAGGAGCCCGAGAAGATGGATGGAGAACTCGCAGATGCATTCAAGGAACTGACTGGAGAATAGGTGCAAGAAGAAGTTGGGGGAGAGTTTGCTCCGAGGACTGACGCAGCGTCCATAGATAGGGCTCTGGATGACAAGGGCATCGAAGGTCTCTTTGATGATTAGACTCGCCCAATACCGTGGTCAACCTGTACAGGCTCCTCGGATTGCCCGACCCATCCAAGGTGCAGCAGCGACCTACAAGGCCCAAGAGGATGTCTGTCGACCCAGGTCCGCAGGTCGATGACCGGTTCCACGATCTGGGAGAAGATGTCTGGTCCGAGAGAACCGGTAGAATAACCCCCAGATCCAATCGGAGAGTTGTCTACTTGAAACCAGATGATCTACACCGGCTACCGTTGCAAGGCATGGAGCAAGATTTGCTGGAGGGCAACATGATGCTGGTCGACCTCGGATCACTCACTCAAATGCCCAGCCAGCAGGACGTATGCAAGAGGAGGGTGCAAGAGATGGGCGAGAGGATAGGTTACCCGGTGTTCTCACTAAATGAGTCGGACACCTTGCTGATGGTGGCAGGCGCGAGGATGAGAGTGGATACCGACCGACACAAACTCGGAATGGCGATTTGGAATCAACTACCGGAGTCCGAGGTCTGAGAATCATCCTCAAGCCATGTATCAAGATCCCCTGAGGCAACCTCTTCGACGGCGTGCTCGGTGAAATCACGGTAAGCCTGCCACTGGGCGATGACATCCTCGTCCTCTCCACGCTGCTTCTTCCGCTCAATCGATGCATCGGCATAGATTACACAGCGTCGGAGAAACAACTCCACTAGTCTACGGCGCTCGTCGACATCCATCAGATAACCCCTAGGTCTGAAAGCAACTCATCGACGTGACCTTTCGGGCTCACCTTGTAGCGAACCCATCGCAGAATCCCATTCGAATCTATGACGAAAGTCGAGCGCAGAGTGCCCATATACGTCTTGCCGTACATGTTCTTCTCTCTCCAAGTTCCATATGCCTCATGCAAAGCAAAGTTCTCATCGACTACGAGTTCGAATGGCAGGGAGTTCTTGTCGATGAACTTCTGATGGCTCTGGGCGGAATCGGTGGAGATTCCGATGACTCTCCACCCCGAGTCCGTGAATCGACCGAAGCTGTCGCGAAAGTCACAGGCCTGCACAGTACATCCCGAAGTGTTGTCGCGGGGGTAGAAGTAGAGTATCACGCCATCGCCTGAACTCAGCATCTCCGATAGCCTGATGATTGATCCGTCGGTCACAGACGCTTCGAATTCAGGAGCCGAATCGCCCACGCTGAGTTCCGCCGCATCACCCATGGCGCTGCGAGTCGTTCAACGGCTACAAAACCGACGGTGAATCAACTCCGCATCTCCTCTCGAATTCGCTTCTTTGTGGATGCCCATGAGCAAATGGGACATTGAGTGAGGTCGTGGCGTAGAGCCGGGCAATACTCTCTTCCAAAGTAGATTATCTGCAGGTGTCTACGAATCCAAGTTTCTTCGGAGAAGACTTTCTTGAGGTCGCGCTCGGTTCTGACAACGTTGCTGCCGTTGGAGAGTCCCCAACGCGCTGCTAGCCTGTGGATATGGGTGTCAATCGGGAATGCAGGTACTCCGAAAGCCTGCGCCATAACCACACTGGCAGTCTTGTGACCCACTCCTGCGAGGGACTCGAGGAAGTCCCAATTCGGCCTAACTCCTCCTCCGTCCTCTACTATCTGCTCTGCCATTCGCTTGAGATTACGGGCCTTGGTTGGGGCAAGTCCGATTTCTCGAATGATAGCATGTATCTGTTCGACCTCTAGCGAAGCCATGCGCTCAGGGGAATCCGCAGACTCAAACAGCTTCGGAGTCACCTCATTCACCTTCTTGTCCGTGGTCTGTGCCGACAGCATGACAGCGACCAGCAGGGTGTACGGGTCACTGTGAGCGAGAGGGATTGTTTGCTCAGGGTAGATCTCATCCAATATGCGGCCAATCTGACGCGCCTTCTCAGCCCGCCGCATGCTAATCCTCTCGGTCTTCCCTCAACCCTAGAATGAAGGCGCAGAGGACGCAGAGTCCGGGGACTCCATAGCAGGGGCCGTACATCCAAGTCTCCCACTCGGACGACTCAGCAGGACCACCCAGAAGCAGGTAGGCGAACAGTGCGAGCAGCAGACCTGGGAAGATTGCAATCGCAGCGAAGACGATGGCTCGCATCAGTCTCATAGTGAGCCCTTGTGCTCTCGCATGATAAGGTTCGTCAAAGGCCGAGCAGCCTCTCCATCTGTGCGCCGTTGCGAGTGTTCAGAACGTCCGCGGCGCTGAGCCATCCCTTGCGGGCCACCTGTACACCGAACCAGAAGTTCCGCAGGCCGTCGGTGTCATGGGCATCGGGGTTGATGCATACCGGGACACCTTGTTCCTTGGCATACTTGCATAGTCGCCAGTCGAGATCGAGTCGGTAGGGAGACGCATTAATCTCCACCGCCTTCAACTCGCCCTCGGCGTTGATTTCACCCATTCTTCGTAGAACGGCGTGCATGTCGACGGGGAAGCCTTCTCTGCCCTGCAGTATGCGCCCCGTAGGGTGCCCTAGAACGGTGAAAGTCGGGTCCTCGACCGCTCGGATGAGAGCTTCGGTGTTGGCTATCTCATCGCGACCCCTCCAACTGCCAAGCGCATGCACGCTCCCTACCACGTGAGAGAGTGAGTTGCGCACGTCGTCAGGGTAGTCGAGGCTGCCGTCGACTAGAATGTCGCACTCGCTACCGTGCAGCAGGCGGAAGTCGGTACCCGAGTCTCGCCATTTCTCGTTCAGTGCTCTAATCGACTCCGCTTGACCGGGTACGTCGGTCGCGGAGACACCGATTTGTCTGCCGCCGATGTTCAGCACCTCTGAGTGATCGGCTATTCCTAAGTACTCCCAACCCAGATTCATCGCCGCTTCTGCCATCTCCTCGAGTGTCGCGGTACCGTCTGAGGCCACGGTGTGGTTGTGCAACGCCCCCTTGATGTCAGAGGGCTCGATTAGCGTCGGAAGACCTACGCCGCCCCCTGCTGCGGCCTCTATCTCACCCATGTCCTCTCGCATCTCAGGCGGCACCCAAGACATTCCGAGATGACCGTAGATATCGGCCTCATCAGCGCATCCGAGGGTATGTTTGGCGGCCTCCATGCCGATGGAATCTCCGGCGGCCTCCTCTGGAAACAACCCGAACTCGTTGAGGCGGAGACCGCGGTCTATAGCAGTCTGACGCATCCTGATGTTGTGTTCCTTGGAACCGGTGAAATAAGCCAGAGTAAACGGGAATGCCACAGGAGCTACTATCCTGACCTGGGCGTCGATGGTTGCATCACTGCTACGTTCTCTCAGCGTCTCGGCCAACTGCACGTCGACGCTGCCATGACCGCCAGTCTCTCCGAGCATGTCGGCCTCGAGAATGAGGCTGACCTTCGACTCACCGTGCCCCTTGACCTCGGCGATTCCAGGGAACGCGAGTATAGCCTCGATGACCGAGTTGTGGTCTTCTGGTTTCGCCCCGACCACTATGTCAAGATCTCCAATGGTCTCCCTGCGTCTGCGAGCACTTCCCGCAAGTTCGGCTCTGATGACTCCAGGAATCACAGATATTCTCTCTTCGAGAGCTTGGCCGTAAAGCAGCCCTACATCCATCCTGCTGCGTCCCTGGTAGCGTCGCAGCAGCTCGATTCCATCGAGGTACTTTTGCTGGCTCTTATCGCCAAACCCAGACAGCGGAGCGATATGGCCCATTTCGCAAGCTGCCTTCAGTGACTCGACTGAATCCACCCCGAGTTCCTCGTACAAAGTGCGTGCTCGCTTCGGCCCTAGCCCGGGAATGCCGACTATCTCCATCAATCCTGGCGGGACGCGTTCGTATAGTGAGGATAGGCCTCCCCAAGAACCTTCCAATACTGCCTCGGTAATCAGTGCACCCAAGCCCTTGCCTATTCCCTTGACCTCAGTGACTCGTTCCTCATTCACCACCACCAGTAGGTCCTCCTCAAGCGAGGCCAGTGCACGACTCGCGTTTTGGTAGGCGATGACGCGGAATCGGTTGGCCCCATCTAGCTCGAGTAGTACCCCGGCCTGTTCGAGGACCGTGACAATCTGAGACTTGGTGATGAAAGGGGGGCCCTCAGACCTCGCCTTCGGCAGACTCCATCCGGACGACTTGCCCACGCCCCCAACCAGTGGCCATTCGACTTGACTCTGTCCCTTGGCAGTAGGACGGTTCGCCCCCAACATACTCAAGCGGCCCCACGCACGGCTCGGTGTGGATACTGTTGCGTTGGCTGAGACAGCCTCAGTGAGCCTGTGCAGTGTCGCTGTTCTCCTCTGGATGTCGATAGGTACCTTCTCTCGGACCGAGGTCGGCGAGATGCTGGCTCAGCGAATGATAGCGGTGCTGTGCCTCATATCTGCTGTGATGCTATTCTCTCTCCACTACATGGGAGGGGATCTGTGGGGATCCAGGAATGTTGCGAGGCCAATGGCCGTGGTGGCTGTGATAGTAGCGCTGGCCGGAGTGATGAACATCAAGGGAAAGGACGTTCAGGGCGAGACCAATCCACACAAGATAGCAAAGATGCGCGCTGAGGAAGAGTAGTTACTCGCCAGAGAGCTTGTCATCGATGAATGTACGCATGTAGGCTGGCAGTTCGCCATTGACGAATACGACGTCATGCACCTCGTCGAGCTTCATCAGCGAGTAGTAGATTTGCATTGCCGTCATCGGAGTAGCGCTGCAACCGGTGCATCCACCCTCTAGGGAGATCATGATTACGCCGTCAGTGGTGTCCATCACATTGACCACCCCGTCATGCGCGTCGAGCACGGCCTGAACCGGCCCGACAGAGTCGAGAATCATCTGCTTGTCCACCATATGGGGCCTTCCTCCGGCAATGCAGTCCGGGGGGTGGCCTTTCAACCAATTGCCCCTCGGAGGTGCTGTGAGTGCGCACACGAGGGTGATGCTTCTCGACCTACTCGTCGAGCGTTCTGAGTTCGGCCACGGGGGCAATCAGGAGATGATTAGGCCCCTAGCTGCGGCCGGCAGCGTGGAGGTACTGTTGCTCACCCCTCAGATGCAGTCCCAAGAGGTGGGGGACAGGGCGCAAGTGGAGGGCGAGATTGTCCTGACGGATGACGACGTGCCTCACTGGGACGACGAATACGGTTTCTGGCAAGAGCGCGTTGTCGATATCTCCGGCAATCAGGTGAGCTTCCGCAGGATTGCCATGCCGTTGCACGGCGACGATGATATGACCTCTGAGTGGTTCTCTAACTTCGATGTGGATGCCTTGTACTGCAGCGGCTCGCGCCGCAATGTCTCAATTTGGGAGGACTGGATGGATGGCGGTGCATCGCTCCTACGGGTCTCGGCGAGATCAGGAACTCCAACACTCGGCATCTGTTTCGGGCATCAGCTGCTGTGCAAGGCGTTGGGGGCGAAGGTTACCAGGAAAGATACTCTGTTCAACGGGGTCTCTGATCTCGAACTTACCAACGAGGGCAGGGGTGACTCACTGTTCAGCTCGAGGATGTCGGGCCCGGGTGAAACTCCAGTTGTGCTGTTCACTCACCGAGACCATGTCGTGACAGTTCCTGATTGCTGCTCACTGCTCGGCCATACAGATCACAACCTCGTAACCGCGGTAAGGGTTCTCGACGGGGACGGCGAGTGCCTCCCAGCATGGGGAGTGCAGTTTCACCCAGAAGCCGCGAAGGCCCGCATCGAGCGCGCCTTTGAATGGGGCCACATCAGTCAGGAAGTATTGGATTCATTCCAGAGAGAACACGACGGCGCCGGCATCCTAGGTTCTTTCGCTTCCACTGTTCTATGTACCTGATTCGTCCGCCCCTACGGGGCGGATGCGCAGGATTTGGATTATAAGCGAGTCTTAGGTCGGCGGGGCGACAGGTGAACAGTATGATTGAGATAGAGAACATCCAGGAAATAGGAGTAGGGACAGCAATAGTAGGGCTACTGATTGCTTTCATGCTGTATAATAAGATTAACAAAATCGAGATTGGCAATCCAATTGTCGCAGATATAACTCAGCAGATTCAGAATGGCGCCATGGCCTTCCTGAATGCAGAATATAGGTATCTCGCCATATTCATCGCAGTGGTTGCTGCGGCTTTGTATGCTAACCCAACCACTGAGCCGGAGACTGCGATTGCTTTCCTCGCTGGTGCTGCGGCAAGCGTCGTCGCTGGTTTCAGTGGCATGCGCGCGGCTACCAGCGCCAATGGACGCACGGCTATGGCCGCAGCTGAGGGCGGACAGTCCGCAGCGCTTGCTGTTTCATACAATGGAGGGGCCGTGATGGGTCTGTCTGTTGGAGGACTGGGTCTTCTCGGTATCTCATTAATGTCCATGTGGTTAGGCACCGGTGATGCTGTACAGAACATCGCTGGCTTCGGTATGGGTGCTTCGTCAATAGCGCTCTTCGCGCGCGTGGGCGGTGGAATCTATACCAAGGCCGCGGATGTCGGAGCCGACCTCGTCGGAAAGGTCGAGGCAGGAATTCCCGAGGACGATCCTCGAAACCCCGGCGTCATCGCTGACAACGTCGGCGATAACGTTGGAGATGTGGCAGGAATGGGAGCGGATATCTTTGAGTCATTCGTAGGCTCGATTATCGCTGCCATGGTCATAGCCCAAGCCTCTCCTGACATGGGGGAGCACTATATCCTACTCCCACTATTCCTCGCTTTCGTCGGATACGTGGCAAGCATCGTCGGTATCTTCAGCATGGAACTAATGAAGGGAGGAGATGCTGCTGCTGCACTACGAAACACCACTTTCATCGGTGCCATCCTATTCTGGATAGGTGGTTGGTTAGGAATCGACTACCTCGGACTGGATACAGGTACAAACCCAATGATTGCAGTGATTATCGGTAGCATAGTGGGAATCGCAATCGGCCTTGTCACCGAGTTCTACACAGGAATCGAAGACGTCTTCGGAATACCCACGAAGGCAATCCCTCACATCGGAGAGATGTCCAAGACCGGCCCTGCTACCAACGCCATCGCTGGCCTCTCGGTTGGGATGCAGTCAACATTCCTGCCCATCCTTCTCATCGCAGGTGGCATCTACGGAGCTAACCACTACATGGGTGGCGGTGATTTAGGCCTGTACGGAATCGCAATGGCCGCCATGGGCATGCTAGCTACGGTCGGCGTCACGATGACCGTCGATGCATACGGCCCGGTGGTGGACAATGCTGGCGGGATTTCAGAGATGAGCAATCTCGGCCCAGATGTCCGTGAGATTACCGATAGCCTCGACAGTATCGGCAACACCACCGCTGCTATCGGCAAGGGATTCGCCATTGGCTCAGCGGCTCTGACCTCTCTGGCTCTATTTGCTGCATTCAAGACCTCTAGTGGAATCGAGGCGGCTGACCTCAGTCTTACTGAACCGATAGTCATCATCGGACTGCTGATTGGTGGTTCGCTGCCATTCGTTATCGCATCAATGACGATGACCAGTGTCGGCAAGGCTGCCGGCGAAATGGTGACCGAGATTCGCCGACAGTTCCGCGAGATAGACGGTCTGCTAGAGGGCAGAGAGGGCGTCAAGCCTGACAGTGCTCGATGTGTTGAGATCTCCACTCAGGCAGCTCTCCGTGAGATGGTGGCCCCAGGGCTGACTGCAATCGCTGCTCCAGTAATTGTCGGAACTGTACTCGGAGCGGCGGCCCTAGGCGGGCTTCTGGCTGGAGCACTCGTTACCGGTGTGCTGATGGCGCTATTCATGGCCAACGCTGGTGGTGCTTGGGACAACGCGAAGAAGGCCATTGAGCAAGGTCGCATCGAAGGTGCGGAGAAGGGCGATGCCTCTCATGACGCAGCTATCATCGGTGACACCATCGGTGATCCATTCAAGGACACCAGTGGACCTTCGCTGAACATCCTGATCAAGCTGATGTCAATCGTGGCGGTCGTTATCGCTCCCGGCCTGACTCTGACCGGAATGCTTTGAGACGGTGGTTCCTGATTGCGTCAGTCTCATGACTGACGACTAGCACGGCCCCTCATGCGCAGAGCGTTGAGTCTGGCTGTCACGACGCTTCTGCTGGCCACTGCTCTGTCCGGCTGCTCGGGCATAAGCAGCATTGTCGGTGGCTCGGATTCAGTCGAGGTGCCGACATGGGAGGTCGGAGACTGGTGGCTCTACACATTCTCCACGACCGACTACACCGATGACACGGCTCGACTGGTAGTCGCATCGGTTAGTGAGGAGGGAGGGACAGCGAACATGCTGGGAATCTCCAGTCTTACCGAGGCACGCAGGCACGCGGTGCTCAACCACAACCCGTTCCTTGGACGGATGACACATGAGAATCTAGCAGCGTTCGAGAATGGTGTTGCCCAGACTGTGATGGACTTCCCAATCGAAGAGGACGGCACCTGGAGTTTTACGCTGTTCTCGATAGAATGGAGTGCTGATGTCCGAGGAATCTCGGGTAACTATGTCACAATGGGTGCTTCTTCTGCTGACGGCTCGAAGCTTGATTACGTCTACGACATGGATGCTCAGTTCTTCTCCTCGTTCATCTGGACCGACTCCTCGGGTGTCGAGCAGTTGCGAATGATGCTCGCCGACAGCGGCGTTGGGCACTCCGGCGATGTCTACTTCGTGCGTGGTGGCGACTTGTACTCCGACATCTGGGAAGACACTGGGCCTGACGTTGAGATCCGTGACACCTTCTTTGTCAGTGACCATCCTAGCGATGGAGAGTGGGACGAGATAATCTACTTCCTCGATGCGGATTGCGGCTCGGGCTCTTCGAGCATCACACTAACCCTGAGGGACCACGGCTCTATCTCGGCCCTAGAGAGGGTCTGGGGCCCGGGGGCCAGTGAGCGCGGCACCCTAGGTACGATACCTTACCCATCCGAGGAATACACCCTGACAGCCAGTTTCACCGGTGACACGTACCTGCGCCTGATGATTGCAGGTGGGATTACCAGTTCTTGGACTCTCTAGAGGTACTCCAGAAGGTGGTCCGAACCGCCCACGAACACAGGCTCATCGCCCCTCAAATCGAAAACGACCGGGACGGTCCTGTGCTTGGTTTCAACCACAATCGCTTCCCTCAAACCATCGTGGTGGTCGAGATTTACCTCGGTGTAGGTGAGGCCATGTGCTTCTAGAACTCTCTCTGCGAGAGTGCAGTAGGGGCAGACAGTCTGACTGAAAAACAGGAAGTCCGTCTCCGCGGACTCTAGTTGCTCACTAACTCGTGACAACCGTCTCATCCTCCTCGTACCATGCCTCCGGCCTCTCCCCGAGGTCCCCGTCGAACTCATCCTCACCATCACCAAAGCGACCTTCGAGGACCCTGTCGACTTCATCGGGGTCGATGAACCATAGCAGTACCACAGTGAACAGTGTTAGCGCGCCCCCGATGTAGAGGCAAGTGACGTAGTCGAATCTCTGAGTCATATTGCCTGTGAATAGATACGCCATCACTGCTGAGAGGTTGAACATCGACATGTATGCTGTGAACTGTGAGCCTCCAGCCTTGCTGAAGGTCAGCCTCATGCATACGGCTATGACGCAAATCCATGCAACTCCGTTGATGATTGCGCGAATGCACAGGTAGGCTACCATCATGTTAGTATTGGTCCAGTAGTCATCCAGTAGAGCCAGAGAAGCGTTTGACAGAGCTAGTAGTGTGAATCCTATCATCGAGACTTCTCTGACTCCGAACCTGTCACCTAGCATACCTCCGACTATCTGTCCGAGCATCATGAAGGCGATGACTACGCCGCCGATGATTGCGTTGTACTTGGTCTGGGACCAACCCGCCTCATTGATGAAGATGTCAACCACGATTGGATCGGTGAACAGGTAGAGTTCGGCCAGCAAACACAGGAAGATTAGGATGAAAGACGAACGCGTCGAGAATCCCTTAACTATGTTGTAAGCTGTTTCAGATGCAAGGACCGATACTGGCAGGGGATTCCGAATCTGGGGTATATTGGCACCCAACCATTCTGCTAGCAAGAGAATAGCTGAAATTAGGAATGTGAACATTCCAATTGTTTTGAGAGGAGAAGCTACATCTCCGAATGTAATTCCCCAAGCCTCGGTAAAACTGCTAGTGAGTACGTGTAGGATAGCGAAAAGCCCCCACAATAGGAAGAAAGAGATACTTGCCCACAGGATGGATGCGGCCGGAGATATTCTGTTACCATAGAGGTTTGTTGCAACCCATCTGGCTTGCCTGAATTCTTCCGGATGATCCGTCTCCCACAGCAGTGCTGCCTCGGCTTCTGAGTCACGGATCAGCGTAGCATCTATTGCCTCCTCGGTCTTTACGTACCAATTCTCCTCCACATATTCCTGCTTGCTCCATGGGAACAGTCTGTCCCCTGGCCTCTCACGCAGGAACAGAGGCAGCATCATAATCAGAATTAGCAATGGGAGCTGGACCATTATCGCCGATTTGATTCCAAAAGGAACGACCATCATCCCAAGGACTGCACCTCCGAAAATGATACCGCCACGCTTGGCGGCGAACATTAGACCGTTGACCGTGGCCACTTCATCCGGCTCAAGTATGTCGACTGCAAGGGCGTCAACGCTGACATCCTGCAATGATGAGAACAGATTGTGGATGAACAGCAAAATGGTGACTAATTGTATCGATGCGACTAGATCCGGAACGAAAAGCAAGGTGGATAGGGAGATTATCATACCAGTCTCGGCGAATAGGATCCACGGACGTCTTATCCCGAATTGAGGGAACCTAATCATATCGATAACTGGCCCCCAGATGAATTTGAATGTCCATGGCAGGTATACTGTGGCGAACAGTATGGCGATTTGCTCTACGGCGATTCCATTGGTTACGAGGAATGCCACGAAGGCCACATTTGCGAATCCCGAGGGCAGGCCCTGTGCGACATAGAGTATGCACAGAGACACATAGCGCCTCATCTTGTTCTCAGCTAGTGAATTACCTTCTTTCCAAGATTCAGAAAAATTTCCTATTTGTGCAAATGCGCTGGGTGAATCTTTCCTATTTGTTTTTGCAGATTCAATATCACTGTCTTTCTTATTTGTTGTTGCAGGCAGCCCTGCTCGGAGTTTCTCGTCCCAACGTTCTGTGACCATGATGTATCCCAGTAGAGCCAGTACCAATACGAAGGGGACGAAGAAGACATACGAGCCGAAAGAGGTCAGGCCCTCGGCGGCTCCAGCTATTGCCATCTCATCGATTAGGACTACTCTGCGAGCGTCTATTGGAGATATGCTGTCATCGGTGATTCTCAATCTAGCATAGATTGTCGAATTGCCTGATTCGAGGTGAGGGTCGAGTTTGACTCTCCAGGACGCCCAGTCGCCATTCTTTGAGAGGTCTGCTGCACCCTTCCAATCTCCGCCACCGATCTTCACTTCGACCACTCCCAATCCTAGTGCGCCGCCTGATGAGGTTCCTGCGATGTAGCTCTCATTGCCGATCTCTTGCAGGGTGACGATGTCCATCGAGACGTTCAGAGAACGATCAATGCTGCCTGCAGCCTCTACGAAAGCGACAGGGTCTGCCTGCCCGTATCCGAACTCATTGTCAGGGCGGGTCTCCAGCAGACTGCAGTCGTTGAACCCGGGGTCGTCCAGCAACGCAATCTCGCGCTCTATCGAGTAGGCCCCTATGATGTCCTTGAACTCAGTTGGAGTGATATCCGGATTAGCTTGAACCATCAAAGCCGCGATACCAGCCATCAGAGGAGTAGCCATGCTGGTGCCGGATTTGCCTGTGTAGCCGTCCTTGGTTAGAGCATCAGGTGCCATTATGCTGGAGCCAATGGCGGCAACGTCAGGCTTGACTCTCAAATCTGAGGTGTATCCGCGGCTGCTGTAGATAGCTAATCCCATGTTCTTGTCGAGCGCTGCGACCGTAACGGGCAGTCTGGCATCCCCTGGACTGTCTATTGTGTTGCAGCCGGCGAATGTAGCGCCGCCGAACTCGTTACCTGCAGAGAGTGTAGTGATGATGCCAGCCTCTACGACCATGTCCATCTGGCGACTCCAGGCTGAGTTGCCATCATTGTCGAAGTGAATCTCAAACTGCTGTTCTCCTAGTGAGGAGGTTAGAATGTCGATTCCGTGACGGTCCTTGTTGTCGATAGCCCACTGGGCCCCCTGCATTACATCCTCAATGTCGCCATCGCAACAGGCTAGGATGGTAACTAGCCAAGCACCCGGGGCTGCGCCGACATAGCGCAGTCCGGTGCTTGGGTCTGTCTGTCCTCCGCCGCTACCAGCCGCGATACCAGCAACATGACTACCATGTGTCCCCGAGTCATAGGATTCAGATGGATCGTGTTCCTCATCGGTGAACACAGCGTCGAAGAATGCTACGATTTTCGGGTCGCAGTCAGCTGGAATTGGGTCTGGATTGGGGTCGAGTGGGTCTGGCGGATCGTCAATGCAAGTGAAAGGATCGTCGTCCATGTCATTGAGGCCCTCGTGGTCCCCTCGGACCCCAGTGTCGAGTATTGCAATAACAGAGCCAGTTCCGTCTAGGCCGAGTTCGCTCCAGACATCATCCACACCCATATTCGGGACGGCCTCGTGCATGTTCAGCTCAGCGAGGCCGAGATCCTCGACCATGACCGTGCCGGGCAGTGAGCGTATTCCCTCTGAATCCAGAACTGCTTCGAACGGGGCGGTGGCAGAGACCGTGTCAAGGTAGGTGAAGCGGAAAGTCACCTCGACACCGAGGGCCTCGAGAGCGGAGACGTCTGCGTCGGTGGGGTGGTGGTCGTAGTCGATGAACACCCTAGCGCTTCCTGGAGGGGCCCTCCTCCACCAATCCTGCTGCAATTCTGCGGGCTGTTCAAGTAGCCACTCCAGCCTGTCATCCAGCTCGTTCGCGTCCTTGTCGCGGCTCCAGTGCAGCCACCAGTAGGGGTGGACGTCGTGCTCGACCGAGGTGCTCCAGTCGCCCTCGGCGTCGAATCCTCCTGCCTCTTGGGTCACCACAATGGCCGATGAGACCAGAGGAAGGAGGAAGAGCAGAACTATCGCCGAGGCCAGCGCTCCAGAGCGTCCTACCATTGGTAGGACGAAAGTGGGGTGGTGTTTGAGACTTAGGTAGTCGTCAGTCGTCAATTGACTTGCATACCCTGATTGTCATAGTCCCATTCGATAACTTCCCAACCAGCCTGTTCTATTGCAGAAACCACTGCACTGACGCCCATTGAAGAGCAGAGCAGTCCGACTGAGCCACCGCCCCCTGCACCGAGAGCTTTCCAAGCAATGACAGAACCTGCCTCCTGAAGCGGCGATATTACGTCCCGGAACGGGCCGTGAATGGCAGGATCGAGCATATCTACACCCTCGCAGACGTCCTTCAGAGCCTTCACAACGAGTTCTCGGCGGTCTCTCTGCAGTCCATTTGCCATCAGCCTAGCAGCCCCCCTGATCAGGTGCAGCCCAGAGCGCACGGACTGGTCGCCTTGGTCATAGCGCTCCCAGACTCCCGAATGGATGTCCCCGGACTTATGCTCTATCCCAGTGTAGGCGATAACGAAGTGCTTGCGCAACCAGTTCTTAGCTGACTTCATCGGCTCGAACGGCATCTCCTCGACCTCGTCGCCGAGGAACAGCAGATGGTTGAACCCGCCGTGCGCTGCGGCCCACTGATCTTGCCTGCCACCTCGGTTCTCAAGCAGTGCCTCGAACTGGAAAGCCATCTCTGCAATGTCCTCCGGACTCTTACCACCTCCGGCAATAGTGGCGATTAGCCCAACATTCATCGCACCGCTAGTGCCGAGGCCTGAGCCAGTAGGAATGTCGCTTCTGTACTCGACCCTGATGCGACCGTCGGAGTCCTTCTCCATCACGCTGTGAATGTACTGGTTGATGGCGAAATTTACGACCTCTCCGCCAAAATCTCCCGCGTATGGTTGCACATCAGTCCAACCCCCTGCAAGGTCGACTCTGACAGGTACTGACACTTCGATTCGTTCCACCATGACCAATGCAGATATCCGACCCATGAGAAGGATTCGGTCTGTGACCGAAAATAACGGGTAGGTAAGGCCCCTCCGCTACTCATGGCCTCGGGCGTCGAGCAAGCCATCGCGGCGTTCGCTGCGGGCAACCCTGTGATGGTATTTGACTCCGATTTCAGAGAATGTGAGACTGATCTTCTGTGGCCTGCCGATGCTGCCACCCCCGAAGTTATGCGAACACTGCGCAATGACTGCGGCGGGCTGCTCTTCCTCGCCATCGGCAACGAAGTCGGCGAACTGTTCGGCCTGCCATGGCTGCAGGACATACACACTCACCCCGCTCTCGTCGAGGAAAATCCCGTACTCGGGCGACTCATTACCGACGACCTGCAGTACGATACTCGCTCAGCGTTCACCATCTCACTAAACCACAGGGGCACCTACACAGGAATAACCGACAGGGACCGAGCCCTGACTACGCGGAGATTCGGCGAACTGGCAGGAGAACTTCTCACAAGTGGCGCTGACAGCGAGACCGCGTGCATCGCTCTTGGCGAGGAGTTTCGCACCCCAGGACACATCCCAGTTTGCAGAGAGTCGCCGGGGGGTCTGGAATCTCGGCAGGGCCACACCGAATTGGCCGTATCGATAGCCCGGCTCTCTGGGCACTCACCTTGCACCATAGGCGCCGAGATGCTACAACCTGACGGAGACGGTGCTCTTTCGGTCGATGATGCCCGAGAATACGCTAATAAGCGCGGAATACCGATGATTACAGGCGATGATATACTCAAGGCACTAGGGATTGGCGAATAAGCGAAGCATTGAGGCAGATATGCGCATCGGAGGATTGAGAGTATGGTTCGGGTGATGGCAGTTGGAGTGTTTGACCTCTTGCATGCAGGGCATCTGCACTACGTGGAACAGGCTAGGTCGTTCGGAGACGAGCTTGTCGTCGTCGTGGCGCATGATGACACGGTTCGCAAACAGAAGCACGAGCCAATCACAACACACGATTTGCGCAGGCGAATGGTGGCCGGGCTGAAACCGGTCGATGAGGCGATAGTCGGCAACCCGCCGTCAGTTCCGATATTCGACATCTTAGAAGTAGTGAAGCCAGATGTGGTCGCTCTTGGGTACGACCAGAAGCACTCGATCGATGCTATCCGAGAAGGAATGGAGAGTCGGGGTCACGGGCATATCAAGGTCGTCAGAGTCGAGGGTCTTTCCGACGACTTAGACGGGACTAGGAAAATCATCTCTCGCATTCTCGACCTATGGCCTGGTACGCAAGGCGGTCCATACGAGGAGGACTAGGGATGTATACCGGAATCGTCGCCGGGATGTGCCAAGTACTCGCAATTGAGGATGGCGAGGAGATACGCAGCTTTGTCGTTGAACTCGGTGGGCACGAAGATGGCCTGGAGATCGGTGCTAGCGTCGCTCTCGAAGGCGTCTGTATGACAGTGGTCGCGATCGATGATTCGCAGATTCGCTTCGATGCTATCCCGGAGACTATTGAACGCACGACTTTTGGCAGTCTGGAAAAAGGCGATTGGGTAAATGTCGAGCGCTCGCTGAAAATGGGTGATGAACTCGGTGGCCACATCCTATCGGGCCACGTGATGACAACCGCGCAGATTCTTGGGAAATCCGAACGCGGAGAAGGCATTGACCTAATTATCGAGAATCCGAAAGAGGCTCGTCCGTACATTCTCGAAAAGGGCTTCATTGCCGTCGATGGCATGTCTCTGACCATCGGCGAAGTGTCTGACGAGAGTTTTGCCCTCCACATCATCCCAGAGACTCTGAGGATTACGACCATCGGAGATAAGGGAGTCGGGGGCAGTGTAAACATCGAGATTGATTCTCGCACACAGGCGGTCGTTGATACGGTGATGAGGGATATGGAGGATAACGCATGAACCTCGGAATAGTGTGTGGTGCTTTCCATCGCGAGTATGTCGAGAAGATGCTGGAATACGCCTGTGACGAAGCTGAGGTGAAGAACTGGGAGGTCGCTGAAGTGGCTTGGGTACCCGGTTCTATGGAAGCTCCACTGGCGCTTGATAGGATGCTTCAGAATGAGGATGTGCACGGCGCTGTGGTGCTCGGCATAATTGAGCGGGGGCAAACTGATCACGGATTGGTCATGGGGCAGTCCGTAACCAAGGCAATCATTGAGTTGCAGATATCACACAACAAGCCAATTGGTCTCGGGATAATCGGCCCAGGAGCTGAACCCGAACACATTGAACCTCGGTTAGAACCGCATGCCCGCGCCGCTGTCGGAGCAGTTGCAGCGATGATCGGTTAGTCACAGCCGCGTCGCTTTCAGAGTGAATGACAGAGGTATCGGAACATTGCCTTCCTTGAGTCGCCAGTAGTTGGGCCGAGAAGGATCGAAGAACTCTGGCCACGGGGCGAAGAAGAGTTCGTCGCGCTCGTTCAGGAACTCTATCCGGAAGCCTCCTTCTATCAGCGCGTTGATGATGGTGTCGTAGCGGTACTCCCAGCAGTGTGTAACTCCTCTACCTGGCCATTCGGGATCTGCATAACTGCCCTCTCCAGTCTCTGATATTGGGCCTTCTTTGAATAAATCGTATTTCGGAACTAAGCGCGGACCGTTCGGCCCTTCCTCTGGGTCTAGGATATTTACCATCGGAGTGCTCTCCTCGAAATACAGAGTACCGCCCTGTCTGAGCAGGGCTGCGCACACCCGTGCCCACTCCTTCAGATCTGGCAACCAGCAGAGAGCGCCCCTGCCGGTATAGATGATGTCAAACTGCTCACCCTCAAGGGTCTCGACAGCTTCGGAGACCCTGCTCACCACGAATCTAGCATTGTCGAATCCGAGGATGTCCGCGAATCGCGCAGCCTCTGCTATCGCGTTCGGAGAGAAATCGAGACCGGTTACCTGCGCGCCCTCGTGTGCCCACGACAGCGTGTCGGTGCCGATGTGACACTGCATATGGAGCAACAACTTGCCCTCGACTGGACCCATCTCTTCGATTTCCCAAGGAGCCAGTTTCGACTCACCGGCCAGCCACTGTTCGATTCGATAGAACTCCGCGCCACTCCCTTGGGCGTGCATATGGGCAATAGCATCCCACGATTTGAGATTATCCCGGATGCCTTCCTCGTCGTCAGCAGGGAGCGGTGCAGGCCTCCAAGTCATGCGCTCTCGTCGAGAGAGTTCGGTGAAACTCTATCGGCTGGCCTGGAATCGGTCATTCTTCGATCTTGATGCCCTGTGCTATCATCATCTCGGACTCTAAGATCGACTGGCGAACCGCCATCGCGGTGTCGGGGGTGACAGATATGGAGGTGATACCGCAGTCCACTAGGAACGGCGGGAACTCACTCGGGTGATCACTGGGGGCCTGGCCGCAGATTCCTATCTCGAGACCCCTCGAGGTGAATGCTTCGATAGCCATGCGAATCATCGAGGACCCTAGGGATGGAAATCTAATGGAATACCCGGAGCAGGGTTGAAGGAGGTCCCGCTGTTGGCGAACCCGTGGGTAACAAAGTACACGATGTGATAATCATCGGTTCAGGTCCGGCTGGTTACACGGCTGGTCTGTACGCTGCGCGCGCTATGCTGGACCCGCTGATGTTCGCCGGCTATATGTCCGGAGGGCAGCTGATGCTGACCTCGGATGTCGAGAACTTTCCTGGATACCCCTCTGGAATCGGCGGGCCCGAAATGATGGTTCACATGCGCGAGCAGGCTGAGCGCTTCGGACTCAAGGTACAGGACAAGAACGTCGAGAGAGTTGACTTCTCGGATCGGCCCTTCGGCATATGGGTAGAGGGCGAGGAGTATCGTGCCGAGTCTGTAATCATCTGCACCGGCGCGGAGGCCATCTGGCTCGGTGTAGAAGGGGAGGAAGCACAGAAGGGCAGGGGTATCTCGACTTGCGCGACTTGCGACGGTGCCTTCTTCCGAGACCAAGAGGTCATTGTAGTGGGAGGGGGTGACTCTGCGATGGAGGAAGCTACTTTCCTGACTAGATTCGCTAGTAAGGTCACCATAATCCACCGGCGCGAGGGATTCAGAGCCTCGAAGGTGATGTACGAGCGGGCTGTGAGTCATCCGAAGATCGACATTATGACTCATAGACAGATTAAGAAGTGGCTCTCTGACGAGAATGGCCTCAGCGGGGCAATCATCGAGGACCCTAGGGATGGAAGCGGGCAAGAAATCGCTTGCACAGGGGCGTTCATCGCCATCGGACACAAGCCAATGACTGGTTTCCTAGATGGCGAAGTTGAGATGGATGAATCGGGCTACATACTGCACTCCGAACACACGATGACGAGTATTCCAGGTGTGTTCGCAGCTGGAGACGTGGTGGACAAGCGCTACCGGCAGGCCATCACCGCCGCGGGCATGGGATGTCAAGCAGCAATGGATGTCGAGAAGTGGTTAGAAGACCAACATTGAGGCGCTAATTTGGGCCCGCCTTTCTGATTGTTTTCCGATGGTAGTAGGTGTTTGCAGCCGAAGAGGCCATGTTGGGACGGCCTCCTCATAGAGCCGTGTCTGATGAGCAGAGTACGCGCTACGCGAGGCATTTGACCCTCCCGGAGGTCGGCCCAGAAGGGCAGAGGCTCCTGAATGAGGCCTCAATCCTAGTAGTAGGAGCCGGGGGGCTGGGCTCTCCGGCTCTGCTATACCTAGCGGCCGCTGGAATAGGTAGGATAGGAATCATTGACGATGACTCGGTCGACCTCTCGAACCTGCAGAGGCAGGTTCTGCACGGTACATCCGCGGTCGGTGAGGCGAAGGTGATTTCTGCTGAACGTCGCCTAAATGATCTAAATCCTGAAGTCACAATCGAAGCGTATGAGGCAAGGCTCGAAGTCGTCAACGCCCTCGATTTGATTGGTGGCTTTGATCTCGTCATCGACGGCTCGGACAACTTCTCAACGAGGTACCTCATCAGTGACGCCTGCGAAATACTGGGCAAGCCCTGGGTGTTCGGCAGCATCCACAGATTCGAGGGCCAAGTCACCACCTTCAATCTCGACGGGGGGCCTAACTATCGCGACCTGTTTCCCAAGGCCCCACCAACGGAGTTAGCACCGAACTGCGCTGAGGCGGGTGTACTAGGAGTCCTGCCGGGAATCGTCGGTTCGATACAGGCCACTGAGGCGATCAAGATTATTCTAGGAGTTGGCGAGCCGCTCAGCGGCAGACTGCTGGTCATAGATGCCCTCGGCATGGGGATGCGTTCACTCTCGTACTCACACGACCCGTCCCGAGCGACGGTGACCGACCTCTCCGATTATGCGATAGAGTGCTCAAACCCAGCAGACACCATCGAAGAGTCGCAGCGCGAGATGCTCGAAATCAACCCTGTCGATTACGTCGAAAGAGTTGGCCAGGGATGGTCGCCGTTCCTACTAGACGTCAGGAGGATGGATGAGGAGAGAATCGTCTCGCTAGAGGGTACCTCGTTGCGCATCCAGCACAACTTGGTCCCGCAACGAGTCGAAGAGGTTCCTCACGACCGTGACGTGGTAATCTACTGTAGAACTGGAGGCAGGTCGGCTGCTGTAGCGCGTTTTCTAATAGCTTCGAGAAGCCCTGAGAGATATGTGTACAACCTGACTGGAGGGATTCACAAGTGGTCAGATACGGTTGATTCTAGTATAATAAAATATTAATTGTGGTAAGTAATAGTTGAAACTAACATTTTTTTGTGGTATTAAGTATAAATATACTACTGATATTCGTCGGATTTAGTAATACTAACTCATTTGTGGGTTCCAACCGTTCAGCGCATCGAAGATTTGTTGTATTAGTTCCCTCTCGGCGTATTATGGCAATCATTCGCCAAGGAGTATGGAAATGCCCGTCATGCGAGCGACATCAGGTATGGAAGACACGAGGAGAGACAGCGCGCTTAGACAGGAGGTGCCAACACTGCGGCAACAGAGTCAGGGCCACCTTGAATAGATCTTCCAGCGGCCAAGGGAGGCACCGCAATGTGCAAATCTGGGAGAGAGAAGCTTCGCTCGATCCTAGGGAACTAGCGATTGAGGCCGAACGCAGAGACGGTGTAATCAATAAGTTGGAAGAGGATATTGGCTCCGTCAGCTCGTCCCCCTCAGAGGAAGCTTCCCAAAGTGATCTTCCGGTAATCTGGGGAGCAGGATGGGAGCCAGCCCATGCTCTCGAGTTCTCCAAGCCCCTGCAATCCAAGGCAGCCAGAGCGGAACTGCTCAGGTTCTTCGCAGAGAGACACGATGGACATCTGATTGCAGTCGCCACCTGCTGGGACGGAATGGACGCCCCGGACTCGTTTGAAGGGGAGTCTTTTCACGGGTTCTCTAAGGAATTTGTCAGGGCTTTTGGAGAATCTCTCCTAGACCGTCTGCTCTCGCCTGAGATAAGTTCCGTACACTCTGCAGAGGTGATTCCGAGGAGAACTGCAGATATTCACCTGAAACGCCGCACTGCTAGACTATTGGCCGACACCACACTGTGCCTAAGAAGGATTGCTCACTACTCCTCAATCACCCTTGAACAGCGCATGGATTGGCAGAGGATGATGACTCGGACGAGGGCCGTTGACGAGCATCTAAAGGACTTGTTTGCAAATGGTATCGAGACTCCCGATGGAGAGAGTTTTGGGGGCAAGGGCTTCCGCTCGACATGGCAGGAGGGGATAGTCGCCTGCGCCAGCGCGATGCGCAGGGCCGTCGACATCTCCACTGACGAGCGACACCGTGCTGACGTGATTGCCCCGATGATTCGCGATGTTGGCCTGGCTATTGCCATGGGACAGACTGCGTTAGAGGTCTTCTCCTCCCAGATGGGCAAGTCTGGATCATACATGAACGGCGGACACGAGGGTGCAGGAGGAAGAGATCTTCACATCGGCAACTGGGACAAGAGGATTCTCCCTCCAACCGCTCCACTGCCAATCGCCAGTGCCACAACAACAGGAGTGGCTCTGGCCGCATCTAGGCTCTCAATAGACCGTTTTCATCTCGCCCCAGTAGGTGAGGGATGCAGTAGCAGTGGTGAGTTCTGGGAGGCCATGAACCTCGCCGGAGTGAGGGGTCTACCGATATCATTCATGATTCAGAACAACCAGATAGCACTCGACACTTTCGTCACCGGCCAGTCAGGGGTCGAGACATTTGGTGACAAGGGGCATGCCATGGGGATACCGGCATGGACCATTGATGGCTCTGATCCCGGGCTGTTCTACGCATCGACCGCGGTAGCAAGGGAATTCGCTCTGGACGGTTGTGGATCCACCCTGATTCACGTTGAGACGATGCGTGGGTGCGGCCACGCTCACCACCATGACGACCTGTACCTCGGGGCTGCTTCGGGCAACCCGCCCGGATACGTCGACAGGGGGTTGCTGACATACTGGGCTGAGAAGGACCCAGTTCCAAACCACAGGGAGTTGCTGGTCCAAACGGGCTGCGACGAGCAGACACTGGATGCCATGGAGTCCGAGGAGCAGGCCAAAGTGGATGCGGCTCGGGGAGAGATGGAGGGAATGCCCTGGCCCGAAGGTTACACAGTGACAAAGGGAATTACGAGTCTGCATGACGCCGCCAGCCACACTGAGCAGTACGAGAGGTTTGAGCATGAGTTCGAACTCACCGAGTGCCCTCTGGAACTAGGAGAGGAGGCTTTGGAGTTCTCTGACGCGTCCAACGCCAGAACCTACAGCAGAGCCATTCAGGATGCCATGACCTCGATAGCCGACAAGCACGGTGACCGGGTCGTCTTCATGGGAGAGGACATGGAGGTCGCCGGCGCCTTCGGACTGAATCTACCTCTGAAAGCTAGGGGGCACTCAGACAAGCTTCTCGACATGCCCCTGTCCGAGTCGGTGATAGTCCACTCAGCAATTGGCGCCGCTCTCGGGGGGTTGCGACCGGTGGCTGAAATTCAATTCGGCGGCTTCGCAGCACTGGCGATGAACGCACTGGTCAACAACGCCGCCCAACTGCGTTGGCGCTGGGGTGCGGAAGTCCCTGTCACAGTGCGTATTCCACTAGGAGGGAAGACTCGTAGCGGGCCGTTTCATGCTAACATGATAGAATCATGGTTCATCAACGACCCAGGGCTGGTAATTGTATTCCCAAGCACACCTCAAGACGCCTACGACCTCCTAATCGAATCGCATGAACTGAATGACCCAGTGATTTTCCTTGAACACATAGGACTCTACGGACTCAGGGGAGGCCTGACTGGTTGGGGAGAATCAATCAGCCAATTGGTGGACAAGGGTGCTGTTCACGAACGTCTCGCTGCAGGCGAGAGTTCACTTGGGAAGGCGCGTGTAGTAAGAGGAGGCAGGGATCTTACCATTGTCACATGGGGCGCGATGGTGCACGTTGCCATGAGGGCCGCCTCGGAGGCCTCCAGACGCGGTGTGGAGGTTGAGGTAGTAGATCTGAGAACCATCTCGCCCTTTGATGCACAGACCTGCGTGGAATCAGTCAGGAGGACTGGTCGACTACTGGTCCTACAGGAAGCCCAATGGACAGGTGGGTTGGGAAACACCGTCAGCAGTCGCATTATGGAAGAGGCGTTCTGGTGCCTTGAGAGCCCCCCTGTGGTAATAGGCGCTCTCGACACTCCGGTGCCGTTCTCACCACCTCTGGAGGACCACACAGTTCCGACAGCTGAACTTGTCTCTAGGCACATCGACAGGATGTGCTTGTGAGTCCCCCCTGCTGCCCTACCAAATGGTCATGAGCGAAGTAACGCCCGGCGAGTCAAATGACTACTCTGAGTATGGCCGATGGCCCCCTAGTGTTGCTGGGTTTCGTGCTACTGATGCTTGGAGGGGAGCTTGTGGTACAAGGAGCCATCACGGTTGCTGGCAGACTACGGGTGCCGCCCCTCTTGGTAGGTTTCACCATCGTCGCCATCGGGACCTCGCTGCCCGAACTGGCTGTAGTCCTCGAAGCGGTCAACGAGGGGACTCATGAAATCGCCGTTGGAGGAGTGCTGGGCTCAAACGTTGCCAATGTGATGTTGGTTTTAGGTACAGCGTCTCTGCTTGGAGCAGCGTCGAATCCGGGGCAGGGAATACGCCGTGATGCTGTAGCGGTGGCAGTAGCTACGGTAATACTGCTTGCTGCAGTTCTAATTGGTGGGATTGCATGGCAGTTCGGCGTCCTAATGCTGCTAGGCCTCGCTGCTTACTACTCCTATTCCTACCGCGCTTCTAAGGCAGAGGGGACCGATATCGAGGACAGTGACACGTGGCTTCCCGACTACATCCTGCTCGCCATTCCGGTGACGGCAGTAGGTGGATACATGATATGGACAGGGGCGGAGATGCTAGTAGAAGGCGCCACTGGACTAGCGGGCAATTACGGAATCTCCGAGTCCGTCATCGGGCTCTCTGTTGTAGCTCTAGGGACATCCCTCCCGGAGCTCGCTGTTACCCTTGTAGCTGGCCTCCGTGGCCAGGGTGGTGTCGCTGTGGGCAACGTACTCGGATCCAACGTCATCAACATCATGGGCATACTAGGTGTCGCCGCAACCTACTCCGGAGGCCTCATAATCGCCCCCGAATTCGCCGCGAGAGACATCTGGGTGGTCGTTCTGACCTCCGGTTTCATCGTGGCCATGCTTCTAGACGAACGCCATATCGGCAAGCGGGTTGGGGCAATGATGGTAGGTGGCTATCTGGCTTACATGGCCATGCTATACCTCTAGACTGTATGGCGTATTGAGGTGCGAACCGCTAAGGCCGGGACCCCGGTCCTAGGGTCATGGTAGACTTCAGCCTGTCAGAGGAGCAGGCTATGCTTCAGGAGATGGCGCACGAGTTCGCTGCAGCAGAGGTGCAGCCGAACGCAGCGAAGTGGGATCGCGACAGTAACTTCCCACGCGAAGCCATCCGAAAGGCGCACGAACTCGGTCTGCTCACAGTCAAGATACCTGAGGAGTACGGCGGCTACGGGATGGGTTCGTTCGAAGAAGTTCTCATCTGCGAGGAGATTGGCTGGGGCGACCCGGGTTTCGCCACCGCATCGGGTAGCACGATGTTGGCCTCGTACCCCTTGATCACTGGCGGTACCGAGGACCAAAAGCAGCGCTACCTGTCCAAAGTAGCGGACGGCTGCATCGCATCATATTGCGTCACCGAGCCGAACGCGGGAAGCGATGTCCAGTCAATCTCCACTCAAGCGGTTCGCGATGGTGATGACTATGTCATCAACGGCAGTAAGATGTGGATTACAGGTGCCGGGCACGCTGACTGGTTCTTCGTGCTGGCATACACCGACAAGAAAGCAGGATACAAGGGGATGAGTGGCTTCATCGTCGACGCTGACAGTTCTGGAATAGTACTTGGAAAGAAGGAGGAGAACATGGGACAGCGTTGCTCGGACACTAGGTCGGTTGACTTCAACGATGTCCGGGTGCCTGCGGAGAACCTCATCGGCGGAGAGGAGAACGGAGGATGGATGAACGCAATGAAGGCGTTTGATCTGTCTAGACCTACAATATCCGCTCACGCAGTTGGTAATGCCCGCGGTGCCATGGAGGAGGCGCTACAATACGCCAACGAGCGGAGTACCTTCGGCAAACCAATCTACCGTCATCAAGCGATTTCGTTCATGATTGCAGACATGGCTACCAAGGTCGAGGCTGCGAGACTACTGACCTGGAGGGCGGCGAAGAAGTCAGACTCGGGAGAACGTAACACCCTCGAGGCTGCTCACGCCAAGCGCTTCTCTGCCGACATGGCGATGGAGGTCACCACCGATGCTGTACAGGTCTTCGGTGGGTACGGCTACTCGGAGGAGTATCCAGTAGCTCGAAGGATGCGCGGAGCGAAGGTAGTCCAGATCTTCGAGGGTTCCAGTCAGATTCAACGCCTCATCATCAGCCGAGAGATGCTGAGAGATTCTTGAAGGTAATTGCATGGCCGGTGACATCGGCTGCGTGGTCCTCGCAGCCGGGTCGAGTGAGCGTCTTGGTCAGCCTAAGGCTCTGATCGGAGTCGGAGAGGGGAATCTAATCGGCTGGCTGGTAAGCAGATTGCGGGCTAAGGGGCTCAAGCCGCTGGTGGTCACGAACGGGGATATAATCGAAGAAGTGACGGATTCAGTAGATTGCAGAGTAATCGCCAACCCTGAGCCGGGGGCAGGCAGGACAGGGACTTTACAGGTTGGAATCAGTCACTTAGAATCTGACATCAGACAGAGAATCCTAGTCGTGCCCGTAGACCGTCCAGGATTCTCAGATTCGACCCTAGAAGCGCTGATTTCCTCGGCAGCCACCAGTTGCCCTACCAAGGGAGGCAAGGGGGGCCATCCGATTCTGCTGTCCGCAGAAGATGTTGCTAGAGTCATTCAATCCCCGCCATCCACTCCCCTACGCGACCTGATAAATCCGGATCGTATCGAAGTCGCTGATCCTCACCTGCACCTGAATGTAGATCGGCAAGAAGATCTCGACTGGCTTGCTGATGCCTTCTCGGGGCTGTGAGAAACACCTTATCAACACCCTCAGTCTCGAACGGACTGATGGACATCATAGGGTTCATGGAAGGATACAGTCCGGTCCAACAGGCACTGATAGCGGGACTTTTCACCTGGTTCATGACTGCCGCTGGAGCGGCTCTAGTGATTTTCTTCAAAGAGCTCGACAGGAAAGTCCTCGATGCTATGCTCGGATTCGCCGCTGGAGTGATGATAGCTGCCAGCTTCTGGTCTCTGCTCACACCTGCCCTCGAGATGTCAGAAGGTAAAGACCTGCCAGTTTGGTTCCCTGCCCTAGTAGGATTTCTTCTGGGAGGAGTGTGCATGCGACTGATTGACATGTTCCTACCTCACTTACACCCCGGTGCCCCTCCTGAAGAGGCCGAAGGAGTGGAAAACACCTGGCGGAGAAGCATGCTGCTGGTCTCAGCCATCACGCTACACAACATCCCTGAGGGGCTGGCTGTAGGTGTCGCCTTTGGAGCTGCAGCATCGGGATTCGAAGGTGCTACAGTGGGTGCTGCCATCGCATTGGCTATCGGAATAGGGATTCAGAACTTCCCGGAAGGTGCAGCTGTCTCACTACCTCTCCGGCGAGAGGGCCTGTCCCGGAGAGACAGTTTCCTCTGGGGCCAACTTTCGGCTACAGTCGAGCCGGTGGCAGCCGTTCTGGGTGCCGCACTGGTAATTGTAGCTACACCAATCCTACCCTATGCACTGGCCTTCGCTGCCGGTGCAATGATCTTCGTCGTAGTTGAGGAGCTGGTCCCTGAGGCCCATCGTGGAGGAAACGGAGATATCGCGACTATGGGAGTGATGCTCGGTTTCGCCGTGATGATGGTCCTCGATGTCGCCTTCGCCTAGCCTAGCGCAATCACAAAGGCGGACGACCCGCTCTCAGGGGCATGACCCGCGCCGTGCTAACCTGGGTTCTCGGGAGGCTGGAGCGTGGCGAGAGTGTGGCAATGGCATCGGTAATCGAAGCCAGCGGCAGCGTACCCGGGAAGCCGGGGGCTAGGCTGGCGCTGACGCTGAGCGGGGCCAGATTCGGCACAATCGGAGGGGCTGGCCTAGAGCTGAAGGTCGAGAACGCGCTGAAGGGGATGCTCAATGGAGGTCGTCAGGAGGTTCGCGAAAAGGGTGGCAAGGTCGAGACATTTGTCCTCTACAAGGATGCGAAGGGAGAAGAGGCGACATCACTTGACAGCCTGTGTGGGGGCCGCGTCACAGTCGCGATGGAAGTAATGAATCCGATGCCGCACATACTCATCGCAGGCGGCGGTCACGTGGGTCGCGCGGTTGCCATCGTCTGCGACACCCTAGGTTGGTCACACAGTGTCTTCGACGTGCGCGCCGAGTTTGCTGAAGCAGACCGCTACCCATTCGCAAGCGAGTTACACAGCAGTTCGGTGTCTGAATTCCTCGGGAGCGAGGACTCGGACTCCATGGTCAGATTCTCGGATATCCTCCTACTCGGGCACGACTGGGCGGTTGACCAAGAGATGCTACTCAGCTTACTAGGTAGGCTCGAGTCCGGCTCGCGGCCTAGGATTGGCGCCATAGGCTCAACTGTGAAGTGGAACGCTTTCAGGGATTCTGCCATAGCCGCTGGAGTCTCAAAGGAGTCTGTGGACTCAGTAAGATGCCCGATTGGGCTTGATATCGGGGCTGACTCACCAGAAGAGATTGCAGTGGCAGTGTGCGCCGAGATAATGGCTCTTGAGAAGCAATCGGGGTCACTCGACTAATTCCGCCTCGTCATCTTCACTGGCAGATGTTGTTGGTTCTATTTCGATAATATTGGAATCATAACTTTCTGTAACATGTACAACTTCAGGCTGTCTCTCCAGACTTGGAATGAAAGTTGCAATAGAAATCCAAATTAATATTATGACCAGTACTAAGGTAAATGAGTCCTGCACTGTTTTTGACAATTCCTCATTCTCTAATGTGACTGCAAACCAACTCCACAGAAGTGCGACTGCGAATGTAATCACCAGATAAATTGAGCCAACTATCGCAAGTCCTACGCGTACAGGCATCTTACGGAAGGCACCGAAAACGAAATTGATAATTTGAGAAATATTCCCCGTCGCGAACCTGAATATTTTCGAGGGGGTTTTTCTGAGGATGAAACCCACTTAGTCACCTTCTAACAATGTCATTGCAAATGCCTACATGAATGTGCCTGCAATAATGCTGCAAACACGCCGAAGGATGAAATCTTCCGAGCGTCGCGGTAGGACGTGCGCAAACTCGCATTGATGCTCTCACTCCTTGTTTTGGCCGCCCCATTGAGCGGTTGCCTGTTATGGGGGGATGAAGGAGAACCAGAGGTGCAGCCCGAGGAGGGGCCGGGGTTCGGAGCCTTCAGTGTGGTTGCCCCTATTGACACTGGAATCAACGTCTACCACAATCACTTCCTGATGAACGAGTCCTATCCGCAATGGCTACTCGATGGACTCGGCGTGAACAAAATCTGCGATGTCACGCTCACAGGTACCTGGCAGGAGCGCTATGAGGCTGACAAGGAGATCTGCTGGGACAACATCACCTCAGAGGACGTGGTCTGGTTCAGAGGTACTCGGATAATCGGCACGACGCCAGATGACAACACGGACATTCCGATTCTCGACGATCCCCAAGATGGCCACGGAACGGCTGTTACAGGAGCGGTCCTGAACGCCAATCCTGATGCTGTCATATTCTTCGTAGAGGGCTTCAGCGACGCTGCCGTGCTAGCCGCTGCAAACCAGCCACTTGTTGACATCATCACCACCAGTTTCGGACCTATCCTCTCCGTCCCAGTACCTGGAATAGAAGATGCTACCAAGGTCGCAGTGGTGCAAAACAAGAAATTGCACACCGGTGCTGCTGACAATTCGCCCTCGCCAGCGGTGCAGGACTCCACCGCTGGCCCTCCTTGGAGCATCGGCATATCGGGATACGCCGAAGAAGGTGACGATCAGAAGGAGACGATGAGTGGCTCATATCCTGATGTCGCGGCCGACTGGACGCAAGTCCTGCCTAACCACGACGATATCGATGGTTACCACGAGACCTCGGGGACCTCTTTCGCCACACCTAGGACTGCTGGATTACTCTCAAAGATTCTGATGGGCCTGCGTTCAGAGTTCGGTGACATGTCATCTGGAGCAGATCCCGACACTCGCGGCGGACTGATGGTGAACGGTACCAACTTCACTGCCACAAACGATGACCTGCGCGACGCATTGAACCTCTCGGGATGGTATCCCTCGTTCAACACCTGGGATCCTCTTTCAGGCACTACTCCGATATCACCAATCGCCCCCTGCACACAAGTTGGCTGGGGGGTCGTCAACGAGAGCAATGTCCTGCCTATTATAGAGCATCTGAACGGGACATCGATCATGTCAAACCGTCCGAGCGATGTGGAAATGTGCATGGAGGCGAATCAGGAGATTCGCGAGGCCTACTGGAATTAGGTCAATCCGTTGAATTCAATACACAGCGCACCTTCGATGTGTTGTGAGAAAGGTCATCCTGAGGTGGAAGATCCCCTCCTTGAGGGGGGCCAAAGAGCTCTCCAAATTCCTCGAAGTGGCAGAGAGAGTTGAGGTCCTAGGGCATTTGGCCGTCAGTTCCGAGGGAGTTACCCAGTTAGTCGAGATTAAGATGCGAGAGGGGCACTCAGTGGATGAGATCTCAAACTTTGACAGTTTCGAGGTCCTCGAGCAGCATGAAGAGGATTCTGACGGAGTCCTCGTCAGCCTGTTGTGTACACACCCTCTGGCGGTCTCCGCTATCGAGATGTCGAACATCCACGTGCAACCGCCCTATGGGATAGATGCAGAACGCGGGATGGAGCTCAGACTGTCGGGCCGATCTAAGTCTATTCGCAGGTTCCTAGCCCTTCTTAAGATGGTACTTCCACCCGACAAAATCAGTGTCCAATCCCTGAGGGGAGAGGAGAAGAATGGATGGTCAAAAACGCTGACTAAGAGACAGCGTGAGGTCCTGTCGCACGCTGTACGAAGAGGCTACTACAATCGGGATTCAGCCATAACTCTGAGAGAGTTGTCTGACGAACTTGGGATGGCCCGGAGCACCCTAGGAGAACACCTCCAGAGGGCAGAGCAAGAAATCATGAAAATGGTCGTCGATGATATGAATTGACCCCACAGGGGTCAAACCGAATACTCAAAGGTTGTAGCGCTGGTGTGCTCACTGCATGGTTCAGTTCCGACTGCCGATGCTGCCCGCGCCAAACGAGGTGCCTTGGTCGGCATTAGTGAATGGTAACGAGGTCTCAGTACGGATAGAGAGCAATGCGATTCTGCTCGATGTGCTTCGTGACAAAGCGGGTAGCCTCGGCACCAAGCGAGGATGTGACATGGGCACCTGTGGGTGCTGTAGCGTACTTATTGATGGAGTTCCCAGACTGTCCTGCCTGACTCTGGCCCAGGAGGCATCCGGATGCGGGATTACCACGGTTGAGGGACTAGCGGACGGCCATCACCTCCACCCAATCCAAAAGACCTTCACCGAGTGCGGAGGGAGCCAGTGTGGCTTCTGTTCACCCGGTTTCCTAGTGGTCATCTCAGCGCTTCTAGAGGAGAATCCGACCCCCAGCGACACCGAAATCAAGGGAGCCATCGAAGGTAACCTCTGCAGATGTACCGGATACCAACAGATTGTCGATTCCGTCCGGGTTGCCTCCGAGATTCTAGTATCAGGAGAAGATGTCGGAGATTCCACTGCGGCCAAGAGCGATCCCCATCCCGGCTATGGAGAGAATTGAGGTGACTCGATGAGCGAGGACAAAGATAGGGTGGAGGGTTACCGCCAGCAGAGCGGTAAGTTACCATTCTCTCGTCCGGGTTCTGGTGGCAGCCGCAAGATGAGCAAGCCGCGCGACGAGGATACGATAGCGAGCATCAGAGGGAGTGGTGGACACAAGCACGACGATGTGGTGACCGGCTCGGCCATTGGCAGGCCCACTGCATTGATCGATGGTCGATGGAAGGTCACCGGGCAGGCTCAGTACGGAGACGATGTGCGACTTCCTGGTGAGTTGATTGGCAGGATTGTTCGTTCGAAGCATCACTATGCCAGAGTGCTATCCATCGATGCCTCTGCGGCCATAGAATTGCCTGGAGTGGTCGCTGTGGCCACCGGGCAGGATGCCAGTGAAAAATTCGGCGTGCTTCCCGTGACCAAAGACGAGCACGCGATGGCCCAAGAAAAAGTGCGTCACGTCGGAGACCTGATTGCCTGTGTTGCCGCGACCGATGAGGCCACGGCAAGAGAAGCAGTACGACTCGTCGAGGTTGAGTACGAGGAGCTCGAAGCGATCCACGACATGAGGCAAGGGCTGGAAGACTCTGTCGAGCCTATCCATGACAGGGGCAAGTACCACATCGGCGCGTCAAACGTCCAAAAGAGGGTTTTCCAGGAATTCGGTGACATCGAGGGCATGTCCACCAATGCTGTAGCCAGCCACAACTCCAACTGGTTGTTCGCTGGTGCCAACCACGGATTCACGGAGCCTCATGCCGTAGTCGCCAATTGGGACCCATCTGGGAGACTGACACTGTACACTCCGCAACAGGTCCCGCACTATGTCCACAGGGCTCTGGCTGATGTCCTTGACATCCCAATGCACCAAATCAACGTCCACCGGACCTTTGTCGGCGGTGGTTTCGGAGGCAAGTCAGACCCGTTTCCACACGAGATGTGTGCCGCCATACTGTCTCGTAAGACAGGCAGGCCGGTCAGGATTAACTTCGACCGCGAAGAGGTCTTCTGGGTGAATCGCGGGCGGCACCCTTCTCGAATCGGGATGAATCTGCACGCCGATTCCGAGGGCAGGATCTGCGGTATCGAAACTGATGCCCTGATTGATGGTGGAGCCTTCGCCTCCTTCGGACACGTCACCACTTACTACAACGGCGTGCTCCACACCGCTCCCTATGAAATCGGAGCCTTCCACTACACCGGAGCGAGAGTCTGGACCAACAAGCCTGCGAGCGGCGCGATGCGAGGACACGGTGCGGTCAACTCGCGATGTGCAGTTGAGGTCGGGATGGATGACCTCGCTGAACAATTGAGTGTCGACCCAATCACCCTTAGGCTGGCCAATCTCCTGCCTCCTCACTCCGCGACTATCACTGGATTCAGGGTCACCAGTATCGGCATGCGCGAATGTCTCGAGCGCGTCAGACAGGCTTCAGGTTGGGACGACAAGTTCCGCAAGCTACCCGACGGTCACGGAGTCGGTATCGGTTGTGGCTTCTTTATCTCGGGCAGCGGGCTGCCCATTCACTGGGAGCCAAACAAGTTCCCTCACGCCACCGTCCACCTCAAGATCGACATGGACGGAGGAGTCACGGTCCACACCGGAGCCGCCGAGATTGGCCAGGGTTCTGACACCGTAATCGCCCAGTCGGTGGCCGAAGTTCTGGGCCTCCCTCTCGACATGATTAGGATTAGGAGTAGAGAGACTGACACCTCTCCGGTCGACCTCGGCTCGTACTCGTCTCGTGTGACTTTCATGAACGCCAACGCAGCCATCTCTGCAGCAATGGGAATACGGCAGGAACTTCTGGAAGCAGCAGCAGCAGTGACTGAGGCGCCTGTTGAGAAACTGGTGATTGGTGATCGTCGCATCTACAGGAAGGACGACCCCGCAGTCGGAGTGTCCTATCTTGAAGCGCTTCACAAGGCGCAGGAAGACAAAGGGGCTCTAGTGTCATCTGGTGCCTACCGGACGCCTCCGATGGGACGGGTACACAAGGGAGCCGGCGCAGGAATAGCCCCCGCCTACTCGTTCTCTGCCTACGTAGCCGAGGTCAAGGTCGACATCGAGACCGGGCAGACCAAGGTGCTCAAGGTGTGGGCCGCGCACGATTGCGGCAAGGCACTCAACCCGCTGTCTGTGAAGGGCCAGATAATCGGTTCATGCCACATGGGCCTAGGTCAGGTCCTCAGCGAGGAAATGAAGTACGGCAGAAACGGTCACCTGATCAACCCCGATCTCCTCGATTACAAAATCCCAACCATCCACGAGATGCCCGAGGTAGTGCCCATCATCGTCGAGTCAAACGACTCCGAGGGCCCATTTGGTGCGAAGGAGGCAGGCGAGGGGCCCCTTCTGCCTATCCTGCCTGCAGTTTGTAATGCCGTGTACGACGCGGTCGGCATCCGCACCAGCGAGTTACCAATCACTCCAGACAGAGTGCACAGGATGATTGAGGCTCGCTGCAAGCAGGAGGGAGTCGCCCCGCTCGACCTAAGTTCACCTGAGTTACATCATTCAGAACTACAAGGGGTCCTCGAGGCTCGCGCCTCCGAGCACGCCTCGCGCGATGCCGCACGGGCATCGGACCCAGCCCCCTCTGACTACAACAACGGAGCTCTCTTCGGTTTTGACCCAGAGATACCTGCTGACAAACAAGACGAACGCTGGGTCGTCAGCGTCACTCCGGGCAGCGACTACATGGAGAATCCGCGCCTCGCGGGGAGCGCTTGGAAGCACACTGAGAGACGGCACGGAGGTGGTTCCTGATGCGCATGCCGCCATTCGAGCTCCATACACCCAGTTCACTCGACGAGGCGCTCTCGCTAGCCGGAGACTTACAGCAGTCGAATCAGGATTTCGACTGGGTCGCCGGTGGGACAGATCTGTTGCCCAATTACAAGTGGCACCTCAATGCCAAGCCGCACGTCATCTCTCTGGCCGGCGTCCCGGAGCTCTCTGAACTGTCCGAGACTCACATTGGCGCGATGGTGAGGTTGCAAGATCTGGCTGATTCAGAAGCGGTGCACCCACTCGTAGCGAAGGCCTCCAGTATGGTCGCCAGTGTGATGATACGGCGTTCGGGCACGGTTGGCGGGAACATTTGCCTCGACACGAGGTGCTTCTGGTTCAACCAGTCCGAGGAATGGCGAGAGTCGATTGAGTGGTGTTACAAGTGCGACTGTGGTACTGGTGCCGACTGCAGAGTTATTCCAAACCAGAACACTCAGTGCGTAGCCACCTACCAAGCCGATTTGGCTCCGGTTCTGATGTGCCTTGGTGCAACTATTCACCTAGCCAGCCCCTCGCAAAGCAGATCGATGCCCCTAACCGAATTCTTCGAGTTGGACGGGATTACTCGCAATGCCCTCGCACCTGGGGAGCTGGTGACTCACCTCACCCTGCCTGATGACGTCTCGGAGTGGAGAGGCGATTATCAAAAGCTGCGGCAGAGAGAATCTTGGGATTTTCCCGAGGCGGGGGTCGCTGTGCTCTGGAAGTCGGGGTCGGACGGCTCTCCGAGTGATCTCAGGGTCGCGACCACAGGACTGGAGTCAATTCCAGGCTTCCACTCTGCCGAGGCGATTGCAGCACTAGCCAGTTGGAGCGGAGGCCCTAGTGTTGACGAACTGGCTGAGGCGGTCAGAAAGGCGGTCAAACCGGTATTGAACACATGGTACCCTCCGTCATACAGGCGCAAGATGGTCAAGGTCTTAACAAAGCGAGCGAGCAGCGGCCTATTGGAAGTCTAGCATGAAATGGGTTCTGAGTGCAGGAGTCGCCCTATTTCTCCTGACCTGTGCTGCACCGGTTCAGGGGCAACTAGGATCTTGGGAACTAGGAATTGACTACCCGCAGGATAACGAAGATGTACCCTTCAACGTCGGCACCGACGGCGGCGTCTCAATACAATTCTTCGTCAACAACGAGGAACTCGCCGACATAGGCGTCGAGTTCGACTACGAAATTCCATTCAGTGGTGAGGTGGACGGTCCTGAGTCAGAGACCATCGGAGCGGGAGACAACAAGTCGTTCATGCTCACGATCTCGGGTATCGACGTCTGGAGTTACGCTGCTGATTCCAAGGAGGAGTTTACCATCTCGGCCACGCTGGTATCTAGGGCAGGGCTTCCCATCGCTCTGCCGGGCGAAGTGCAGGAGGTGGTGGGTAATCTGAAGATACCGACCATCTACTCGCTCGAGGTCGACATCTCAGATCCTGTCGGAGCTATGAACGCTGGCTCTGACGTCATTCTCACGGTCACCGTGACCAACAGGGGGAACGTTCAGGACAAGGTTGGAGAGGTCGAGGTGAGTGACAACTGCCCCCTCCTGACCACCGACAACGGACTGGACTCCCTGATGACCAGTAACATCGGCGCAGGGCAGTCCGTCGAGGAGAATCTGATTGCAACGGCATCAGAGAGCCATCCTCGCAGAAACTGCAAGATTGAAGTCTCTGTCTCCTCCAACGGGGCGATGAACTCTGGAGGTTCTGAGATAGCCGATGATGATACCACGGTGACTGTGGAGCCTCCTCTCGTTGCCGACGAGGAGAACAATGATCCAGAAGATACTAACAATCCGGTAGAAATTGTTAGTTCCAGCCTCCCAGCACCAGGAATCGCGACTCTGATTTGTGCCTTGGCTATCGCTTCACTAGCGGCTCCTAGAAGATTCTAATAATTCCCCTCTTTGCACTCAATAAGAGAAGATAGAGAGAGTGCAGAAACAACACTGGACGTACAAGAATCCGGCCAGAGACATGAACTTCGATGAGCAACATATAACTGTGAAATGATGCTCGCGGAAGCACCGTAGGTGCTGTCTAGGTATTACGATAGATGAAATGGAGGTTCCCCGATGGCTGATGAAAATAAACAGGATGTTCAATTTGCCACTTACATCATCGGCGCCATCGCCACTACTGTAGTTCTGCTGCTGCTGCTTCCGATGCTTTTCGTCATGGGCAAATCCACCGCCTACTCGGCGTATGAAGAGGAGGAGCTCTACCAACTCTCGGCTATGCGCAGCAGCCTCGATGACGGAGGTGATGGTTATTTCATCGCCAACACCATGTCAACACCCATGCTTGTCAATGACTGGAAAGACCCACACAGGACCATGCTCCTAATCATAGCCCCAGAGAAGCCTATAGACGAGACCGAGGCCGATGCTATCTACGATTTCGTCACAGAGAAAGGGGGCAAAGTCATCGTAGCAGCCGATGGAACTAACGCCAACAGACTGGCTACCAAGTTCGGTGTGACCTTCTTCGGTGATCCGTTGAACGACGAGAATCAGCACTGGCTTGAATACGATTGCGAGCCGAGCCCATGCTACCCTTCCTGGCAGAACGTGTGGAGTGTCGCAGCCGTCGATGAGGATGTAAACGAGATGCAAGCCGGAGCCGCGAGCAAAGGCTGCTCGGATTTTCAGATAGTCAACCAAAACCCGGACTCCTGCAGGATTCCTGTGATGTTTCGCTCACCTACCGGAATGAAATTTGAGCCTTCCCTCAGGGACGTCACGCACCCCGACGAGCGGGATGTCAGTATCCTCTCTAGAGCATCCTCTTCGGCGTTCATCGACCTGATGGGGGACGGAGATGCGAGCAATCCTCTGAATCCAGCCCCTGGAGACCTCTCACTGATGGTCCGTTTCAACTACCCCAATATCAGTGCCTACGATCGGGTACGCGTAGGACAGGGGGGACTGGTCGGAGGGGACATAGGCGAGATTAAGGTCACTGGGAGCATAGTCTTCGTATCGGATGAGGAAGCTTTCTCTAATCGCCTATGGACTCTTCCAGTAGCTGTGGAAGAGGGTTCAAGTCCTACCTGTGAGGGAGTCATAGGGAGTTGCTGGATGCAGGAAATTCACGACAACAATGAGTGGCGAGGCAACGAGGTGTACTACAAACTGCTAATTCACTCGATGATGGAACACGACAATCTCGATCTTTCAGGTGAGGTCAGGAATGATGTATCGAACTTCCAAGTAGTGTTCGATGAGAGTCGTCATATCACCGGACTCATATCGGCACCTTTCGTGGAGAGCATGGGGACAGTTGTCCTACTTACTTCTAACAACTTCCTGAAGTGGCTAGTGGTCCTGAACGTAGGCCTGCTCCTACTGGTCGCAATGATGGTGGTGCCTGAGAAGGAGAACTGGCGACATGTCTTCGATCTGACCAGATTCAACCAGCGTCCAACGAAACTTGACCCCGGTACCTATCGCCTGCGAGTCCAGCAAGCTCTATTCACCAAGATTAGAGTGCATCACGATTTCACTAGAGATCAGATGGCGTCGAAGCCACCATCGGAGATTCAATCGATGATCGGCGATCCGCGGCTCGTCGAACTGGCATACAGTAAGAGTAAGACCTATTCCCCCCAAGAACTGCGAAAGCTAATGCAGGCGATCAGACGGTGGGGTAAGAGCAATTAAAAAAAGGAGAGATGGAAAAATGAATGCAACACCACCAGCCGAGAAGAAAAAGGAAAGCGCCCCTCCAGACGGTGTCTCGAAGGGTTACGCGGAGAAGGCCGAGAAGGTTCGCGGCAAGAAGAAGATGAGTGCCAAGTTGACTGCTGTCGCCGCAATCGGAGGAGCCATCAGCACCGAGGTGCAGAAGGTAATCATCGGGAAGGCGCACGTTATCGACAACGTCATGGTAAATATCCTCTCGAACGGCAACCTGCTGTTCGAAGATTACCCTGGACTTGCCAAGACCCTGATGACGAATACCTTCGCTGACGCCTTAGGATGCGACTTCAAGCGTGTTCAATTCACGCCTGACCTGCTCCCTGCGGACATCACTGGAACTAACATCTACGACGCCAAGAAGGGCGAGTTCACGTTCAAGCCAGGACCGATTTTCTGTAACCTGCTGCTCTCTGACGAGATTAACAGAGCGCCCCCAAAGACCCAAGCGGCCCTTCTGGAAGCGATGCAGGAGTTGCAAGTCACGGTTGGCGTGGTTACTCACAAGTTGCCCGCACCATTCCTGACTATGGCGACTCAGAACCCTGTCGAGCAAGAGGGTACATACCCACTGCCTGAGGCTCAGCTCGACCGTTTCATGATGAAGATGAGCGTTGGTTATCCCGACCGCGCTGATGAGGTCGAGATTCTCAACCGACGTATCGCCCGGAAGAAGGACGCTGTGGAAGTTGAGATCATCACTGATCCAGCCCGAGTTGTCGCAATGCAGCAGGCTATCGAGGAAGTCTACGTCGACCCCGCAATCAGACTGTACATGGTCGAGATTGTAGCCCGAACTCGCGAAGACCCACGGGTCCTAGTTGGTTCCTCGCCGAGAGGTTCTCAGGCACTGCTCAAGACAGGCCGGTCCGCTGCAGCAATGCGCGGTCGCGACTTCGTTACGCCTGATGATGTGAAATCGGTTGCAGAGTTGGCTATCGCTCACAGGCTGATTCTGAAGCCTGAGCATCAAATCAAGGGCCTAGAGAGTGGAGAGGTCGTTCAAGACATTCTCCGCCAGGTCCAGGTCCCGACTGTCTAAATAAAACGCACAGGTATCCTAAGCAGGAGGTGAATGGGCGTGGCATGGAGCAGGAAGTCAGCAATGTTCGCAGCGCTGGCCATCGCTCTGTATCTGCTTGGTCTCGTCCTGCGCAACACACAATTGGTGACAGTAGCTGTGGTACTGCTATCATTCCTGACGTGGGCGGCATTCCGCACCTCACATGCCGATGTGGCTTCATCTGGCAGAAGAATGGATGATGCCGATTCAGACGAGGGAATCCAGCTGCACACAATTTCGGCGCTTCGTCGGGTATCCTCTGTGAGGATTTTCGAGGACGGTGAAATCGATGTCACCTTGCGAATCCAGAATCGCTCTAATCTCTCCAAGGTTCTGGAGGTCAGAGACCGAGTACCAGAGGTAATGCGCATCAAGAAGGGTGCGAACTACGTACTTATGGAACTCGGACCTCAACGCGAGACCGAGATCTCATACACGATTGAGACCCCTCTCAGGGGATTCTACACAATTGGACCAGTATGTATCCGGGTCCAGGATGCCTTTGGATTGTTCCATAACGAACGCGAGATTCATCTGTATGACGACTTCCTAGTCTTCCCTAAAATGGAGGATATCAAGGACGCTATGATCAAGAGTAGGGTGCCAAAGATTTTCACTGGCGCTGTGAACATACGAAACCCTGGCGAGGGTTCAAACTTCTACAACCTGAGGGAGTACGTTCCGGGAGACCCGATGAAGAAGGTCAACTGGAATGCGACCGCTCGCAGCGCTGGCAAGATGATGGTCAACGAGTTTGAGCGTGACGCGGTCAGCGACATCATACTGATTGTTGACAGCAGAAGCGTTGCTGAGACTGGCCCAGTGAGCCGCAACTCTCTCGTCTTCAGCACTAGGGCTGCCGCCAGCCTCTCTCAGTACTTCCTGTCTCGGCGTGACTCGGTCGGGCTGGTGACTTATGGCGACGAGATCGTATCGGTAGATCGAGACACTGGCAAGAAGCAGCTGTATGTGCTGCTCACCAAACTAGCAGGCGCCATGGCAAAGGGAAACACCCCTCTGAAGGTGGTGACTGATCGTATCATGCCTCACATCAACCGAGGTAGTCCGGTGATTATCATGAGTCCTCTCGAGGATGACCCGACGGTAGTTAATGCAGTCCGCGACTTGAGGTCAAGGAACTTCGACGTGACCATACTCTCTCCAAGTAGTCTCGAGTTTGAGTTCGATGCGCGCCGCCTTGATCGCACTGGATATGAGGTTCTCAAAACTGAGCGGGACATCCTGCTCAGCGAGTTGCGGGGCCTTGGTGCGAACGTGATGGATTGGGAACCCGACATGCTGCTCAACACGGCTCTGACGGGAGCGAGAGGTTTCTAGGAGGATTTTGAATGGCCGACGACAATACTACAGAAGAGGGGGTTAACGACACCGCACACCTGTATGAGGGAAAGAGGGTCAGTTCTGCCCCTCCAAGCCGTAGGAAAGCAGCTGGTCGTCTGAAGTCCGGTAATGAAATACCGAAGGATGCGGTTCCCGAGGTCCACGTGCCTACTATCATCGAGTCCTTCTTCGGAGGGCCGATTGTCAACACAACGAAATTTCTACCTCCGGATAAGATGGTCGCATCGCTGCAGATGGGTTCTGCCGGCACACTGCTGATCCTATGCATACTAACATTCATGGTCACCCCTGTGAGCGGGACCGCTTGGTTCGCACTCAGCAACATGTTGGGAATGCAGACTCTAGGAGGAGTCCTGCATCTGATAATCATCCTAAGTGGCCTAATAGGCGGAATGTACGGCATCTTCCAGAGGGACCAGAGGGCCCTGTTGGCCTCTTATACCCTACTTATCCTAGTGACCCTGAGGTTCGCGGGAAGCAAGGTCGACTTCGGTATCGGCTTCTTACCCGAAGGAGAAATCTACCAAAAGATGCTGTTGCTGCTCTACGCTGTGGTTCTAGTAATGTACATGGAACTGACAAGTGGCATCATCCGGTTCTCTATGTTGGACACCTCGATTCGAACTGGTGAGGTCTATGTCATGCAGGTGAATAAAATCACCTCGCGTTATCACAAATCCTTACTCATCACTCCTGTGATAGCTGCCTCAGTTGCTGGACTGACTCTGCTAATCAATCTCATCATCCCTGCCTTCGTAGGAATATTTGACGACGTCTCGGCTATGCGACTGCGAGAAAGCGTCGAACTGACAAGTGTCTACGGTGTCGCTCTCGGCACTGTCATGGTATTCACGGTGATTGCTGCTATGTTCGCAGTCAATCTACCTCTGCGAATTCAACAAATGCGCGAGAAGAACGCCTGATTAATCGGCTCCGATGTAGCCACCTAGCATACCTAGGTCAGTGAGCACCAACATCGCCACAGCTTCCACTACTGGTGCCGCCCTGGGTCCGATGACAGGATCGTGCCTGCCGCTCACCTTGAGAGATCTCACCTCGTCGCTGGGCAGATGCAGTGTGAACTGTTCTCGTGGCAGGCTGCTAGGGGGCTTGAAGTGAAGTCTTGCGCTTATCGGAGCGCTGGTGGAGCGCCCACCAAGGGCGCCGTCGGCCTGAGCCGTGTCCGCCCCCTTGGGAACCGGTTCTGAGTCGCCCTGGAGCCAAGCGTCATTGTGCTCGGAGCCCCGCATGACCGATGCTCTAGTCCCACTAGAGAACTCGACAGCGCGAGCGCCTGGAATCGCCATCAGGCCTCGCGCCAAAGCTGGTTCGATGCCGTCGAACCACGGCTCTCCGACGCCTATAGGGAGGCCCTCAATGAGCAGTTCCACCACGGAGCCAACGGTGTCCAGATCTTTTCTGACGGAGTCAAGGTACTCGGACATCCTCTCTGCAACTTCTGGGTCACGGCAATTCAGCCTCCCCATGACTGTCGACGGGTCCAGCCGACTATCTCGGTCAAGTTCGAACAGAGGCCTTGCGCGGACTTCTCCGACACTGTGGAGATGCGCTGAGCAAGACCATCCAGCTTCGTCCATTAGGGCTTTCACCTGGCTTCCAGCGGCGACTAGACCGAAGGTGAGTCTGGCAGATTGTGAACCACCTCCCCGGGGGTCATTGGCCCCATCGGAGCGGACGTCCTCAACCATGTCGGCATGACCTGGACGAGGGTGGTCAGGCAGGAAGGAGTAGTCGGACGATTTGACATCTAAGTTTCGCGTGAGCAGCAGTATTGGCCAACCCGTTGCCCTGCCCTCATATACGCCGGACAGGATTTCACAATCATCACTTTCGGAACGTGTCGAGAGTCCCTTTCGTCCTGGTCGCCGTCTCAGGATGGTCTCTGATAGTTCCGTCTCGTCGATCTCAGTGCCTGCAGGCATTCCCTCAACCAGCGCCCCCACACATGATCCATGGCTCTCACCAAATAGAGTCACTCTGAGATTGTCGCCAAGTCTCATCCCCATGGCGAAGCCTCCTCGCCGACCGGTTCTGATTCGATGAATCTGGAATGAATCACCTGCATGCCAAACTCAATCAGTAACTCAGTCAGTTGCTCAGAGCCTTGTTCGTAGCAGACAATGGAAATAGCAGGGCCCGAACCACTTACTCCCGCTGCAATTGCTCCTCTCGCGATTACTGAGTTGCATATCCTCAGAGCTTCGTCGTCGCCAGTCGCAGCAGCCACGGCCATTCCATTTGCCGACATGGCATCAAGAACGGAGCCGTTGGATAGTGACGCCATTGCTCGCTCAAAGAGCTTCTTCTGATCTGTGAATGAGTCGGATTGTACCTTGGCCAGCCTCGGACCTCGCAGAGCAATGAGGACGGTGAATCCGTCGTCGATGTCTCCTTCCAGCAAGACTGAGTCGCGCGAACTCTGAATAGGATCGACCAGTTTCCATCCCGGAGAGATGGCGGCCCAAGCGTCATCCATACAGCCGGTGATTGAGCACCCAGCCCTTCGCTGGGCCGCGACGGCAATGTCTACGATGTCAAAATCACTGAGAGCAGTCCATGAGGCGTCGTTCAGCGCCAGTACAGCAGCACAGGCTAGGGCAGCGCTGGATTTCAAGCCCTGTCCGATAGGGACTTCGCTACTCACCCTCCACCCAGTATCATCAGGCCTCGGGTAGCCTGATTCGACCCACACATCCATGACTGAATCCAGAATCCCGTGCTCGTCATGAGATACTGCGGCCTCACCGGCCACTAGACTCACTTCTGTAGAGAGTTCGATACCAATCGAGCAGCCCTTGCCGAGGCCGGCTGCGTGGAGCACGGAAACTCCACCGTTGGCGTTGCCCCTCCCAAGGACGGTCATCTCTCAATCACCTCTCCATGGAGAGCCTGGCCGATATGCCTCATGCTGCTGTCGACACGGACCAGAATCTCATCGCCGACACGCAGCTCGGTCACTGAAAGCGCCACGCCGCCTGGGGAGATGAGGCGTACAGTCTCTGCCTGCTGGGCCATGATCTGTCCCTCAACAGAGCCGTATTCGAATCTCACTACGAGGAACGGTCGACGCTCAATCTTGAGGCGGCCGATGACAGCTGATCGCTGGCTTCCGTCTGGAGATACCACTGCCACCTCGTCGCCTGAGCTGAGTTCGCTGAGATACTTGGTGGATCCATTCGCCATTAGAGCGTAAGCGTGTACTGCACCCGCATTCACTCTGAACGGGCGAGAGGGGACATACTCTGAGGGGAGAGTCTCCCCATGGATGAGGCAAAGGGAGCTGGAAGAGGAGCCTATTGCCATACCCTCTCCAGAAGAAAGCCTTTCGATTAAATCGACACAGAGCCTC